>MDTD01001208.1_pt1 | contig 50968 bp, 51 predicted proteins | sample 811221 | NCBI WGS metagenome assembly MDTD01 (sample SAMN05326646, study PRJNA326480) | marine metagenome | isolation source: seawater | place: Pacific Ocean: South West | collected 2011 | reverse complement strand
CTCGTGGGCCGTCGGAATCGATGTCACGATCGATGGGCGCCGCATGCCCCGGGGCCAGACGGCGTTCGAGCGCTTCCCCACGGGAACCTACCGCGTTCGAGTGTCACAACGCCGCGGTGGCACACCCACAACGCTCGCCGATACCGAGGTGACCGTGGGGGACGGCGCGTCGGTGACCGTGTCAGCGGATGTCCCACGGGTTACCGAGGCGGAACGTACAGCGCTCTCGGCCGCGGTTTCCTCCAACGACCGTGGGGCGGTTCTGCGGCGCGTGTCGGAACTCCCGCTGGACGCTACGGCGCGGCGGGCGGTGCTGGACGAGTATCTGCCCGGAGCCTCGCTGTCATCGGAGGAACAGACCGCCGTGGCGATTCATGAGTTCACAATGCCCGGGGGCAGCCCGACACCGACGGTGGTGCGCGAGCGGGTGGGCGAGATTGCGGAGCTGGCAGAGAGGTAGCGCGGGAGCGTGGCCACACCCCGCGCCGGTCAGCGGGCAATCCCCGGTGGAGCAGGGCTAGTGCGACCGCGCGTCATCCAGCAGACTCTGGACGTAGTAGTTTTCGTCCTCCCGGGCGACCGTGTCCGCGTCCAGCGTCCGCACAGCACCGGTGCCGTCGTTGGTCTCCACGGCGAGGTCGATCGTGGCGCCGGCGGCAATGACGGAGGATGCCATATTCCAATCGGTACGCGTTGCGATGATCAGTGGCGTGTCCCGGAACGGAGCCGACCCGTCCGCCGGCGTACGTATCCGCACTGCGTCGAGGTCAGCGCCGTGCTCCGCCAGCATCGTCACGATGTCGTAGGCGACCTGTTCAACCGCCGGATGAATCGGTGAGAACCGGTATTGGCCGTCGGTGCCGCGCTCCTCGCACTCGACGTTCGGGTCGGCGCTGGCGTCCAGCAACATGCCGGCGGCCTCCGTATCCGCCGTCTCCGCTGCAATGCACAGCGGGTAGGTGACCGCGCCGTCCGGCTGAACGATCGGCGCGTCGGGGTCCACACCCACCTGCTCCAGCATGAACGTAAGGTCGTAGGGCCCCGGGGCGTGATCGATGAACGCGCGAATCAGCTGCCCGTCCAGTGACTCCGGCGTGTCGATAAAGGCGCCGTAGGTCCACACGATGTGCCCGCCGTCGTCGAGGATCGCGAGCCAGTAATCGTTCATCTCGCCGATGGGCACCCGCTCCGGGCCGCGGGAGACAATGACCACCTCATCCCCGGTGTTCAGGTGGCCGGCTACACGCGCGGAAAGGGTGGGGGTGTCGCGAATCCGAAGCCGATCGGCGTTGACGACCCCGGTGAACGGTCTGTGGTCCGGGGTGTGCGCCTGTGCCGGTGCCTGCACCGGAACGCCGGAGCCGAACGCCGCAACCAGGAACAGAACCAGCACCGTGTGTCCCATATCCGCCTCCCTTCAAACCCAAGAATTTCTGTAAAGATTAACCGATCCGGCCCCTGAGCGCGAATTTTCCTTTGACAACGGCGGAGACAGGGGCTACGATACCTGTAAATCGATTACGCAATCGATTACGCAAACGATTGCGCGAGAGGAAGCACCGAACACGATGGCGACGATGAAGGACGTTGCGGCGCGCTCCGGCGTGTCCACGGCAACGGTCAGCCACATCATCAACAACACCCGCCCGGTGAGCGACGAGTTGCGGGAGCGTGTCCTGGCGGCGATCCGGGAGCTGGACTACCGGCCCTACGGCCTGGCCCGCAGTCTCCGCCGCCGCACGTCGCGGACGGTTGGCGTGCTCGTGCCGGACAACACCAACCCGTATTTCGCGGAGATGGCGCGATTGCTGGAGGATCACTTCTTTGCCCAGGGCTACAACGTGATCATCTGCAACACCGAACAGGATCCGTCCAAGGAGGAGGTGTACCTCGATCTGCTTCTGGAGAAGGCGGTCGATGGAATCGTGTTTGTGTCCACGGGGAACGACCCGGAGGCGATCGACAAGCTCAACCGCGGGACCACGCCGTGTGTGCTCGTGGACCGCGACATCGATTCCCTGGCGGTGGACCGGGTGCTCTCGGACAACCTTGCCGGCGCCTACGAGGCGACCCGCTATCTGCTCGAGCTGGGGCACCGGCGCGTCGCGTGCATCAGCGGGCCGCAGGGGCTGGCGTCGACCACCGACCGTCTGCGCGGTTACCAGCGGGCGATGGCGGAGGCCGGCCTGGCGGAACGCGTGGTCCACGGGGATTTCCAGATCGAGAGCGGACGGGCGGCGCTGGTGGAGCTGATGTCCTCAGGCGACCGGCCCACGGCCGTGTTTTCGTCCAACGACCTTATGGCGCTCGGTGCGATCAACGCAGCGGCCGCCGCGGGGATTCGCATCCCGGATGAGCTTTCGGTCGTGGGATTCGACGATATCGCTTTTGCCGCCTACGCGGTCCCGCCGCTGACAACGGTCCGGCAGGCGAAGGAAGAGATCGCGATGCGCACCGTCCAGACGCTCCTTGGTGAACGCGTCCGACACGACGCCGCCGCCGGCGACGGACGCAAACACCAGGGTGGTGGCACCGAGTCCTGGGTGGTGAAGCCGGAGCTCGTGGTGCGGGCGTCGGTGGCGCCGCCGGCGCCGATCGATACAGCGGAGGAAGAGTCATGAAGCAGCACGGAACGCTCAATCGACAACTCTCGTGGACGATCGCGTCCATGGGCCACACCGACGCGATCGTCGTCGCCGACGCGGGACTGCCGATCCCCGATTCCACCGAGCGGATCGACCTTGCTCTCCGGGAGGGCGTCCCGGGATTCCTGGAAACGGTGAAAACGGTCCTGGAAGACCTCAAGGTGGAACGCGCGGTGGTCGCGGCGGAGACGCTGGAGCGGAGTCCTGAGCTCCATGGAAAGCTCACGGCTCTGCTGGGGGACATCCCCGTGGACTCGGTGAGCCACGAGGAGCTCAAAGACCGGACCTCCTCGGCCAGGGCGGTGGTGCGAACCGGTGAGTTCACGCCCTTTGCCAACGTGATTCTGTATTCGGGAGTGGTGTTTTGACGACGACCTTTGACCTGGGAGCACTGTTCCGACGCTTTGGACTGCTGATAGCGATCGCGGTGCTCGTGTTTGGGCTCGCGCTCCTGTCTCCGCAGTTTCTGGCGGTGCAGAACGTGCTCAACCTGCTGTTGCAGGCGACCGTCAACGCGATCATCGCCGCCGGTATGACGCTGGTGATCCTCACCGCCGGTATCGACCTTTCCGTTGGATCGGTCCTGGCGCTCACGGCGGTCATCACGGCGGATGTGCTGCAGGCCGGTGTGCCGGTGGTACTCGCGGTGGTGATCGGACTGGGCGCCGGTGCAGTGACCGGGCTGGTCAACGGCCTGCTCATTACGCTCGGGCGTATTCCACCGTTTATCGCCACGCTCGGGATGATGACACTGGCCCGGGGGCTGGCGTTGAGCTACGCGCAGGGACGACCGATCACGGGACTGCCGGATCGCTTTCTGCTGGTCGGAACCTCGTCGATGCTGGGCATTCCGACGCCAATCTGGATCACGGCGGTAGTCTACGGCGCCGGGATGTTCGTGCTTCGCCGGACGGTGCTGGGGCGCTACATCTACGCGATCGGCAACAGCTCCCGCGCCGCGCGATTCACCGGCATTCCGGTTCGCTCGGCGACGGTGGCGGTGTACGTCATCTCCGGGGCCCTGGCGGCTCTCGCGGGGATGATTCTGACCGCACGCCTCAACTCCGCCCAGCCGATCATGGGGCTGCAGTACGAGCTGAACGCGATCGCTGCGGTGGTCGTCGGCGGCGCCGCCCTCAGCGGCGGAGAAGGGGGCCTCGGCGGCACGTTCCTTGGCGCCCTGCTCATGGCGATTATCGCCAACGCGATCAACATCCTGAACATCTCGCCCTTCGTGGCGCAGGTGCTCCAGGGAAGTGTCATTCTCGCGGCATTGCTCCTGCACGGGCTGTCGCGACGGAACCAATGAAGAAAACCGGCCTCGTTGGGGCCGGAGGAAATCATGAAGGAGGGAATATCATGAGACGCACACTTTCGATTCTCGTCTCGCTTCTGCTCGTGGTGAGTGGATTTGCATTTGCCGGAGGCAGTCAGGAGGCCGGCGAGTCGGCGGCGCAGGAAGCGGCCGAATCGGGGCCGATGGTGATCGGTCTGTCGGTCTCCACGCTGAACAACCCGTTCTTCGTCACGCTCCGTGACGGTGCCCAGGAGACCGCCGACGGTCTGGGGGTTGAGCTGGTTGTCGTGGACAGTCAGGACGATCCCGCCCGCGAGGCGAGCAACATTCAGGACCTCATCCAGCAGGGCGTGGATGCACTGCTGATCAACCCGACCGACTCCGACGCGGTGGTCCCGAGCGTCCAGCGCGCCAACCAGGCCGGCATTCCGGTCTTCACGGTTGACCGCGGCGCCAACGGTGGTGAGGTTGTGGCCCACATCGCAAGCGACAACGTCGCCGGTGGTGAGATGGCCGCCAACTATCTCATCGACGCGATCGGTGGCAGCGGCAAGGTCGTGGAGCTCCAGGGCATCCCGGGTACCTCCGCCGCCCGTGACCGTGGCGAGGGATTCAACAACGTGGTGAACGACACCTCCGGTGTTGAGATCGTCGCAGCGCAGACCGCCAACTTCAACCGGACCGAGGGCCTCAACGTGTTCCAGAACATCCTGCAGGCTGAGCCGGAGATCGACGGCGTATTCGCCCACAACGACGAGATGATTCTCGGTGCGCTGCAGGCGGCGGAGGCCGCCGGTCGTGCCGACCAGATCGTGTTCGTCGGCTTCGACGCGGTCGATGACGCCGTTGCTGCGGTCGAGGACGGTCGCCTCGCGGCCACCGTGGCGCAGCAGCCGTCCGAGATCGGTTCGCTCGGTGTGAGCACGGCGGTGACGTACCTGGAAGGTCAGGACGTGGACTCCTACATTCCGGTTCCGCTGAGTCTGGTAACCCAGTAGGGCACCCGATCCGGCACAATCGGACGACGGGTCCGACGTCGGGGCGTTCATTGGCGTCCCCGGCGTCGACCGGTCGTGCGGCCCGCGTTCCCAGGACCGCGGGCTGCATGACCGACACCGGTCCGAACACAGGAGCAGACGGTATGCAGTACTCCCTGAAGATGCAGGGAATCCACAAACACTTTCCCGGTGTGCACGCGCTGGACGACGTGTCGTTCGACGTGGAGGCGGGGTCCGTCCACGCCCTGGTCGGCGAGAACGGCGCGGGAAAATCGACGCTCATGAAACTGATCTCCGGCAGCCTCGTGCCGGACGAGGGGTCGATCGAGGTCTTCGGCGAGGCGGTGCGTTTTCGCTCCCCGGCGGAGGCGCAGCACCACGGAATCAGCATGATCCACCAGGAACTCACCGTGGTACCGGAGCGCAGCGTCGCGTCCAATATCTTTCTGGGGCGCGAACCGCGTGCGCTGGGCGGGCTGTTCATCGACTATCGGGCCCTCAACACCCAGGCAAAGGCGCTGCTTGACCGCCTGGATGTGCGGGTCGATCCCACGGTTCCCATCTCGGAGCTGTCGATCGCGCAGCAGCAGATGGTGGAGGTGGCCAAGGCGCTCTCGTACAACGCCCGCGTCATCATCATGGACGAGCCCACCAGCTCGCTCACGGAACGCGAAACGGCGACCCTGTTTCGGATCATTCGCGATCTCCGCGCCGACGGTATTACGGTGATCTACATCTCTCACCGTCTGGAGGAGATCTTCGAAATCTCCGACCGGGTGACCGTACTCCGCGATGGCCGGACGATCCGGACCGATGCCACCGCCGACCTCGACGAGGACACGATCGTGAGCTCCATGGTCGGGCGTACGATCGACACGATCTTCCCCAAGCGGGAGGTGGAGATCGGCGAGACGATCCTGCACGTGGACGGGCTCTCCGGAAACGGGTTCCGCGATGTCAGTTTCTCCCTCAGGAAGGGAGAGATCCTCGGCATCTCCGGGCTGGTCGGTGCGGGACGATCGGAGATGGTCCGTGGCCTCATGGGGATCGATCCCGTCGACGGCGGGTCGATCGACCTGTTCGGTCAGCCGGTCACCACACCGCGCGTGGCGGGAATGATGCGGCGCGGGTTTGCCTTTGTCCCGGAGGATCGCAAGGAAGAGGCGCTGTTTCTCGGCATGTCGGTTCGGGACAATCTGGTCGTTTCGCTCCTCTCGCGGCTGTTCCGGTCGGGACTCATTCAGTACGGTCGCCTCGGTGAGGTGACTGCGCAGTACATCGACAAACTTCGGATCCAGACGCCTTCGCAGGGGCAGTTGATTCGGAACCTCTCCGGGGGAAACCAGCAGAAGGTGATCATCGCCCGCTGCCTGGCGCTCAAGCCGTCGGTGTTGATTCTGGATGAGCCGACCCGTGGTATCGATGTCGGGGCCAAGGCGGAGATTCACACGATCATTGGTGATCTCGCCGCGCAGGGCGTCGGCATCATCATGATTTCATCGGAACTGCCGGAGATACTCGGGGTATCGGACCGGATCGTCGTCATGAAGGAGGGGCGAGTGGCGGCCCAGCTCGACCGGACCGAGGCAACCCAGGATCTCATCATGCAGAAGGCCGCCACGGGAGGTGGATCGTGATCCCGACTGTGCGACGAATCGTGGTGCGCTACAGCACCTTTCTCATCCTTGCTGCTCTCATGCTGCTGTTCTCGCTGGTATCGTCACGGTTTCTGCAGGTCAACAACCTCCTCAATATCGTGGACCAGTCGGCGCTGCTGGCGATTGTGGCGATCGGCGTTACCTACACGATCATTTCCGGCGGAATCGACCTCTCGGTCGGGTCGGTGGTGGCCCTCGTTGGCGCGGTGTCGGCGGGGCTGATCGTCAGGGCGGGGCTGCCGGTGCCCGTCGGGATCCTCCTGGGGTTGGTATTCGGCGCGCTCCTGGGGCTCGTGAACGGGCTCTTCGTGGTGTACGGCCGTCTGCAGCCCTTTGTCGCCACCCTGGCGATGATGGCGATCGCCCGGGGTCTCACACTCCTGTACACGCAGGGGCGGCCGATCTCGGGCATGGGAGAGGCGTACACCTTCTTCGGCTCGCGTCTGGGACCGATCCCGGTGTCGATCCTTGTCCTTCTTGTGGTGGTACTGGTAAGCGGCACGGTGCTGCGGCGCACGCCATTTGGCGCCTACGTCTACGCCGTCGGTGGAAACGAAGAGACCACACGCCTTGCCGGTGTCGCCGTGAGTCGGGTCAAACTCGGCGCATACGCCTTCAGCGGCCTCATGGCGGCCGTCGGCGGGATCATCCTCACCGCGAGGCTCTGGAGCGCGCAGCCGCAGGCGGCGACGGGACTCGAGTTGCAGGCGATCGCGGCGACAGTGCTCGGCGGTGCGTCGCTCATGGGCGGCGCGGGAACGATCCTGGGCACGGTTGCCGGCGCCCTGATCATGGGGGTCCTGGCCAACGGGCTCAATCTGGCCGGCGTTTCCTCGTACCTTCAGCAGGTGATCACCGGTGGAATCTTCATTCTCGCGGTGCTTCTCGACATGTGGACAAAACGGCAAAAGGTCTGACCCGGGGGAATCCACGGAATTCGGGCGGCCCCCCTATGAACGAACGGGAATCCGTGCGAAAATGACTTAATCGGTCGCGGACCGAATTTCGTTTTCCTCGCCATTTGGAGGCTCCACATGACCCAATCCCGTTTTGACTCTGTTGTATCTGCACTTCGTGCGCTTACCGATGACGTATCGTCGTTCCTTCCAATCCGGACGGCACGAACCCTTTTGTCGCGATCCGTCCAGCGACCGGCGCCACCGGCGCTGCGCATTGGACAGCACGAGGCGGCGCTGCCGATCGTACAGGGCGGGATGGGCGTCGGGATATCGCTGTCGGGTCTCGCCTCCGCCGTCGCCAACGCCGGCGGCATCGGTGTGATCGCCGCCAATGGGATCGGACTGCTGGAACAGGACTACTATCGCGACGGCCGCGCCGCCAACCTGCGGGCGTTCAGGCGGGAGATCCGCACGGCGCGGGAAAAGACGAACGGTCTCATCGGCGCCAACATCATGGTGGCGGTAAACGACTTCCACGAACTCCTTGATGTTGCCATCGAGGAGCGTGTGGATGTCGTCTTCATGGGCGCCGGACTCCCGATCAAGGGGTTGCCCGTTGACCGCATGCGCTCTGCAGGTGTCGCGGCGGTGCCGATCGTGAGTTCCGTCCGGGCGGTCGACATGATCTTCCGTATGTGGAACAAGATCTACAAGGACGTACCGGACGCCGTCGTTTTCGAGGGGCCGTTGGCGGGCGGTCACCTCGGTTTTTCGGCGGAACAGATCGACGACCCGGAGTACCAGCTGGAAGCGATCGTGCCGCAGATTGTGGAGGCCCTGGTGCCCCACGAGGAACAGGCGGGGCGCCGCATCCCGGTGATCGCCGGCGGCGGCGTCTTCACCGGTGAAGACATGCAGCGGGTCCTCGATCTCGGTGCAGCGGGCGTTCAGATGGGCACGCGTTTTGTGGCCACCGATGAGTGTGATGCCGACCAGGCGTTCAAGGACGCGTTTGTCTCCGCGACGGCGGAGGACATCGGCCTGATCAAGAGCCCCGTGGGGATGCCCGGTCGGGCGATCCGCAACCAGTTCATTCGCGATGCGGAGGAGGGTAAGCGACCGGCGTTCCGCTGTGCGTGGCAGTGCCTGTCGAGCTGCAAGGCCGACGACGCGCGCTACTGCATCTCCATCGCGCTGAACAACGCGCGGCTGGGGCGGCTGCGGCAGGGGTTCGTGTTTGCCGGCTCCAACGCCGCCAGGGTGACCGCGATTCAGCCGGTGGCCGACCTGATCGCCGAGCTGCGGGACGGGTACGTGGCGGCGGTTCAGCGTATAGTCGGCGGCCGCGTCGGGGCGTTGGTCGAGCGGATCGACGCGCTGCGTCGGCAGTACGCCGCAAAGCGGGCGGCCGACGCTGCTGCGGCCGCCGAGATCCGAGACCAGATCGCCGCCCGTCTGGCGGAGGCGTGGAGCCTGGTCACGGCGAGAACTGACGCGGTGCGATAGTCGCACCGCCGGGACAGGTAGTCGTGGACTCCCGGCCGGCGGTCGCCGACCGGGGCCGTTCCGGAGGGCTACACTTCCGCGAGATAGACGATTGGCTCGGTGAACTTGTGGAAGCTCTTGCGCGATTCCGGCGAGAGCGCGCGGAACGCCGCCGGCGAGATCACCATACGCCCCCGGTGTGAGTTCTGCCCACCCGAGCCCAGGGACGCTGCGATGTTCACGGTGTCGCCGTGAATGTCCTCAATGGCCACCGGTGGAAGAGCGGCTACGGCAAACTCGCCGTAGTGCGCGCCGACCCGGAGGTGCGGATAGGACCCGGCCACTTCCAGCGTTGCCTCCGTTTCACGCTTGAGGGCGATCAGGGCCGCCACGCCGGCGTCCACCTGCGATGCGGGGAAGTACCCCAGCGCGCTGTCCCCGAGGTACTTGACCACCGTTCCTCCGGCGCCTTCTACGTGGCGCTGGGTGAGAACCGCGAAACGGCCCAGCGTGTCCACAAGGCGCGCAAGGTCCATCCCCTTGATCAGGCGACCAAAGCCGGTGAGATCGGTCAGGAAAACCAACCCTTTCGTAATGTGAGTGTCCATTGACATCCTCCGTCGATGAGTTGCGCAGACGGTCCATACGCCCGACAGTCCAAGGATGTATCGCCGGCCCGTGCGTCCGGCAGTTTGGTGAGCATGTTTAGAATACCATGAAAAAGGCGCCGCCGGGAGAAGATCGTGCCGTCGGCCCGGAAAATTTTGAACCGGACGGAGAATCAGGCTAAAATCGGGTGCATGACTCCCAGCGAACTCCGTGCACGTCTCGAACGGGCACGTTCAGTGACCCTGGAACTCTACTCTCGTGTGCCATCGCACCGACGCGGCGAGCACTCCGGCCCGGATCGGTGGTCGCCGGCGATGGTGCTGGAGCATCTCCGTCTGGTTGACCAGTCGACCGCGGCGGTAGTCGGGCGCCTGGCGCGAAGGGCCGGTGGCATCGCCGGCGCCGCGCCCACCGAGATCGACATGCCCCACGACCTGGACGCCCTTGTGGACACCGTCATGGACTACCCCGTGGTGGCGGGCGCCGAGCCTGTAGACCGGGACCCCGAGACGGTGGCAGCGGAACTGGACGTGGCGAGAGCGCAACTCAACGAAAGTGTCGACGCCGCCCTCGCGGTTGACTGCGGCGCGCGTACGTTCCCGCATCCGATCATCGGCCCGCTGACGGCGTACGAGTGGATCGCCTTTGTAAGCGTCCACGAGACGGGCCACCACCGTCAGTTGCGGGACATCCTCGACGAGCTGGCCGGATAGGTCGCCGGTGCCGTTGGCACCACCGGCGACGCTATCGATCCCTATCGCTCTTCCAGCACAAACTCCACGCGACGGCTCTTCCACCGGTTGATGGTGTCGCCGTGGGGTACCACCGGGCGGGACCCGCCGAACCCACGGGTCGTGATGCGCGCCGGTTCGATGCCGCGCTGAATGAGCGCTCGCCGAATCGCGTCGGCTCGTGCCAGCGAGAGGGGAAGCAGTACTTCATCCTGTTCGCGTCTCGCTCTGACCGGATCTGCCCAGAGCAGACTCACCGCGTGCCCCTCGATCCGAATGTCGTAGGTCGGGTATCGCTGCAGCACCTCCGTCACGCGGTCAAGGGTGGTGAGGTTCGCCTGCACGATCTCCGGTTCCAGGTTGAGATAGTCGGCGGTGAACGGTGCGAAGTTGATGCTGGACAGGACGATGCGCAGGGAGTCACCCTGCTGGAGGACGAGTACGTCGGTCATTATGTCGGTCGTCGTCGAGCCTGCGTTGCCGTACACGTCAGTGGCCGAAACCTCGAGCGGATATCGGGAAACCGATTGAACCCGTTCACCGGAGGCGGAACGGCCGTCCCACGGCACCTGTCGCGGTATGGTGCGGTCCCCACTCCGGCGCCAGAACTCCTGGCCATAGGGGTCGACGATGCGCGCCTGCCAGGATGTGACCAGGCTTGGGTCACGAATCGCGAGGCCGATGGTGAGCACGTCGTTCACACCGTCGTCGTCGGGCGAGAAACGGCTCGGCGAGAGGGCCACGTCGATCACCGGCCCGGTTGTGTCTACGGCGAAGGTCCTCGAGGTGGCGGTGGATACGTTCCCCTTTTCGAATTCCACGGTGAGCTGCGCTTCGTAGGTGCCGTCGGGTGCGATACCGGCGCCGTCGCGCTGGCCGTTCCACTCCACACGGTCGGTCAAAGGCGAGCCTTCACCGGTGAGAACGAACACCTCGTTGCGGCGAGTGTCGCGGACCGCCGCGGTCCACCGAGACACCTCGATGTCCGGGGGAATCGTGAACACCAGCGGAAGCGTATCGAACAACCCGTCGCCGTTCGGCGAAAAGCCCGCAGCATCCGCACGGATCGCGATCGGCGTGGGGCGTGTGTCGAGGCGGATCGCGTCCACCGACGCTCGGCTGCGGTTTCCGACGACGTCGTGCGTCTCAACCCGGTACAGGTAGGTGCCGTTCGCCACGAGGGTCCCGGAGGCGTCGGTGCCATCCCAAACGAGATCCCCTGCGGCTCCGTCCCATTGATACCGTCTCACGACCGTCCCGTCGCGGGAGACGATCTCACCGACACCGGAGCCGTCGAACCCCGAGCTCTGACGAATCGTGATTGTGTCACGGCGGCCGTCGCCGTCCGGAGAGAAGAGGCGATAGTCGGCGGAGGCTGTCACCGCCGGCGGTGTGGTATCGAGTTCGAACGCCGGACTGGCGGTGGATACGACATCGCCGTTGCGATGCTCGACGGTGAGGACGGCGCGATACGTCCCGTCCGGAAGAACGGCGCCGGAATCAGCGGTGCCGTCGAACACAACCGCTTGCGCCGCCCCGGAGACCGGGAGGTTTCGCACGGGCCGACCGGCGATGTTGACGACCGTCAGCGACGCCCCGGTAACCGTGTCGCGGTTCGTTCCCGCGATCGTCAGTGACACGGTGTCCTGATCGCCGTCGCCGTTGGGGGAGAACACGCGCCGGTCCACGGAGACGGACACCGCCCGCGGCACGGTATCCAGGATGAGGCCCGGTACGTCAAAGCTGGCGGAGTTGCCGGCCAGGTCGGTGCTGGATACGCGGTAGGAATACGGAGCCGACGGGAGGATTGCGCCGGTGTCGTCGGCGCCGTCCCATACCACATCGGTGGCGGCGCCGGTCCAGGTCCAGTGGCGACGCACCGACCCCATCGCGTCGAGAATTTCGCCGGTCCACTGCTCCTCAATGGATGACCGACGCTGAAACACGGTGATCGTATCCAGTCGCCCGTCTCCATTGGGCGAAAAGGCGGGGAAGGCCACCGTGGGCTCGACAAACGGAGGGAGGTTGTCCACAAACACCACGATGTCGTCGAGCCGCGCGACGCGGTCGCGGTTATCGCGGACTTCAACGGCGACGCGGTAGGGACCGTCGAACGCCCACTCGCCGGTGTCGGTCGTGCCGTCCCACAGCAGGACCTCCGGCGGGGCCACTCCGCCACGCCTGCGGAGCTGATACCAGCGCCGAGGTTCCGCGGTCTCCTGGATCGAATAGACGGAGTTACCGCCGGCGTCGAGGACGTCGATCCGAAACTCCGTGATGATCGACCGGTCGACCGGGAGCACCGACGCGGGTATCGACAGCTCGTCCTGCACGCCGTCCTGGTTTTTCGGAGAGATATAGAACTCGCGCTCCTGCCCGAGATCGACACCGATATCACCGGTTGTCGCACACGAGGCGACGGCGAGAACCGCGGCGACCACCACCAGTCGCCAAATCTGTCTGTCCATGGATGTCCTTTCAGCGTCGCCCGCATCGGGTGCCGGCGTCGGCTGATGAAATAACCATCCACACCCCGAAAGGTGACATTTTCCGGACAATGTCGTGCCGAAAGGCGCAAAAACTACAGAAATATGTGCCCAAGGCTGTCGGGTGCGGTCCGGAGGCCTTGCGAAAACCGATCATGACCCTCAGACTTGAGGACCAACGGGAGGCTGACACTATGGAACGCTCGTCCGAACAGAACGAACGCCGTGACGAATACGACGACTACGAGGAACTCAGGGAGCGCCGGGACCAGATAGCCGCCGAGATCGAAGAGTACAACAAGGAGCATAACCGAATCCGCACCATGCTCGGCAGCATCGGCGGTCAACGGTACTCCAAGCGCGACATGATCGTGAACGCCGCGTTTCTGGTGGCGATTATCGGGCTGTTCGGCCTGGAACTGATCACAAAGTTCATGCCCACGTACATTTCTCTCGAGGTTGGTGTACTCCTGGTATCGATCAAGATCGTGTGGATGATCCACAGTCAGCACCGGTTCAACCATTTTCAGTTCTGGGTTCTGAACTCGATCGAATACCGCGTGAACGAGGTGCAGTCACGCGTTCATACGATCGAGAAAACGATGAACAAGCTCACGACGGATCGCTGATCACGCAATACGACGACCCGGTGACGTTCCGGTAGAACCCGGTGGTCATGGTTCGCAGGCGGTCCATGGCTGCGTCGCCGGTGCAGTGCGAGAGCCCAAGCAGCGGGATTGTGTCGTCGGTCAGATATGCCAGAGCCTCCTCGAGCCGCTCCCCATGTGCTTCCACCAGGTGCGTGCCCCCGAGTACCGCGTGGATCGGCGTGTCGAATCGCCATCGCACAGTGTCCAGCATGTTCATGATGCCGGGGTGTGAGCATCCGACGAGGACGACCAGCCCCTTCGGGGTCTCCACCGCCAGGGACACTTCGTCGCGGAAATCGTCCACCTCGACCGCGGCAGCCGGTGCCCGTTGAACCACAAATCGCGGGTTGGGGCCCTCGCAGTCGTGGGTCCGTTCGAAACTCCCGATTGCGTGAACTCCGGGTACGAGTTCCCGGACCGGATCGTCCAGCTCGTGCAGCGAGCGTGCGTGACCGGTGCACCACGTGCGGTCCCAGGACGGGCCGAGATAGGTCTGCGAGTATCCGTCCGTGGAAAACTTTGGGTCGAAGAACGACCGCCCCACATACAGGTCAAACCCCGTGACCCCGGCTTCCACGAGGTACGGCAGGCCGTTTGTGTGGTCGTAGTGCCCGTGGCTGAGCACGACGGCCTCCACCGCCGAAAGATCGATGCGTAGGAGGCGCGCGTTGTGCACCAGCCCGCCGCTCTGGCCGGTGTCGAAGAGCAGCGTGTGACCGTCGTGTTCCACAAGCATGGACAGACCGTGCTCGGTTGCCAGTGACCGGTGCGCCCCGGGACGGTTCTCAACCAGCGTGGTGATCCGTGTCATCGTCCATGCCTCCTGCGTGCGTCTTCAGTCTACCCCCGACGGTCGGGCAGCTCAATCGGAACTGCGACCTCGAGGAGGTCTGACCAGCGGCACAGGTCCGCTGCCAGTTGGTCGGAAATCGGAATCCCGTGGCGCCGGGAGTCGTCGCCGGCGGCTCCGGAGCGCGCCCCCGGCATGCGGAGGGCAGGGGCACGGTCCTGCATCGCCGAGAACGCGCTCGCCACACGCCGCCCGAGGTCGTCGGACCCGCCGAACCGGTTGAGGTTGATTGCCAGCACCGTCTGACTGTGCACCCGCCAGCCCCCCACCGGGACCACGTCCGTGCACATCTCGCCGCCGGAGAGACCGGCGGTCAGTACTTCATGCATCATCGCAAGACCGAAGCCCTTGTGTTCACCCATCGGGGCCGGGACTCCACCGTCCAGGATCGCGCCGGCGTCGGTGGAGAACCGGCCACGGTCGTCGCGTCCCCAGTGGGGTGGAACGGGCTGGTTGTGCGATCGCCGTTCTCCGAGTGTGCCGAGACTCGCGTAGGCCATGGCGATATCCAAAAGAAACGGGTGGTCACCGCCTGAGGGAGCGGCAAATCCGATCGGATTGTTTCCGATGACACGGGCGGTGGCGTCCGGACTTCCCATGCACGGGTCGGTATTGCTCCAGACGATGGCGAGGCAGTTGGATTCCAGCGCCTTCTCCGCGTACGGCGCCGCGGCCAGAAAGTGGTTGGAATGGCGAACGGTTGCCAGGGCGACCCCAAAGTGCGCGGCGTCTGCGACAGCGCGGTCGGTAATGGTGCTGACGCAGTACTCGCCCAGCGCGCCACCACCGTCGAAGGCCGATACCGCCCCCTCGTGGGAGATTTCCCGGATCTCCGCATCCGCCACAATCATCCGGTCCCGGAGCAACCGCAGCCGCTGGGGCAACGAATGAATGTCGTGGTGCCCCACCTGGCGGATGGAGGCGCGAAGAAACACGTCGGCCGCCGCGGTGGCAGCGGCGGTGCCCACACCGGAGGCCCGCAAAAGGCGCTCCGTCCATGAGCGAAGATCAGCTGTCGCCACACGTATCATGGCGACAGCATACCGGAGAGTTGCGGCGGATGTTTACCGGCGGCGGCACATCCCAACAAACGACAGACAAGGCTGCCTGTCGTTCGGGAGCGGCCCTGGAGCAACCATTCCCGGAACATTCATTCCAGGTCAGCCTGCATCTCCACCTGGGACACGAACGTCTCGAATCCGCACGCCGCGAGCACTCGGAGGGCTTCGGCGTCGGGTGCCGGCACATTGATGACGGTGAGGCGGGAGGGTTCGGCCAGCCTGGCGGCGCGGGCAAGGACGCGCATCAGGTGCTCGACCGTCGTCCACCCGAGTTGCATCAGGCTCCCGGAGTCCGTGTTGAGCACACAGAACGCCTGTGGCCGGGCCGCGCGGCCCGCCTCCGGGAGACACTCGACCAACCGACAGGTGGCGGATACCGCGTTGATCGATTCGGCGGCGTTCTGCCACGACGGCGTGAACGTACGCAGATGGGTGAAACGGGCGGGGAGGAACGTACCCACAGGGCCTTCCGTGACGCTGTCGCCGGAGGACCCGTACTCGCCCACGCTCCGGCGCAGGCAGCGTAGCTCGTGAAGAACGGAAAACCCACTGCGTTCGTAGAGGCGAATTGCGGGCGTGTTGTCTGCAAGAACCTCAAGGAGGCAGCGTCGGTATCCATGAGATCGAAGACCGCCCATCCAGGTCTGCATGAGTTCGGTGCCCAGACCGTTGCCCTGGGCGCGGGCCCGAACGCCCGTGCCGGCGTTGTACGCGGTCAGGACGCCGTTCAGATATCGGGCGCCACACAGAACGAAGGCGGTCAGCCGTCCACCGTCGAAAACGCCGAGGGAGTGATCGAGGCGCACGCTCCTGGCGCGGATGAGCCTTGAAAGCGCATCGGCATCCATCGTCACGGGGACCTGGTATCCGGAGAACGCGTCGTTGAATGCGTCGGCGATTTCTTCGAGGGAGGTGTTTTCAAGGGACCCGATACGGTCGTTCACCCCAGGAGTGTTCCTCGGTTTGCCGCTGTCGTCAATGCGGATCCGCTTCAGCGCCTCCACGTACGGTTCGTGCTACAATACCGTCATCCCGATACACGCATGCCGCGCCGTCTCCACCCAGGGACGCGGCGGCGTGCACCACAAGGAGTTCTCCACCGTGACACTGACAGGATCACAGATCATCGCGTGTGAACTGGTCGCCGCCGGGAAGGATGGGGTTCGTACCGTATCGCCGCTGGATGGCGTCGAACTGGATCCGGCCGTTCGATCGGCGACGCACCGTGAGATAGACCAGGCTGCCGACGCCGCCGGATCGGCGTGGCCCGCGTACCGCGCCGTGCCGCCGGCGGCACGGGCGCGATTCCTCCGCGCCATCGCGGCAGAAATCGAAGATCTCGGCGACACCCTGATCGATCGCGGGTATCGGGAAACGGCATTGCCGTCTGCTCGTCTCGCCGGAGAACGCGGGCGAACCTGCGCCCAGTTGCGCATGTTTGCGGACCTCATCGAGGAAGGGTCGTGGGTGGACGCCCGCATCGATACGGCGCTCCCCGATCGCACGCCGGCGCCGCGTCCCGACCTTCGGCGCATGCTCGTCCCGCTGGGGCCGGTGGCGGTGTTCTGCGCGAGCAATTTCCCGCTCGCGTTCTCCGTCGCCGGCGGCGATACCGCCAGCGCACTCGCCGCAGGATGCCCCGTGGTGGTGAAGGCGCACAGTTCGCATCCCGGGACGGCGGAGCTGGTGGGTCGTGCGGTGATGGCGGCGGCGCGCTCGACGGGCATGCCGGCGGGGGTGTTTTCGATGCTGCACGGGCCCGGCAGGTCGGTGGGGATCGCCCTGGTGGAGCACGAGGCGATCACCGCTGTCGGGTTCACCGGGTCCTACAGTGGCGGGCGGGCTCTCTTTGACGCCGCCGCCCGGCGGCCACACCCGATTCCGGTGTACGCGGAGATGGGAAGCATCAACCCGGTGTTCGTACTCCCCGGTGCGGCGCGGGAACGTGGCGATGCGATCGCCGCCGGACTCACCACGTCGGTGACCCTCGGGGTCGGGCAGTTCTGCACCAATCCGGGCCTGGTGGTGGGGATCGCCGGCGACGAGTTCGACGCCCTCGCCGCGGCAACCGGCCGCACCATCTCCAACGCCGACGCGGGGGTCATGCTCAACACGCGTATTCGGGACGCGTACGTGGACGGTATCGCCGCCCTCGGGGCCCGCGTGGCGGTCGAACAGATTGCGATGGGACGTGGGCACGCGGGGCCGGAACAGGGAACGGGGGATGCCGGTGCCGGCGGTGGCCGGGCGGCACTCTTCCGCACCAGCGCCGCCGCCCTCCTCGAGGACCGCAGCCTTGCGGTGGAAGTATTCGGGCCGTCCACGCTCTTCGCCGCCGCCCGCGACCGCGACGAACTCATGGCCCTGGCGCGATCCCTGACCGGCCACCTGACGTGTACGGTTCACGGTACGGACGAGGACCTGGCGGAGTGGGGCGACCTCCTCGCGATTCTTGAGGAAAGGGCGGGTCGGCTCATCTGCAACGGGTATCCCACCGGCGTGGAGGTCTCCGCGGCGATGACCCACGGGGGACCGTTTCCGGCCACCTCGGACCCGCACTTCACCTCCGTGGGTACCGCGGCGATTCTCCGGTTCGCCCGGCCGGTGACCTACCAGGACTTTCCTGACGTGGCACTTCCGCCGGAACTGCAGGAAGCGAATCCACGACGGATCCTCCGTCTCGTTGACGGTGAGTACACCCGCAACGGGTTCTCGCGGGGCGGGTGACGCAGCGCCATGACGACCGTACTCGACATCGTTCTCCAGAGCGGGCGCAGCGTGGTGGAGCTGTCGCTTTTCACCCTCCTGCCGATCATGACGCTCATGATGGCGATCATGCGACTCCTCGATGACCGGGGAGTGTTGCGGGCGATTGCCGTCGTGCTTGCCGGGCCCTTCGTGCTCATTGGACTGCCCGGGATCGCCTCCCTGGCGATGCTCCAGTTGACGTTTGTCAGCTACGCCGCGCCACTGGCTACCCTGCGGCTGATCGATTCCGACACGCGGATAGACCGGCGTCACCTTGCGGCGACTTTCGCCATGATCATGGCGATGAGCCAGGCCAACGCGGTCTTTCCCATGGCTGCGGTCGGGCTCAACGTGGGGTTCACGATCGCAACGTCGGTCGGCGCGGGGCTGGTGGCTGCCGCGCTGTGCTACTACGTGTTTGCCCGCGGATACGGCGACGCGGCAGACGCACCGGGAGAGGAACTCTCCGAACAGGCACACGAGCGTCGTCCGGCGTTCGCGAGTTTGAGCGCCGGTGGTGAAGAGGGCATGGTCATGGCGTTCAAGGCGGTACCCCTCCTCCTCATCGCCCTCGTGTTCGTGAACAGCCTCCGCGCCCTGGGGCTGATCGAATGGTTGGGCGTGGTCCTTGGCCCCGTCCTGACGCGGGTTGGTATCCCCGGCGTGGCGGTCGTTCCGATCGTCACCAAGTATATCGCCGGCGGAACCGCCATGATGGGCATCGCCATGGACCTGATCCGGGAGGGTGCGATGACCGCGGTTGAACTCAACCGCATCGCCGGATTCATCATCAACCCGTTCGACGTAATCGGCGTCGCGTTGTACGGCAACATAGGCGCGAGGACGGGGCAGGTCGTCAGACCGGCGGTGGCGGCGGCGGCCGTGGCGATGGTGTTGCGGGGGGTTGTGCATCTGATCGTGTTTGCGTGACGTGATGGGTCGTTCGGGTCGCGGACAGGCGTCGGTCGGTCACGTCCCCGCCTTAACGTCGTTTTGAAGGCGTCCGGGAAATGCACGATATTTAACTCATATGGCAGCTCGACCCGAGTCTTCAGCACATGTCCCGCACAAAGCGTACGTGGCGGCGGCGATCGAAAATGCCCCGTACGGCTTCGATATTGTCGATCACACGGCGACGCTTATCTACGTCAACAACGCGTACCTTCGAATGTGGGGATACGAACACGCAGCCGAGGTTGTCGGGATGTCGCCGATCCACCACTGCGTCGACCCGGAGGTTCCGGCGCGAATTATCGCCGGATTGCGGGAACACGGGGTTTTCGAGACGGAGTTCAAAGCCCGACGCAAGGATGGATCAACGTTCGATGTTCGAATGTACTCGTATCTGGGACACGCTCCCGATGGCAGTGAGGTGTACTACGGCACGTCAATCGACGTGAGCGACCAGAAGGAGTACATTGCCACGCTTGAGCGACTGTCCAGTCAAAAGGAATCGCTTCTCCGCGAGGTGTATCACCGTACGAAAAACACGATGCAGCTGATCCTGTCGATGCTCCATACGCGGGCAGCATCGTACGCAGAAGATTCGACTGCGGCGGAACTTGCCCTCGATATCGAAAGCCGCGTGATGGCGATGGCTCTGGTTCACGACCAGGTGTACCAGGCGGAGGACCTCGCCAACATCAGCCTGGACTCGTACGTCCACAATCTGGTTGAGTTTCTGGTTTCCGGGACAAAACCGGTCGGTCTGGACGTTACCGTGGATTACAGCATGACGAACACGGTCGTCGGCATCGACACCGCGATCAGCTGTGGTCTCGTGGTAAACGAACTGGTCCGCAACGCGTTGGAACACGCCTTCGATGAACCGGGTGCAGGAGCGCTCTCGATCCTGCTGGAAACGACCGACGCCGGGAGTGTCGTCATCAGTGTGCTCGACGACGGATGCGGAGCGCCGCCGGGATTCTCGATCGAGACGGACGCGTCTCTCGGGCTTCAAACAGCTGCGAGCCTTGTTGAGGGTCAACTCGGAGGCCGTCTCGAGCTCGTTGACGCAGCGGGTTTCGGCGTGCGCTTTTCGATTCAACCATAACTCGGGGGCGTGCGTGGTCGCCGACACGATCGGAACGGTCGTTCGCCGGGGATGACGATGCTCGACCGGGTTGTTACTTTCAGCCGGGAGAGACATCAGTGAAGGCAATTACATACAACACATACGGAGACAACTCGGTCCTCGAGCTCACCGACCAGCCGGTACCCAAGGTGGGGCCCGACGACATCCTGGTGCGGGTGAAGAGTGCGTCGGTCAACCCGGTCGACTGGAAGGTGATGATGGGGTACCTCGATCCGATCGCCCACGTCTGGTTCCCGGTGACGCCGGGGTGGGACGTCGCCGGCGTGGTGGAACAGGTCGGCATGGACGTGCCGGAGTGGAACGTCGGGGATGAGGTGATCGCCTACGCCCGCCGCGACATGGTCAATGACGGGACGTTCGCGGAGTTCGCCCCCGTTCCCGTACGGGCGGCGGCGCGGAAACCCTCCGCCCTCTCGTGGGACGAGGCGGCGGGGCTGCCGCTGGCGGGGCTTACCGCCTACCAGGTGCTGCGGTGGCTCGCGGTGTCCGACGGCATCACGGTACTCATTCACAACGCCTCCGGCGGCGTCGGTATCCTGGGCTCGCAGATCGCGCGTGCCTTCGGCGCTCGGGTGATCGGGACCGCGTCACCCAAGAACCACGACCGCCTGCGGTCCTACGGGGTCGAACCGGTGGAGTACGGTGAGGGACTCGCCGAGCGCGTCCGGGCGCTCGCGCCGGACGGCGTCGACGCCGTGGCTGACTTTGTCGGTGGGGTGTTGGAGACGACGATGGCGGTCCTCAAGGACGGCGGCCGGCACGCCTCTATTGCGGACCCCTCCGTCGCCGGCGCCGGAGGGCGCAACATGTGGGTCAGACCCAGCGCCGAGGATCTGCAGGCGCTCGCCGATATGGTGGAGGCCGGGAGTCTTGAGGTGCCGATCGCTGCGACGTTCCCGCTGGAACGGACGGCGGAGGCGTTCGCCCTGAGTCAGGGCGGCCACGCCGGCGGAAAGATCGCGATTCGCGTCAGCGAGTAGCGGGTCCCAGGAGCTCGATGCGGTCTGTCTGGATGTACCCATCGAAGGAGGGCGGGAGTCGCGACAGCAGGCCGGGATCGTCAAAGCCCCGCGTGCCCACATTGCCGGGGACGTGGGGGCCAATCATCACCACCGTTGCGCCCGCTGCGCGCATTCGCGACAGGAATCGGTCCGGCCAGCCCCACAACAGCCACGTCAGATTGACCGGGGCGTAGACGGTGGCGTCGGTGCAGACGCCGGGAACGCGTCCGGTCCAGCCTCCTTTCACGTATTCGGTGAGGCAACCGATGGCGCTACCGGCGGTGAACGTGCGCACCCCGGGGTGCGTCGCAGCGAAACGGCTCACCGGCCGAGGGCCGCCGTAGACGCCCCATACCGCCGGGAGCCACGCGGGATGCACGTCAAAGAATCGAACGAGCGCCTCGCCCACAGCGGGATCGTTGCTTTTGATCTCGATGAGGAACGATCGTCCCGGAAACGCCTCGAACACGTCTTCGAGACGAGGCATCATCCCCACGCCGGTACCCCGGAACGGATACGTCTCGCCGCCGTCGGCGGTGTATCCGTACCCGATGTCGAGCAATCGCAGCTCACTCCAGGTCGCCTCGTGGGTCACGCCGCTCCCGTCGGTGCGGCAGTCGAGGGTCCAGTCGTGGAAAACGGCAAGCGATCCGTCCCGTGTCAGCTGGACGTCGAGCTCAACGACCGAGGCGCCCAGCGCGAACGCCGCACGCATCGATGGGACCGTGTTCTCGAGGTAGTGATGATCGGTGGGAAGGCTGCGTGCGGCGGTGCACGTGTCGTTGGTCAGCCCGACGGTATCGAACGGCTGATGCACGCCACGGTGGGCGATAAGGAGCGGCGCGGTCGGTGTGCCGTCCCCACCCGTGGTGATGCGGAAGAGCAGGGCGCTGTTGGCGACGACCACGGTGAGCAGAGCGAGGACCGCGATCGCGACCAGCGAGAACAGCCCGCGTCGTGCCCGCCGCCACATCCCGGGCGATTGCTTGCGTGACGACATGCGTTCTCCTTTCGCGCTCCCCGTTAGCGGGAGCGTACGGCAACCGCGCGCAGGCGCAGAGACCGACGCTCGGTCCACCGTCTCACGTCGGTCAGAATCGAGAGGATCGTCGGGAGCACGACCAGCGTCAGGAACGTTCCGAACAGCAATCCGAAGGCGATTGAGACAGCGATGGGTACCAGGAGCTGGCCGCCCTCTCCTTTCTGAAAGATCAGGGGAGCGACACCCCCGGCGGTCGTGACCGTCGTCATCACGATCGCGCGAAAGCGCTGGGTCGCCGCGTCGATCACGGCCTCGCGCGGTCGATCGGGGGCCGCCTGGAGCATTCGGTTGTACGTGTCGATCATGACCACCGAGTCGTTCACGATGATGCCCGCCAGGGCGATGCATCCCAGGAACGAAATAAACGACATCGGAATGCCGATGATGGCGTGACCGATCGTCGCGCCGATCACACCTAGCGGAATGAGCGCGAGCACGGTGAGCGCCTGGCCGTAGGACTTCATCTGGAACACGAGAATCGTGAACATAAACAGCAGCGCCGTCACCAGGCTGAAGATCATGGAGCGAACCATGCGGTCGACCTCCTGTGCCTGACCGCTCCGGGAGAGCGACACACCGTCCACGTGGGCCAGCACGTCCGGGAGGATCTCCTCGTTGATCTGGCGGTTGACCACGTTCACGTCGTTGCGGGTGGTGTCGAGCGAGGCACTGACGCGGATTGACCGGTATCCATCCTGCCGGGCGATTCGTCTGAGGCTCCGCTGCAACGAGAAATCCGCGACCTCCCGGAGCGGAACAAAGGCGCCGGTGGGCGTCATGATCGGCGCCTCCTCCAGGCGACGAAGCGAATCCCGATCCCGCCGCGGGTAGCGGACCATGAGCGGAATCGACCGGGATCCGTCCTGCAGCGTCATAACCTCGAGTCCGCCGAAGGCGCTGGATACCTGGTGGGAGATGTCTGTTTCGGTGAGTCCCAGCGCACGGCCGCGGTCGGTTACCGAGAACACGTATTCGCGGGCGCCGAGGGGCAGATCGTCGCGGATGTCAGTGACCCCGTCGATGTGCCCGATCCGTTCCTTGAAGAGGTCCGCCGCCATTCGCAGTTGGCCGGGATCCTTCCCGAGAAAACGGATCGAGATCGGATCGCCCCCGAACACACCGTCCTCGCCGATCACCAGGGACTCCAGCTCCGGGAAGCCCGTGATCGACCGGTTGAGTTCCCGGCCGAACGCCTTCACGGAAAAGTCGCGTTCCTCGTTGGGAATGAGGAGCAGGTACACGATCAGGCTGTCGCCGTCCTGCCAGGAGAGGTGGTTCACGATGCCGTTGTCGTAGCCGAGCCGCGGCCGGGCATAGCGCTCCCCGAACGCCAGAACCTGCTCCTCCATCCGGAGTCGTACGCGTTCCATTTCCGTCGCCGGTGTTCCGGCCGGAAACGTGGCCTCGACGTACACGTACTGCGACTCCACCTCGGGAAAGAACTCGGCGCGGATGTGGTTTCCGGCAAAGGCGCCCACGAGGACGATCACGGTGGCGAGGAGAGCGGCGATTACGACCGGGCGGTTGTCGAGACTCCGCGCCAGAAACGGTCGGTACCACCCGCGTATGAAGCGCTCCTGCACGCGCTCGATGCGTTCGCGAAGCGGGTGAGGCCGCGCGTCGGAGAGCGCGTTGGAATGGGCAAGGTGAGCGGGAAGCAGGATCAGTGCCTCCACCAGCGAAAACCCAAGACTCACGATCACGACCAGGCCGATCTGCGATGTGTACTTGCCCATGTCGCCGTGAATGAAGAAGTAGGGTGCAAAGGCGAGCATCGTGGTGGCGATGGAGACACACACGGGAACCAGGACCTCCATCGTGCCGTCCACCGCGGCTTGGACGCGTTCTTTGCCCAGCTCCTTCCAGTGGCGGTAGATGTTCTCGCCGATCACGATGCCGTCGTCCACCAGGATGCCGATCACGATGATCATCCCGAACAGCGTCATCTCGTTGATCGTGATCCCGAGGACCCATTCCAGAAAGAGCAACCCGAAGAAGGAGATCGGGATACCCATGGCGACCCAGAACGACAGGCGAATGTTGAGCAGCAGCCCAAGGATGAAGAGCACAAGAGCGAGTCCCATCGCTCCGCTTGCCGTCAACGTTCCCAGGCGACGATCGAGTTCGTCAACGTCGCGGATTCCCGGTACAAAGTGGATGAGCCCCTCGTAGCGGGCGTTGTACTCCGCCACCTTCTCATCGGCGAGTCGACCGAGCTCGATCACGTCTTCGGACTCGTTGTACATGATCTGGAGGCCGATCGCATTACGCCCGTTCACCCGCGTGTAGAGCGCGTTCTCCGAGCGCTGGCGCCTCACGCCGGCGACATCGCCCACCGTGACGATGCGCCCGGTGGTGGTCGTCGTTACCGGAATCGCGGCGATGCGGTCGGCGGCGAGTTCCTTGTCGTAGTTCCTGATCCGTACCTGCTCCCGTGTTGTGAGAACGGACCCTGCCGAGGCGTCCAGATTGCTGGCCCGAATCACCTCCGCAAGGCGGTCGAGCCCGATCCCCAGGCGCTGTTGCGCCGCCGGATCCAGCTCCACCACGATCTCCTCGCGAGGAAACCCCCATTCCCGGATCTCCGAGGCCTGCCCCGACTTCAGCAGGTCGTCGCGGAATTCGTCAGCGACGTCCTCGAGAATCGACGGGTCCTGATCATCCTCACCGTAGATGAACAGCAGCATCACGCGGGCCCATTCGGTTTCCCGCTCGATCCGGGGCGGCCGGGCATCCTCCGGATAGTCGTTGATACTGTCGAAGATCCGTTCGATTTCGTCGGTCAGATCGCGTTTGTCCACCGTGGAGGTGGTCTCGAGGCCGAAGTAGGCGCTCCCGTCGTAGGAGGTGGCCATGACGGACACCACCCCCTCCAGCCCCGCGAGGCGGTCCTCGACCTTCATCACGATACCGTCCTCAACCTCGCGAGCCGAGGCGCCGGGCCACGCGATGCTGATGGAGATCCAGTCGAACTCGATCGCGGGCCAGATGCGTTTCTTGATGTTCATGAGCCCGAAGGTCCCGGCGATGAAGATCAGCAGCATCAACCAGTTCGTGAGGATGCGATGGTTGGTAAAGAGGCGAATGAGTCTGTTCACTGGTTCACCGCCTCAGTACTCAGGCGCATGCCCTCGACGGGGATCTGGATCGCGGTAGTGACCAGTTCCATACCGTCCCGCAGCGCGGGCCCGGTAACGACGATGTCGTCGCCGCGGTAGCCCTGAATGTCCACCGCGTACCGGGCCAGCGTTCCGTCTTCGAGGACGTTGATCGTACCGTCCTCGTTGACCAGTCCCCGAGGAAGAAGCAGGGCGTTGTCGATCGGATCGCCGCTGATGTCGACGCGTACGAAGCTCCCGGGCAGGAACTCGAGTAGTCGGTCGGGGTTCTGAAAACGAACGTAGACCGTCACCATCTGGGACTCCCGTTCGGTCTGTCCCGCCACGCGATCGAGGACGCCGGAGAGGGCGGACGCGTTGCGCGAGGCACGGGCGTCGCCGGACCGTACGGTGACCGCGACCCGACTGGACCGGTCAAGATAGAGCAGTTCGTCCCGGGTGAGGGAGAGGGCAACCTCGAGGTTGACGGGATCGATCAGTGTCACCAGCAGCTGCCCCGGCGACACAGCCAGGCCCTCGGGGATCGTCCCGGTGAGAACTGCGCCGTCGAAGGGCGCGGTAAGATTGTGATGGCTCAGGGTGCGACCGGACCGCACCAGGGCGTGGTAGCTCTCGATTATTCCGTGGGAGCTCAGCACCAGACGTTCCCGTTGCGAGCCGATCGGGGGAAGATCCGGCACCACGCCGGACACGATCGCCGCGTGGAACGCCGCCCACTTCGGGCGTACACCCATGGGATCCTCGGTATCGAGGGTCGCCATCAGCGCCGCCAGTCCTCTGAGGAGCGCCGTCTCCGCCAGTTCCACCTCGCTGCGAACGTCGGTGGAATCGATCGATACCAGAAGCTGTCCCCGTGAGACCGTGGAGCCGGGGCGAACGGCGTCGCGGGAGTAGACGACCTCACCGCCGACCTGGGCCACAAGCGGCAGCGTCTGGCGCGACTCAACGTAACCTTCGACGGTGACGGCCCGCGTGATCGGCGCGAGTTCGATCCGCTCGGTGGTGACCTGGCGGGCCGGTGTCTCCGGTACGGCTTCTTCGCTGTGACGACTCTGCACCGCCAGGAGTGTACCTGCTCCACCGGCGACGAGGATAATGAGGATAACGACGATACTCTTTCGCAAGCCCGGACGCATGAGGCCTCCCACACACTACAACACGCTGGCGGCAAAAAGTGTCACCCCGTCATCAGCGCCAGACCCATATTCGGTTTCCGGTGAAGTTCACCGTGACCGACGCCGCGGTTGCCGCGATTTTCCCCACCGCGAGTGAGGTGTGCGCCAGATCGCGAAACACCCACAGAGCGATGAGAGCCACACCCAGCGAGACCAGGTTGACCGCCAGGAACCGGAGCGCCCGGCGCAGCTGGAACGGGCCCCGGTGCCCGAACGTCCAGCCGCGGTTGAGGACGTACGAGTTCAGGAGTCCGCATCCGTACGAGCAGATCTGCGCCGCCGGGTAGTTGATCCCTCCCCAGGTGAGCGCGGTAAACACCGCAACGTCGATCGTCGTGTTCAGCACGCCGACGATGTTGAACCTGAGAAACTGACGCAGCGCCTCCGGCAGCCGGCGTGCACCGGAACCGGGGCTCATCGTTGTTCCGGGCGCTCGTCGGGCGCGTAGCCCAGGATATCCCGAACGACGTAGAGCGGCCGGTTTTTGGACTCGTCGTAGATCCGACCGATGTACTCGCCGATAATCCCGAGGATGAGCAGAATCATGCCGTTGAACACCAGCGTCAGGGACACGATGGAGGTCCAGCCGGGTACCGTTCGGTCGGTGAACAGACGTTGGTACAAGACCACAAACAGATAGACGAACCCGGCGGCTGAGACGAGGGAGCCCAGAACCGTGGCGATCTTCAGCGGGACGTACGAGAAGGAGGTCACCGCGTCGAGCATGAAGTGAACCATCTTGCGGAGCGGGTACTTGGTCTGACCGGCGAACCGTCTGTCGCGGCGATACGGCACCTCTGTCTGGGAAAAGCCCAGCCAGCTGATCAGCCCGCGTACGAAACGATTTCGCTCGCCGACGGTATTCATTGCATCGCAGACCGCACGATCCACGAGCCGGAAGTCCCCGACATCCACCGGGATCGCCACATTGGTGAGGCGCCGGAGGACCCGGTAGAACAGTCGCGCGCTGAGCTTTTTGAACACGGTTTCGCCCTGTCGCGAGGTGCGTTTCCCGTATACCACGTGGAACCCGTCGCGCCATTTGGCGATCATGTGCGGAATCACCTCCGGCGGATCCTGGAGATCCGCGTCGATGACGACGATAGCGTCGCCCCGGGCGAAGTGCATCCCTGCGGTGATGGCGATCTGGTGTCCGAAGTTTCGGGAAAACGTGATCACTCGCACGTTCGGGTCGCGCTCACTGAGCATCCTGAGTATCGACGGTGTGGCGTCGACGCTGCCATCGTCCACGAATACCAGCTCGTACGGCCCGTCGGCGGTGTCCATCCCCGCCTTCAGCCGCCGGTGGCACTCACCGACGACCTCGTCCTCATTGAACACCGGGACGATGACCGTGTAGCGCGGCGGGGACCTCATCGGTCGGCCGTCCCCGGTCGGCAGTCGTACAACGTCAACCCCAAGAGCTCTCCGGGGCGTTTCCATTCCCGGTTGAGGACGATATCGCCGTGCTGTACGACCCACGCGGTAACCGGGGCGATGTAGGCGCTCTCGGCGGTTAGCAGAAAAAAGCGAATCGTTCCGTTTTCCACCAGCGCTTCGATGTCGTTGTAGTTGAGTATCGGGTCGATCCCCGCGAACCCACCCACGGCCATAATATCTCCGTCGGTGAGCAACATGAGGTTTGATCCTTCCGCGAGCGCCGATTCCACGCCAAGGAGAAACTCCTCGCCGTCCCGGGACGTGTTGAGGAAGGCGAGCAGCGGTTGGTACTCAGCCGGGTCGCGGTACGTGACACGAAAGTACTCCTCGGCCATCTTCATCTCCCTGAGGTCCGGTCGGGCGTACGGGATTCCCGGGTCACCGCCGTAGAGCAGGGGCGTCAAGGCCCACGAGAACGGAAGAATGGAAAGGGCAAGGAGGCCGGCGGCGTAGGCCGGCACGACCAGTCGCCCGGCCCGTCGCGTGATCAGGGCCAGCAGGATCGTCCCGGCAGCAACCACGGACACGACGACCATGGCGGTCGTCATGGGGCGGTTCCATTCGGCGAACGGCTGAGCCAGGCGCCATTGTGACACCATCGTCAGGAGGAGGATCGCCGGCGGAAACCACTTCAGAACGGTGTTCCCGCGGAGGGCGCCGACGGATGCCGCAACGCCGATTCCACCGAGCGCCGCAACCGCGGGACTCGCCATGGCGATGTAGTGGGTGTGAAAATAGCCGGTGTTGAACGAGAGATACAGGTAGAGGGTGACACACCAGGTGGCCCAGAACAGAAGGTCCCTCCGTTCCGCTGACTTCGCGACTCCCGCCGCGCTCACGACATACAAAAGTGTTCCAAGGACCGCAAACGGAAGAAGCCACCCGATCTGTCCACCGATCAGCGGGTTGAACAGCCGGAAGAATCCCGGTCGCCCGGTCTCAAAGTAGAGGTTGTGCCGTCCCGGGGCGGCGTCCTCCCGCGCCCGGTCCAGCCCGTTGTAGTGCACCATCAGGTCGACCGCGCTGTTGGTGGACGACCCACCGACGTACGGGCGCTGGTCATCCGGCGTCATATCCACGGCGACGGCCCAGGAAAACGAGACCGCCACGAGCACGGCGGTGACAAGAACGGCGTGCCCGATCTTCGTCGCCAGTGGCGGCCGGTGATACACCAGAAACACCAGGAAAAACGCGGGAAGGACCACGTACGCCTGTGCCATCTTGATGTTAAACGCGACGCCCACGACGATGGCGGACAACAATACGTCCCGCAGCCTGCCGGAACCGATCCCTTTCATGAAAAGCCAGGTGGCTCCGAGTAGAACGGCGATCAGCATGGCGTCCATCGTGTTGTTCCGTGCCAGAGCGACCGATACCGGCGTGATCGCCAGCAGGAACGCCGCGGACAGGCCCGCGATGTCTCCGAACGTCTGCCGGACGAGAAGGTACATGAGGCATACCGACGCGATCCCGGCGAGGATGCTCGGGAGCATGACGGAGAATGTGTTGAGCCCAAAGGCGCGGATCACCAGCGCCTGTACCCAGAGCCCGACCGGCGGTTTGTCTACCGAGACAAAGCCCCGGGAGTCGAACGAACCGAAGAAGAAGTTTGACAGGCTGGAGGTCATGTTTCTGGCCGCGGCGGTGTAGTAGTGATTGCCGAGCCCGTCCTGGCGGATGTTCACCGTGTACAGCGCCGTGGCAAGGACGATGATCGCGGCGAGCACCACTCGCCGGGTGTGGGTGGACATGCCGGTACCCCGCCTTACGTGCGGTCGACGGGTGATCGGGCGTTGTGTGTCTCTTGGCTGATCAGCAGGGTCACCCTACCGAGCGCGGGTTTGAGTCTGAATGTATTGTACGGTCAGTTCGGCACCCGCGCCAGTGGCACCTGCGCCCGGCGGACGCCTGTGGCTACCGCTCGTCCCGCCGTGGCTCCACGGTCACGGTGCACCGATTGTCCCGGAAGGACAGCAACCCGCTCTCGATCGGCAGGACGTGTTCCTGACCGATCGCGTCGCGGAACCGGACCTCGGAGTTCTGCTGCAGCGCTCCCAGAAACGGCTCGTGCCGCGCCTCGAACCCGATCTCGCCGGTGGGCGTGGACACCCGACAGGAGCGCGCCTCGTCGTCGAAGTGAACCGTCGTTGCCGATACAATCGTCAGCACAAAGGTTTGCATATCACCTCGTGTCCCGCGCCTTGCGGCGGGCCGCTTCGACGTCGCCGACCATGTAGAACGCCTGTTCCGGGAGGTCGTCGTGCTTTCCGTCCACGATTTCCTCAAACGAACGGATCGTGTCTTCCAGGGGCACGAACACACCGTTCATGCCGGTGAAATGCTCGGCCACGGAGAAGGGCTGCGAGAGAAAACGCTGAATCTTGCGGGCGCGCTCCACCGTGCGGCGGTCCTCGTCGGAAAGCTCGTCCATCCCCATGATCGCGATAATGTCCTGGAGGTTCTTGTATACCTGCAACACCTCCTGAACCCGCCGCGCTACCCGATAGTGTCGCTCGCCGACGATGTCGGCGGAGAGCATGCGGCTGGTGGAGGCGAAGGGATCGACGGCGGGGTAGATTCCGATCTCCACGATCGACCTGCTCAGGTTGGTGGTCGCGTCGAGATGCGAGAACGTGGTTGCGGGTGCCGGGTCTGTGTAGTCGTCGGCGGGCACGTAGACCGCCTGCACCGACGTGATAGAGCCCTGCCTGGTGGAGGTGATCCGCTCCTGCAGTTCGCCGAGTTCGGTCGCCAGGGTGGGCTGGTATCCCACCGCCGACGGGATCCGCCCAAGGAGCGCCGAAACCTCGGCCCCCGCCTGCACAAAGCGGTAGATGTTGTCGATGAACAGGAGCACGTCCTGCCGTTTCTCCTCCCGGAAGTACTCGGCAACGCTCAGGGCGGAGAGGGCAACCCTGGCGCGCGCGCCGGGGGGCTCGTTCATCTGGCCGAACACCAGGGAGGTGCGGTCGATGACGCCCGATTCGGTCATTTCACCAAACAGCTGGGTGCCTTCCCGGGTGCGTTCGCCGACGCCGCAGAACACCGAATAGCCGCCGTGGACCTTGGCGATGTTGTTGATCAGCTCCATGATCAGCACCGTTTTGCCGACGCCGGCACCGCCGAACAGCCCGATCTTGCCGCCCTTCATGTATGGAGCAAGGAGATCGATAACCTTGATTCCCGTGACCAGGATCTCGTCGGAGGTGTTCAGCTCAGAAAACTGCGGTGCCGGGCGATGAATCGGGTAGCGATTCGCGCTCTCCAGTGGCCCCTGCTCATCAACGGGTGTGCCGGTGACGTTCATGACGCGACCGAGGGTTTCGGTCCCCACGGGAACGGAGATGGGACCGCCGGTATCGGTCGCCGGAATGCCCCGGGTGAGTCCCTCGGTGGAGTCCATGGCGATCGTGCGCACCGTGTCATCCCCGATGTGCTGCGTGACCTCGAGGACGAGGTTGTCTTCGCGGTCGTCGATCGACGGGTTGGTGACGGTCAGGGCGGTGTAGATTTCGGGCAGATTGCCGTCGTCGAAGCGAACGTCCAACACCGGGCCGAGAATCTGCGTTACTGTTCCTGTTCGTTTGTGTTCCTGCATGGCGGTCATCCGTTCATGGCTTCGATTCCGGACACGATCTCGATGATCTCATTAGTGATCGCCGACTGTCGCGCGCGATTCTGAAGCGTCACATAGTTGGCAATGAGGTCTTCCGAGTTGTGGGTCGCATTTTCCATCGCCGTCATTCGAGAGGCGTGCTCGCTCAAATATGAGTTGTACAGGGCGATGCGGAGGGAGTAGTACAGATACAACTCCGCCGCGGATTCCGCGAACGCATCGACTTCCGGCTCAACGGACGTGGTCCCGGGTCGCCTGGTCTCATCGCCCGGCGGGGCGGAGATCGGCAGGAGCGTTTTCACGGTCGTCTCCTGTTGCAGCGTGTTGACGAAGCGGTTGTAGATCACGGCCACTTCCTGGATCTCTCCGCTCAGAAAACGCGTAAGGAGCATCCGTGCCGTTTGTTTCAGCTGTTCGGTGTTGAGGGAGCGGTCGTTGATTTCCGCCTGATTGAAGATGGTGAACTCCCTGCGGCGACAAAAACTGGTGCCCTTGAGCCCAAAACTGGTCACCTCGGCGGCCTGGTTCCTGTGCGTCCATTCCTGGATGGTGAGGGCGAGTTCCCTGGTGACCGAGTTGTTGTGGGCGCCGCAGAGGCCCTTGTCGGCGGTGAAAATCACGATATTCCCCCTGCGTCGGGCTGAATAGTCCGACACCACCGGATGGGACTGTGCCGCCAGGGCCGTGTTGATTTCCGCCGCCATCTCATCCACGGCGCGGGAGAACCGCTCCAGCGGTTCCTGCAGACTGAACAGCTTGCGCAGCTTGATCGTCGCGATCATGTTCATCGCCCGCGTCACCTTTTGCATGTTTCGCAGGGAGGTGATCTTCCTGCTCAGTTCCTTTGCATTGGCCATCGCGTCGTTCCCTATTTCCCCGTCAGTTCCTTGATCCGGAGAATCAGATCTCTCAGGTCCTGAGCCGACCGGGCCGCCATCCAGGACTCCTCAAAGGATGGATGGTTCACGATGAGCGCGAGCGTGGACAGGACGACGAGATGGAAGTGGCGCTGGTCGATCGAGCCGGCCAGAAAGAACAGCGCGTGTACCTCCGGAGCCGCCTCGGTGAACGCCACGCCGTGTTTGGATCGGACGATGAGCATCTCGAACTCGTTTTTCCCCGGCGTGACGATGTGGGGCAGTGCGAAAAAGGGTTTGAGCGCCGTGGAACTGGACTGCTCCCGGGCGATCAGTTTCTCGTACATCTCCTTCGTGCTCAGTCCATCGAAACTCTTCGCCATTCGTTTTGCGGCAAACCTGAACACCGGTTCCATCCTCGTGGACTTGTCGTAGTCGATGATCTCGCAGTTCGTCACCAGGGTTCGGAAGCGATCCTCCTCGAGGGCATCGTTTCCCGTGATGATCTGCTCGAGCTCCTTCTCGAGCGACGGGGACGACAGCTCCCGGGAGGTGACGCGCTCCACGAGCGAGAGCATATCCCGGTTGATCCGGGACGATTTCTGACTGAGCGCCATCGCCAGATTGACGGTGTAACCGGAGTCGATGCCGTCCTCCACGGAATCGGGCCGAAACCGCTCCTCGAAGGCGTCGAAGAGCGCGTTCAGCTCGTCTTCCACCTCGTCGGTGATGCTGCCGGCGGCGCGCAGCGTCTCCAGGACGCCCTGTCCCTCGCTGTCGAGGTAGTCAAACAGCTCGCGCTGGTAGTGTAGGAGCTTGGCCGTCGGGTATTTGTCGAGGCGGCCGGATACGCCGGCTTTCAGGATCAAGACCTGCTTGAGGACGTCGATCGGCGAGTACTGCGGTTGCTTGAGGATCTCGGTCAGCCGTTCGCCGCGGTCGAGTTGTTTCTTCGTCGCCGCATCCAGGTCGGAGGAGAACTGCATGAACGCCGCCAGCTCGCGGAACTGCGCAAGATCGATGCGCAGGGAACTTGCCGTCTGCTTCATCGCCTTGATCTGGGCGTCACCACCGACGCGGGATACGGAAATCCCCACGTTGATCGCCGGTCGGAGCCCGGAGTTGAACAGGTCTGCCTCGAGGAAGATCTGGCCGTCGGTGATCGATATGGTGTTGGTAGGAATGTAGGCGGAGACGTCGCCCTCCTGCGTCTCGACGATCGGAAGGGCCGTCAGCGATCCCCCGCCTTCGGCGTCGCTCATCTTCGCGGCGCGTTCCAGGAGTCGGGAGTGCAGGTAGAAGATATCTCCCGGGTAGGCCTCCCGCCCGGGGGAGCGACGCATGAGCAGGGACAGTTCGCGGTACGCCTGGGAATGCTTGGTCAGGTCGTCGAACACGACCAGGGCGTGTTCTCCCCGATCCCGAAAGTACTCCGCCATGGCGGTCGCCGAATACGGCGCCAGGTACTGCAGCGCCGCGGGATCGGAGGCGGTGGCGGCGACGACTGTCGTATACTCCATCACCCCGAACCGTTTGAGCGTCTCGATCAGCTGCACGACCGACGAGCGCTTCTGCCCGATGGCCACGTAGAAGCAGCGCACCGGCCCGTCCTGTTGATCCTGCTTCTGGTTGATGATCGTATCGATGGCGATGGTGGTCTTGCCGGTGCGACGGTCGCCGATGATCAGTTCGCGTTGACCGCGTCCGATCGGGATCATGGCGTCGATCGCCTTGATCCCCGTCTGAAGGGGCTGGACCACGTTCTGGCGGTCGATGATACCGGGGCCCTTGCGCTCAACCCGGGAGAACGTGTCGGCAGCTATGGGGCCCTGGGCATCGATCGGGTTCCCGAGCGGATCAACCACCCTGCCCAGGAGGCTCTCGCCCACCGGGACCTCTGCCACGCGGTTGGTTCTCCTGACCACACAGCCTTCCCTGACCCGTTCGTAGTCCGAAAAAAGAATGATGCCGACCGTCTGTTCCTCGAGGTTCATGACCATACCGGTGACAGGCGTATCACCGGAGACATCAACTTCGACGAGCTCGCCGGACATAATGTTGTCGAGCCCCCAGACCTGGGCGATACCGTCGCCGGCCTGGATGACCCGACCGACCTCCATTTCGCCGGTTTCGGGTTCGAATCCGGATATTCGCTTTCTGAGGAGATCGAGGATCTCGTCAGGCTTGATTTCGTCTCTCATAACACACCCTGCGGCTTCACGCCGTCTCGATCCACGCGCGCATGCGCTTCAACCTGAATGCAGCCGACAGATCGATCAATCGGGAATCCCAGCTGATCCGCACGCCTCCGAGAATCTCCGGCGTCACGGCCGTCTCCATCCGCACGCGCTTTCCGGTCCGTCGTTCCATCGACGCCCGCACCTGTTCGACGATCTCCGAAGCAGGCTCCCGCGCGGTTTCCAGGAGCACACGGACCGTTCCCTCGGACCGATCGCTCACCGTACGATACGCCGCCGGCAGGAACGGAAGAATGCCGATGCGTCCGTTGCGTATCGCCACGGCCACCGTCCTGCCGGTCAGGTCGCCCAGATAGGGGAGCAGGGCAATCTCCGCGAACTCACGTTCGGACGCGCTGCTGTCCCGTTTCCGCTGCCGCAGACAGTAGCGCCGCAGCTCCGGAATCTCCGAGAACAGGCGCCGCAGGACCGCCATGTCTTCGACCACCTGGTCCGAACGGTCTTGCTCCCGGGCGAGGTCGTACAGCGCGCGAGCGTAGCGGAACGCAACTCCGGTATCGATCATAGGTTTTTGACGAGCTCCCGGACCCAGTCGCGGTCATCCTCAGAGGTGAACGACCGGCCGATGACCTGTTCGGAGGTCGCGCAGACGAGCTCCGCGATCTCTGCGCGTATCGCTTCCACCGCCTGCGTCCGTTCCTCATCGATGCGCGCTACCGCCCGGGCATGAAGCTCCTGGACTTCCGCGTCAGCCTGTTCCAGCAGTTTCCGCCGGAGTTCCTCGGCTTCGGCCCTGGTTCGACGTAGAATCTCGTCGCCTTCCTCCCGAGACCGTCGCAGAATTTCCGTGTGTTCCCGCTCAATATCGGCGAGACGCTGTTCCACCCTGTCGGCGTTGTCGACGGCCTCCCGGATCTTCTTTTCCCGGGCGTCGATGGAATCGAACAGGCCGGGAAACACGAACTTTCCGAGCAGCACGAGCAGGACTCCAAACGTTATCCAGGTCCAGAGGATCAGTCCGGGGTCCAGTTTGAATAGATCCAAAAGAATCCCCCTCGCTCGCCGTCACCCTGAGAAGATCACCAGCAAGGCGATGATCGCGCTGAAGAACGCCAGTCCTTCGATCAGCGCCGCCATCAGAATCATGTTGGTGCGGATGTCTTTCTTTTCCTCAGGCTGTCGGGCGATCGCTTCCATCGCCTTCGCGCCGATCAGTCCAATTCCGATACCACCGCCGGCCGCGCCGATACCGGCACCGATCACTGCGATGGCATGGGAAAGCATCGTCAAATCCATAGACTCTCCTTCATAGCGGTCATTCTTCCCCGTGGACGCTGCTCGCCTGGGCAATGAAGATGCAGCTGAGCAGTGTAAACACGAGGGCCTGAATCAGGGCCACCAGTACTTCCAAAAGATATGTGAACAACGCGAACGGAATGGACACGACCGCGAAGAACGGGCTGAGTACGAAAATCAGAGCGATGAACGACAGGATGGCCAGGTGGCCCGCGAACATGTTCGCGAAAATCCGCAGCGAGAGAACGATCGCCTTGATAAAGAACCCGAGAAACTCGAGGAGGGCCACGAAGAGCCCGATCGGGAGTGCCGTGTCCTCGGGATAGAAGTTTCGAAAGAACCGGCCAATCCCGATCTCCCTGATCCCGACCACAATCATGAGTGCGAACACCATGAGCGCCATGGCGGAGGTCACGTTGATATTTCCCGTGGCCGTTTTGAACGCAGGAATCAGGCCGAGGAAATTCACGACGAGGAGGAACAGAAACAACGTCGAAAAGAACGAAAGCCACCGGCGGCCGCGCTCGGGCCCCATAATCGGGTACACGATGTCGTCGCGGACGAAGAGCAGTACCGATTCCAGGGCGATCGCCGTTTTCCTGGGTCGCACCGTCGGTGTGCGAAACACGATCGCGTAAACGGTGTAGATCAGTACGACCGAAAGAATCAGCATGAACTGGTGCACCGTCATCCCCGCGGGGAGGTTGATCACGGGGAGAAAGGGAAACAGCTCGATCGTGCGGCCGTTCTCAATGTGCGAAAAGAGGGCGTCGGAGATACTGGATTCGTGCGCCTGGGCAAACAGGACGCGGGGTGCGGCGAGGAACAGGATGAGAAAAACGGATGTCCTAGGCTTCATGCGGCATGACCAGACTCATCGCACCGAAAATCTTAGTACAATCGGCAACCCGTGTACACACAACGTGACGAACTCGAACGCGGAGCGCGCGGTGTGATAGCCTTCCGGCATGGACACGCGCCGCTCAACCCCCGTCAGACACAATACCATTCCTCCGGAAGCCTGCTCGACGGACCTGCGCCGCCGACTGCTCCGTGAGAGCCCCTTTTTTGCGGACCTCACGGGAGGAGATATCGACCGCGTCAACGCGCGGTTCAACGACGTCGGCTACGAGCCCGGACGGGCGATCATCAGGGAAGGAGATCCGGCGACGCGATTGGGTATCGTCGCCGCCGGCGTGGTGAAGCTGTTCAACTACGGTGACAGCGGCAACCTCGTCCTCATTGACGTTCTGGGACCGGGGGACCATTTCGGATCGATCGCCGGTTTCGGCCCCGATACGTACCAGGAATCGGCGCAGGCCAGCGATCTCGTGTGCGCGCTCCAGATCGACGCATCGGTCTTCCGTACCCTGCTGGAGACGATTCCCGCGATCGCGGTTCGTGCCGTAGAGGTTCTGTCCAACCGACTCCGCCTGTCGCACGAGCTGGTCCGGCAGCTTGGGGCTCACAACGCCGAGTCGCGGGTGGCCTACGTCCTGAAGCGCCTCGCCACCCGGTTCGGGAGGTCCTGGGAGCACATGACGCTGATCGACGTGTCTCTCAGCCGGGAGGAAATCGCCGCGATGGCGGGGATTCAGACCGAGACGTGCAGCCGCATCCTCAGCGCCATGCGGCGCGACGGGATTGTGGAGGCGGGGCGCGGCTGGGTGGCCGTGCGGGATCCTGCGCGGCTGGAATAGCCCCTTCGAACCACAGGTCCGGCGATTCGCCTGCGCTTGTTTGACGCAGATCATGGTTGGCGTTCTCCCCGCCCGCTATCGTTTCCCCATCAGATTCGATAGGAGGAACACCATGAACACAACACTGAGAAGCCAGGAACTCTCGTGCCCCTCGTGCGTCGCCAAAATCGAGAAGTCACTCACAGCACTCGATGGTGTCACCGAGGCCCGCGTTCACTTCACCACCGGCAGGATCGTCGTTGAGCACGACCCGGACCTGACCGACCGGACGGAACTGGTCGCCGCGGTCCGCCGTGCCGGCTACGAGTCGAGGGTGGTCCAGCGATGAGCACTGCAGGAGCACACGCCGCACGCTCAGCACGTTCGGTATTCACAGCACTCTCCGCACTCAGCGTGCGGGGGAGGGCCTCGGTGGTCACCGCCGGCGCCTTCATCGGTGGGGGGCTGATCGCGCGCCTCGCAGCTCCCGGGCTCGTTGCCGCCGATGCGCTGATGATCGCAGCGGCCGTCGTGGCCGGGCTGCCGATCGCCCTGACCGCGGTCCGCGCACTCCGGACGGGCACCGTCGGTATCGAGGCCCTTGTCACGATCGCCGCGGTTGGCGCCGTACTGATCGGCAACTACTGGGAGGCCGCCGCCGTCACGTTTCTGTTCGACCTTGGCGGCTACCTGGAGGCGCGGACGATGGCTCGCACGCGTCGCGTCATCGGCGAGCTCCTGGATCTGACGCCTCCCACCGCGATCGTCCTGCGCGGCGAGAGGCGGGAGACGGTCCCGGCGGAAGAGGTTGCGTTGGGTGATGCGGTTGTGGTGAAGCCGGGATCGAGGGTGCCGGTGGACGGCACGGTGACCGCCGGCTCCTCCCGGGTGGACGAGAGCGCGATCACCGGAGAGCCGATGCCTCAGGGCAAGGTTCCGGGTTCCCGGGTTTTCGCCGGGACCGTCAACCAGAACGCCGTGCTGACGATCCGGACGACCAGAGTCGCCGGCGACACGACGCTTGCGCGCATCGTGGAACGGGTGGAGGACGCACAGGAAACAAAGGCTCCAACCCAGCGGTTCATCGAGCGGTTTGCACGGTGGTACACACCGTCGATCGTCGTCCTCGCCGTGGGGGCCATTGTGGTCACTGGGGATGTCGAACTGGCGTTGACGGTTCTGGTCATCGGGTGCCCCGGCGCGCTGGTCATATCCACACCGGTTTCCATCGTTGCGGGAATCGGCGGGGCCGCCCGCGAAGGCATCCTCATGAAGGGAGGCAGCTATCTGGAGCGCAGCGGACGAATCACCGCGGTGGCCCTGGACAAGACCGGTACGCTGACCCGCGGCCGTCCGGCGGTCACCAACGTGACATGGGCCCCCTCCACCGCACCGACGCCCGTCGGGCACCGGGTGGACCCGCTGCGTATGGCGGCGATCGCCGAGGCCGGGTCAGACCATCCGATCGGCGGTGCGATCGTGCGGGCGGCCCGGGAGCGGGCACCGGGAGAGCACCCGCCGGTGGCGGAGGAGATGGAAGATCTCCCCGGGCTCGGTGTCAGCGCGGTGTACCGCGGACAGCGCATTCTTGTCGGCAGGCCAGCGCTCCTGGAGCGGCGTGGCGTGGCGATCGATGGAGATGCCGCGCCGGCAGACCCGTCCGGCACGACGGTGCACGTGGCGGTCGACGGCGTCCACGTGGGCGCGATGACCGTCGCAGATCCGATCCGTACCGACGGCGCAGACGCGATTGCGATGCTGCGACGGGCGGGTGTCAGCCGGATCGTGATGCTCACCGGAGACACCCGGGCGGCGGCCGAATCGGTTGCGGACGCCGTCGGGATAGACGAGGTCCACGCCGAACTCATGCCGGAGGAAAAACTCGAGCACATCGCCGCGCTGCAGGGGCAGGGACACGTTACCGCCATGATCGGCGACGGCATCAACGACGCGCCGGCACTGGCGACCGCCGACATCGGAATAGCCGTTGGCGCCGGCGGCACCGATGTGGCGATCGAGACGGCGGATATCGCGCTCCTGCGGGACGACCTGATTCTGGCGGCCCGGGCGATCGACCGATCGCACCGGACGCTGGCGAACATCCGGCAGAACGTCGTGGTGGCGCTCATAACGGTGGGGGTGTTGCTGGTCGGCGTGATGACCTCACGCGTTCACATGGCCGGCGGCATGCTGATCCACGAAGCCTCGGTGCTGGCGGTGATCCTCAACGGCACGCGGCTGCTCGGCGGTCGCGATGCGCCCTCGTCGGTCTAAAACAGCGCCGGATTGGTGGGAACGAAGCGAACCTCACGGTCTCGCCGCGACCACACACCGTCCGTGCCGATCGGAGCGACGACCGTCACCGACTCGCCGTGTACCTCGAGTTGCAGGAGCTCTCGCCGGCCGTCCAGGAACGAACTGCCGGTGACGCGGCCAACGATCCCCCCGTCCGCCACGAGCCGTGTCTCCTCGGGACGAAAGCACAGGTGCCGTTGACCCGTGCCGGGGCCCGCACCGTCCAGCGGCGTTCCAGGGGGTAGGGGCGATCCGGCGGGTGGCACGGGCAGGTCGTAGGGCTGCAGGCGGCCCGTGTCCACATCCACGTCCACAGCCAGCGCGTTGAGTCCCAGGGGCGAAAGCATCTCCATCGTCACGCGGTGGCGGGGATGGGCGTACACCTCGCCGGCGGGCCCCTGCTCCACGAGTTCCCCGCGGTCGGTCACCGCGATTGAGTCGCCCATGGAGAGCGCGTCCTCCGGGTCCGTGAGCGCGACCACCGTGGTCTTTCCAAACGACCGTACCAGTTCCCGCAGAAACACGCGCATGTGCTTCCGGATGAAGGAATCCATCTGGCTCATCGGTTCGTCCAGAATCAGCAGATCAAACAGATGTGCGCGTTCGCGACCGATCGCCGCCAGCTGTTTGATTCCCTCGGGAAGCTGATCCACGTCACGGGGCAGATAGTCCGCCGCGATTCCGAGTTCGTCGGCGATCTCTGAGACGCGGCGACCGATGTCCGATCGGTCCAGGTTGCGCATGCGCATCGGAAACTCGATGTTCCCGCCGGTGGTCAGGTTGGGGAACAGGGCGTAGGTCTGGAACACGTACCCGATCCGTCGCTCGGCGGGTTCGCGGAAGCGCAGATCTTCTCCGCCGAACCGGATGGCTCCACCTTCGGCGGACTGGAACCCGGCGATCGTCCGCAACAGAGTCGACTTGCCCGAACCCGAAGGCCCCAGCACTGCCAACGTCGTACCCGGCGGAACCGACAGACTCATCGGGCCCAGGCGGAACGTTCCGACCGTCGCGGCGATCTGGTCGAGGTCAAGTGCGGAGCTGACAGTCGCGATCATGTTCGTATCCCATCGCCTTCCGGATCCCCACCGTACCAACCGGGACCCGCACCGATGCCGCACAGCGCCTTGGGCGTGCACGGCCTATCTGAATATCTGAATTCTATTGTCAACCCGCGGGGGATGGTTGTCTACTACGGTTTCGGGGTCGTGACCACACACGCGACCACGACACCACCGATTCCCTGTTCGAACACGTGGTACAGCGCATTGCGAACCTCGTAGCCGATCGATGTGCCGTGGACCCCGGCCATGGCCAACCCGTGGGGAAAGACCCACAGGACGCCCACGACCGCGCCAAGCACCAGACCGCGAACGACCGTACGCTGTGGCCATCGACTTGTGACAAACAGATACGTCATGATCGCCGCGAGTATCACGTAGGCCAGAAGACCGATCAGCAAACCCTCGTGATGCGCTGCGGCGTTCGGATGTACCAGCGGCAGAACCAGGTTGTGCCAGAATCCCGCGAGGATCCACATCGAGACCCCGGCGACGACGGTCGCGAGGATCCCGCGCCGTGCATTGAAAATGTTCATATCAAGTCCTCCTCGGAAACATGGTTTCCGAAGCCTACGCGATGGTACGTGGAGGTACTTGTATCGAGTTGCTAACGTTTCACCGACGAGGGGGACACCCCGAACGCCTTCCTGAACGCGTTGCTGAAGTGTGGCTGATCGGCGAAACCGCTCGAGAACGAGGCATCGGTGAAGCCGCTTCCGTGGTGAATGGCGCGCAGCGAGCGGACGAGTTTCTGGTGCAGAACGAAATCGCGAAACGTGCGACCTGTTTCCCGACGGAACAGATGGGACAGCCGGCTCGGAGACAATGACGATGCCTTCGCCGCGCTCGTCAGGCTCACGTCGGCGATGTCGGTGCGTTTCACGAAATCGATACAGCGCATGATTCGGCGATCGAGCACGACGAGGTCGAGATCACTCCCGATCAGTTCGGTCGCAAGATGCTGAAGAACCGCGTCCGCACACTCGCGACGCTGGACGGGATCCTTGCCGGCGAGTACCCATTCATCGATCTTCCGGGCGACTGGAGCACACCGTCGCCGTGCCACGGGGCTGATACCGGACCCATCGCGGACCCGCAGCATGCCGTTGTCCCGAAACGGGTCGAGGTGAACGAACGCGGTGAGTCCGTCGTCACCGGTGTGCACGGCGTACTGGATACCCGGCGGGACCAGTGCAGCGGCGCACGCGAGGCGGTTCCCCGAGGCGTCGATCACCGTGACGTCGGATACCAGGCCCAGCACGAAGGCGATGTACTGGTCCCGGTGATGGTCCGAACGAACGTGACTGGCGAGGACAAACCCGCCTTCGGTGGCGAAACCGATCCCGTGGTGAAATGTCATGTGAATCGCAGGTTCTCGCCGGGCATTGCGGCGGTATGACTACCCACGTCGTATCACCTCATTCTGCCGTTCGACGAGATAGTCTTTGATGCTCTGCCTGTATGATCTGTAGATCAGAAACGGAATCAACCCCACAACGTTGACCCCGATGGCGATCTCGCGAAAGCGGACATACAGTCCGAGTGTAACAGAGAGAGAAGGGAACTCCACGCCGCTCACCTGGTAGGTCACGACCATCGACAGAAGAAGGAGCGTTGCGGGAACGCGTACGGTTCGATTTTGAAAGAGGAGATACGCAACCCATATGCTCAGGGCAAACTGGACAACCGTTTTTGCGTAGAACGCATAGGTGCCGATGCTAAGCGGAACATCGGTCGCTTTCGTGATAGACGTATGTGCACCGAGACTCCATATGAGCGCAGTGATCAGCGTTGCCGTTGCTGCGATGAGCACGACGATCGCAAACGTCGCCCTGCGTCGGCGAATACGGTCCTGCAGGTGCTCAATTCGAACCGACGAAAAACCGTTCTCTCTCACGTCGTTTGCTCCGCCCTGCCGGCTCTCAACTCGTAGCACCAGTACACGCGCTCCGGGACGAACCCGAGCCTGCGGGCGAGGGTGGCTGAGGCCGGGGTCATGGCATCCCAGTGGCACTGCAGCGATCGGCGGGAACACTCCGCCAGCATACGCGTTGCCAGTTCCGTTGCCACACCGCGTCGTCGGAAGCCCTCACGGGTGTCGATCTGGATTTCGATGCCGTCCCTGTAGATCGCAAAACAGCCCACGGCACCAATGATCCGGCCGTTGTGGCGGGCAACGAAGCCGAACGCCTTCGGATAGCCCGCACCCACGGAGCGCGTGTTTGCGACCACATCCGCGGACCAGGTTTCGCTCAGAAGCTCTTCGGCGGCACTGTGGTTGATCGCGGAGATTTCGAGGGGACTCCCATCTATCGTCGGTGTCCGGGCGCCGGAGGTGCCGGCGGCGCGGGTGCCTGGACCCTCGACGGCGCCCGGTCGCATCGGCCGGAACGCCTCTCTCCTGAACGCCACAAACCGATCGGGCGTTGCGTCCGGGATCCCGGCAACCCAGCCCGCGGGCGGTTCGACGAGGTGCGCTTCTGCGATCCTCCCAACGACGTCGTACACCTCCGGGTCGAAGGTCCCCGACAGCTCCACAAAGTCCCCGACGATCACCGCTGCACCGGACCGTCCCGCAACGGCCTCACCATGGACGCCGTCCGTGTACGCCCGGGCGATCTGGTGTACCGGGCGCTGGAATCCGAGGTCGGAGATGGTGGCGAGATAGTCATCTCTCCGGGACGGTGGGAACACGGTCATTCCAGAAACCTACCACGAACCGATGGCTTCGGGGAGCGGTCCGGGAGTCAGTGCCGTGTCTCACGGATATCGCCGGCGGGGGTAAAGACAGGCACCGTTCGCCGCGTTCTCGGTCTGTCGGAGTCTTTCGAAACGAACGTTTCCGGCGACGACGCTCCGGGTTTTTCACGGTGGATCTCTCGAGGAGAGTATGGGACTTGTTGTGCATCCATTCGCCGAGGCTGGAGCCGCGTCATACGTCCACCGCGGCGGCGGGCTTCACCCGGATGTGAACCTGAGTTACACTCCGAAATCGAATGAACCGTCTGCATTACGATGTCCGTCTATCGCAGGACCGGTCGTACATCATCGTCCAACTCGAGGGCCATGTCGACCACGAGAATGCGAAGCGCTTTCTGCGCGACGCGTTCGAGATGGTGGCTGAGACGGGTATCGACCGCGTCCTGCTCGACTCCAGGAAGGCGCGGAATGCGGACTCGGTTCAGGACACCATTCGCTTTGTCCGGCCGAGTCGGGAACTGGAAAACCCCGACCTGAAACGGGTAGTCCGGGTGCTCCTCGTGGATGAGCATGACCGGAGCCATGACTTTGTCACCCGGGCGCTGCGACTCAAGGGCCACAACATCGTGGTCTCCCGCGACGAGGCTCACGCGATCGAGATGCTCCACAACGCGCCGTGACGCCGTTCTGTGGCGGCCCGCGCCACGCCTGCGACAACTCGACCGGATGAGAACGTTTCTCACGTGTACAACTGACGCAACTCCGCCTATTATGGATAATCGAGAATCGATACACCATAATCAGGACGGACCAAATGGCGACAAAGAGAAACGTGCTTGCAAGTAAAAAAGTCACACGCGTCTTTGTTGTAACGGTCGCATCGCTCGCTGTGTGGGGTGCGCTCAGCTTTCGCGTCTACCAGCGACAACCGGGATGGGAGCACCTCGCGTTCGGCATGATGGTAATGTCCTACAGAGTGGTGTAATTCCGAGCGGAGGTTGAAGCAAGCCACCGCCGTCTCCGGTAAGCTGTGGTCACCACAACAACACAGCGAAGGAGACTGACACGGTGGCAGAAGACAGGATCGCATTGTTGGAGCTCGTTGAAAAGTACGCGGACGCGGATCTGTTCAGAGAGCTCGGGCAGTACGCGTTACAGCGACTGATGGAGATGGAGGCTGAGCAGATCGTGGGCGCCGGTCATCACGAGCGGAGCGAGGAACGAACGACTCATCGCAACGGATATCGCGACCGACGTCTTGAGACGCGCCTTGGGACGATGAACCTGAAGATCCCGAAGCTGCGCAGCGGCACGTACTTCCCGTCGTTCCTCGAGCCTCGCAAGATGAGCGAGCAGGCGCTCGTGGCGGTGGTACAGGAAGCGTACGTGAAGGGCGTGAGCACGAGGAAGGTCGACGACCTTGTCCAAGCGCTCGGGATGAGCGGAATCTCCAAGAGCCAGGTCTCGAAGCTATGCAGCGAGCTCGACGAGCGCGTGCAGAACTTTCTGAAGCGAGAACTCATCGGGCAGTGGCCCTACGTGTGGCTCGACGCGACGTACCTGAAGTCGCGTGAGAACGGTCACGTGGTCACCAGAGCACTCGTCGTGGCCGTAGGGGTCAACCAGGAGGGCCGTAGAGAGGTTCTGGGTCTCGCCTGTGGGCTAGCGGGACCGAGGCGTTCTGGACCGAGTTCCTGCGCAGCCTCGCGGCTCGAGGGCTCGCCGGCGTGCGCCTGGTTATCTCTGACGCCCATCAGGGCCTGAAGAACGCGGCTGCGAAGGTCCTGGGAGCAACCTGGCAACGGTGTCGGGTCCACTTCATGAGGAACGCGCTGGCCTACGTGCCGAAGTCGCAGAACCAGATGGTCGCCGCGGTGATTCGCACCGCGTTCGTCCAGCCAACTCGTGAGGAGGCGGTAGCGCAGTGGCGAGAGACCGCCGACCGGCTGCGAGAGCGATTCGAGAAGCTCGGCGCCCTCATGGACGAGGCTGAAGCTGACGTGTTGGCGTTCATGGGGTTCCCGAAGGACCATTGGAAGAAGATCGCGAGCACCAACCCGCTCGAGCGCGTGAACAAGGAAATCAAGCGCCGTTCGAACGTGGTCGGCATCTTCCCGAACGACGCCGCGATCATGAGGCTCGTCGGAGCACTGATCGTTGAGCAGAACGAGGAATGGCACCTAACACGTCGTTACATGAGTAATGAGAGTCTGGCGAAGGTCATCAAGCCAGATCCCGAGAACAAGCTCTTGGAGGCAAGAGGAGAGGTGGCGTAACCACAGAAACCCGGAGACCGGAAATTACACCACTTGACTGGACGCTACCGGAACTCCAAACAGTCGGCTGGAACGACTTGTTAGACCGAGTACGAATCTGACCACGGCTCAACCATCCGATTCGAGATTGGAGAATCCGTATCTGCACGGCCTGCTTGAGTTGGAATGCTGTCCGCAGATCTCGGTGAGGCCCCCGTTTACTCGTAGTGGGTCCACATTCGAAGAACTTTTATTGTCTTTTCCTCTTCGATCACCTGGTAAACAAGGCGATGCTGGATGTCTATTCGGCGAGAGATGGCGCCGGAGAGATTTCCGACTAACTTCTCGAAACGAGGCGGGGACTGATAGGGGTCGTGCGCGATGATATCGAGGAGCTCTTGAGCTTTCCCCTTGAGGCCGGCGACTGACAGTTTCTTCGCGTCCTTTTGGGCTTGCTTTGCAAAGACGAGCTTGTAATCCTGCCTACCACTCAAGTGAGTCGTCCATTTCGGAGGAGGGGGTGTTCATCCCATCGCGAATAGACTCAGTCATGCCGGGTACGGAGTTGAGAAACAAGGTTTCCTCGATCGCTCGCCAGTCAGCCTCGGAGACGAGCACAGCTGACGCCTTCTTCCCTGTAATGAGCAGAGGCTCATGATCCTCGTTTACTTGCTCAATCAGTCGAAACAGGTTTTGCCGAGCTTTTGTGACATTCGTGGCACTCATCTGCCCCCTCCATGTACGGAATAATGTACGTCGACTATGCTGAGCAATGCAAGCATTTGAGACACACCGTTCCGGGACAAAGCCGGCCGGGAGAATGAGTCCGGAAACCAAGTCATGATGCGCGGCATGATACGGGACCAAGGGGAGATGTTCCGTCGTACTGAGGATGGTATCGTCGGAATCCTGACTATCTCCATTGATGTCAGTCATAGATCATCGACGTTCGGACGCCCATTGAAACACTATTGCCCTTGAACGTCTCTACCTTTCCAGTAGCGTTGGGTCCGCTCATAAAGTCTGCGCGTTCCCTGTTAAGAACGGGTCAACCTCGGAGAAAAACTCGGTGGGACTCGTCCATATCACGGGATGGTCTCCAACCGAAAAAACCTTCACATCGCACCGGCGAATATCTCTCTCCAGTTGTGCGGCGGTTTCCTCGACGTTGGGCAAAAAGCTATCATGCGCGGAAAATGTAAGAAGAACGGGACACACGATCTCTTTGGGCGACCCGCTCAAACAGGCACCACCGTTCCGCACAACACTCCTGATCATCTCGGTGTCTTTGTCGACAACGTTTTGCCAATCGTCTCCATGCATCATTTTCCAGAAGGTTCGTTGCTGGTCAGAGACCTGCGCTCGCTCTTTCAAAACGTTGTGATTGAACATCTCGTCTGTAAACCGCAACGAAAAACTGTCCGCAACGACGCGAGCGATACGTTCTGGGTAATTGATGGCAGCTGCAATGGCAACAATTGCACCGCCACTCACTCCCAGGAGAGCCGCTTCGTTATAGCCCAAATGGTCCATCAAAGCGACGACTTGATGGCTTCCCTGTTCCCACCAGTCGGCCGGCCATTTGTCCAGACGATCTGATTTACCCGTTCCCAAAAAATCGATCGACACCGAAAAAAACTGTTTGGAATACCTGTCGATTTCGTTTTGGTGGGCGACCGACGTTGCCGTGTTTCCGGGAAGAATGATCAGAAGCGGTCCTCTCCCACCAGTCAAGTAGAATACGTTTTCGCCTTGAAACTCGAAATACGGCACGATGTCCTCCTTGTTCGAATCGTTCCTCGACCGAATTGCGAGCAGCCGGTGGTTATTTCGGCTCCCTTGAGTTCAGCAATACACTCTACGATACTTCTCTCCGATGAGGTATGGGAGATCCGGAGACCTCGGACAGATGCATCGCGACCGCATCACCTGCGCCCTCGCAGGAGCGCAGCGACGAGAATGCGTCTGGTGAATGCGCGATGTTATGTGGCGCGCGGTGACCTCGCCCCCTATCTGAGGCAGGAAGCTCGTTACGCCCGTATGTGTTTATGTGAGCACGGTAATCTCTGTCGCTGACCACGGTAAGGAATCAGTACGTTCCCCGCGGCCGCAACGAGCTCCATACCATATTCGAGCGGCACTTCGGCGACTTCTGCGCCCAGTACGATGAGAAGTACGCCGCCACTTACGGTCATTCTTTCGCCACGATCGACGCTTGTTCGCAGAGGTGTCTCGCCTAATCTGCGGCATCCTCCGTGATTTCTACCAAGAGGCCGCGGGCAGACCGCTACTCGTCGGCATGGTCATCGCGCATCAGAGCTTCGGAGACCAACAGCGTACGCATACTCGACGAGTCCTCCCGGGACAGCCTGGCGGAGTACATAACACGGCCGCCGATCTCGCTGAAAAAGATCCGCTACGAGCCGTTCAAAGGGAAGGTCCTATTCCACACCAAGTACTCGGAGTATTTCAAGCAGAACGCCCACCTGTTCGATGCCTTAGACTTTTTGGCCGAGTTAACGCAACACTTCCCACCGAAGGGACTCCAGCACATCCGGCGCTACGGGCTCTATGCTTCACGTACGAAAGGGCGCTGGCAGGAGATGCCCTGGGTTGTGGAGCGTGCGCCGGAGGGATGGAAGATCGCCCATCAAAACAGCTCCGGCAGTGACGACGTGGGTTACCACTCGCCGTCAGATGGAGATGAATTCGCCCCATCGGTTGGTCTATGCCCTCAAATGACGCCAGAAGGTGCCGTCAGCATCCCGCGCCCCACGATTCTCGTCGTGATTTCGTCGAATCTTCTGCTACCCGGCTGTTTCGCGGGTGCACCCCGAGATAGGGTTTACTATCACTAATACCGCTGCGTCGGCGTCCAACTTCTTGGCGAAGCGACACGCCTCCAGCCCAAGTTCCAGAGACTCCGCTTGGATATCGGTCGGGGATAGCTGCAGCATCGCGATTGAAATCGTATCGGCGTTCATCACTCCATTACAAAAATACCACCGTGGTTTGCCGCCATGACCCTACTGATGATCTTCCCCGCCTGGATAGGCATGACCCTATACAGGATGTCCATGACAACGCTATCGGTCCCTACGAGTATTTTCGCTTTGTTTCGGGCGATTCCTTTGAGGATCACAGACGCCGCTTTTTCCGGGGAGGTGACTTTGATACCGGCGGATTTCTTCTCGCTCTCGGTACTGTTCGTCGTTTCTAACCCCGAGTTTTTCTTGATATCTGTTTCTATACCCCCAGGGAGGATGAGCGACACGTTTACGGTGGTTTTACTCAATTCCATTCTCAGACCTTCGGTGGCGATTTTCACGGCGGCCTTCGACGCTCCGTAAATCGCCTGTCCTGGTACGGGAAGAAACCCGCCCATACTGGAGACATTGCCGATAAACGCCTCGGGCCGTTCCGCGAGAAGGGGAGCAAAGGCTCTCGTCATGTACATCGTTCCGTAAAAATTGATGTTCATTAGACGTTCGATGCTATCTTCTTTGAGTTTAAGAATGGTGACGAAATCCTGAATGATTCCTGCATTGTTGATCAGACCGTCGACCCGCCCATGAGTCTGTTTCACCTCATGTGCCAACTGCAAGACACCGGAGCTGTCGGTAATATCGATCTGATGGATCGACAAACGCTCCGGGCGATCTACTTGTGCCTTTGTCCGATCCAGCGCTTCGGGATTGACGTCTACAGCGGCGACAAATGCGCCCTTTTCCAACAATTGAAGCACCAACTGCTGTCCAACACCGCCGCCGGCTCCGGTTACAACAACGACCTTATCTTCGTATCTCATATAACGCTTCTCTCCCATCTGTTTGGTTGTTTCTCGTTCTTGCGCAGAAAATACCAACCTCTCGATGGCAAATAGAAGTTCCCTTGAACCCCGAAATTGTCCTATTGCACGCTTTTTGAGCCTCAGAAGCCATCTATGCGGCCGTACGTTGGACAATTTGAGAACTATCGGGCAACATCGTCCAAGGAGGATCTCGTGAACGAAACGATCCGCTTTTTTGACTGGAAAGAGGAAATCGAAAAGGTCGGTATGCAATCTATCGGAGACGATCTGATACTCTTTGATCAACCCGTATTGTCTTCGGTTCTGGACCATCCGGTGAAGGTAGATGTCACTACGATAATCATCTGCCGACAAGGACGTTGCAGAGGAACCGTAAACCTAGAGCCGAATGAAGGCGAGGGGCCAGGGCTGATCATTCTCCCTCGGAATAGCATCCTTCAATTCAAAGAGATCAGCGACGACTTCTCATCGCTTTTTATAATCATGTCGGAGAGCTTCCTAAACAGTCTGAACATCGAAGAAAAGATGCCCCTATGGATGTCCGTGAGGGAAACCCCCTATATCCCCGTCACGGAGGAAGAACTGGAAGCTCTGGTTATCTACTACGAAATGCTAAAGAACGCCATGAGATTCGAGGACAATCCCTACCTGCTCAATACGGCCAGGCATCTTACGATAGCTTTCTTCTACGGTATGGGGTATAGCCTCCATAGGAAGGGTCTCCGCGACAATAAACGGACGAGTTCGCGTTCAGACGTGATACTGGAACGGTTTTTGAACCAATTACGGAACGAATATCGAACGCATAGAAGCCTAAACCACTATGCGGACGTTCTGTGTTTGAGTCCCAAGTATTTGTCCAAGATGATAACCGAATCGAGCGGGAAATCCCCCGTCCAATGGATCAAAGAGTACGTTATCCACGAAGCGCAAGCCCTCCTGACATCGTCGAATCTGACGATTCAGCAGATAAGCGACGAACTGAACTTCCCGTCGCAATCCTTCTTTGGGAAATACTTCAAGAGATATACAGGAGTTTCTCCGAAAAACTACAGGTCTCAAGAATTCCGATAGGGGCGCTCTCGTACGAACGGGAGAAAGACGATCGCGTCTGTAATCATCCCCGCCAGCAGTGCAGCGCATAACTTCGTGCCGCCGGTTAGAATACCAGCGGAAAAGGAGTTTCTATGCGCAAGTCTCGATTCACGGAG
>MDTD01095485.1_pt1 | contig 50982 bp, 57 predicted proteins | sample 811221 | NCBI WGS metagenome assembly MDTD01 (sample SAMN05326646, study PRJNA326480) | marine metagenome | isolation source: seawater | place: Pacific Ocean: South West | collected 2011 | reverse complement strand
GCACGATCCAGCACTGGCAGGCCGCGGGCGAAGCCCGGCCGCATGTGCCGCCCATTCCCCGCAGCCACCGCATGCCCGCTGCGCTCGCCCTGGTCTCGGGCGGGCAAACCGTTCAGCTGATCGAAGCGCTGAAACGCTGGCCGGATTCGAGCTGAACTCACGCACAATCAGGAAACTTGCCGGAGCGCGGGGCGTTGCCGGGCGAACGTGCTGGCGGACGAGTCTTCCCATGGCCAAGCGTTCCGAACCGTTTTAGACAGGGCAGGATCACCGGAGCGACAGGATCCCCATGCGGCCATGGATTGAGAAACTGCCCCTGCCGACCCGGCTGAAGGTCTGGGCCGTCGAGCCGGTCTGGGGCGCCATCATGCGCCTGTCGAAACCGGAAGTCCGCATCGTCACGGGCGGGATCAGTTTCTATGCGCTGTTCTCCATTTTCCCGATTGTCTATCTGACGCTCAGCCTGTTGTTCGCCTTCATGCCGCTTGAGCTGTCGCAGCGCCTCGCCGAAACGGTGGACGATGTGCTCGTTTCTGCCGTCGCGCCGCTCTCGCAGGCAGATCTGGAAACCATCCGGCAGGTCACGCCGCAGGGCGTCACCTTGCGGGCATTGCTGGCGGTCATCATCGTTCTGTACACGGCAAGCTCCGGCGCGAAGGCGGCGATCACCGGCATCCGCATGGTGACGGGGTCTGAGCGGCGCACTCGCATCATCCGCTTCCAGGGCGTGTCGATCCTGATGACGGCGCTGCTGATCCTTGCGGTCTGGCTGCTCGGCGCGCTGCAGCTGATCCTGTCCTTCATCACCGAGAAGCAGGGCTTTATCGCCTATGACCTCGCCGTGCACATCAGCAATCTTGCCTCGCGGCTCTGGCTCGGCAAATGGATCGCCTGTTTCGCCATCTTCTACATGATCCTCGCCGTCGCCCTGCATGGAAGGCTGAAGGGACACCGCGCGAAAGCGGCCGGCGCGGCGGCCGGGGCGCTCAGCTGGGTGATCGCGACCTGGGGCTTTCACCTCTATCTGAAATTCACCGCGCTCGACAATTTCTACGGCGCGCTGGCCTCGGTGATCCTCGGCTTCATCTGGCTGGCAACCTCGGTGTCTTCGCTCCTCTTCGGCGCGGCACTCACAGCCGAATGGGCGGCCCGTCAGGCAGAGCCGGAACTGATCGAAGAAGAAGATGAGGACGACGACGTCGTCTTCCGCGGAGAAGGCTAGGTCGCGTACAGCGCCTGGATCACACCGATCTGGCGAAGCGTCGGGATGTCCGCCGCACCGCTGATCCGGTCGGGCAGCCAGCGGCGCTGGAAGGCGCGGACGACTGCTTCGGTGAGGTCATCAAAGGTCCCGGTGGGGGAGAGGTCATAGCCGATGCGCTGGAGCTGTTCCTGCATCTGGCGGACGCCGGCAGTCTGCTCGCCGGGGGACAGGCCTTTGCCGAGTACATCCGGAGTTTCCAGGTCTTCGATATCGGCCCAGATGCCGATCCCGGCCTGGGCAAGGCGTGCCCACGGGAAGTGCTCGCCGGGATCCTGCTTGCGCACGGGGGCGATATCGGAATGGCCGACGATCCGCGTCTGGGGAATGTCACGGCCGGCAAGGATCCTGTGGCAAAGCTCGATCAGCGTCTGGATCTGAATGTCCGGATACGGCGGCAGCGTGCCGCCGGCCGCCGGAAAATCGTGCCCGCCATTGACGATCTCGATCCCGATGGAGCGGGAGTTCAGATCGTCGTCGCCCTGCCAGCTGGAAACCCCGGCATGCCAGGCCCGGCGATCCTCGGCGACCAGCTGGTCCACCCGCCCATCTTCCCAGAGGAGATAATGGGCAGAGACCTTAGCGTCCGGATTGCGGAGCTGGTCGAAGGCGGCCTGTCCGGTTTCCATGCCGGTATAGTGGAGCACAATCATGTCGATCGGGTGCTTGCGCTCATCGAAGTTCGGGCTGGGCGAGAGCGTGATGTTCATCAGCTGTCTCCGGCGCCCGCTTTCCGGCCGAGGGCGGCTTCCGGCAGGCGGGTATTCTGGCGCACCGCGATCATAAACACACCGGCGAGCGCGATGACGGCGCCCATCAGAAGCCTTGGCGAAACCGGCTCGTTCAGCAGGGCCACACCAAACACGACACCCCAGATCGGCGTCATCAGGGTCAACGGGGACAGCATGGACACATCATATTTCTTGATCAGCGTGTAGAAAGCGCCGTGGCCGAAGATGGAGACACCCGCGATGGCAAACAGGCTGGCCAGCCAGACCGGCCAGCCGCCATGGATATAGGTGTCCACCTGGCCGCGTTCCCAGAGGAAGGACACGGCAAACAGCGGGGCAAAGCTGAACAGGCCGACCCAGGCCTGAACCTGAAGCCCGGTCAGCGGCGGCATCTTCTTCATGAGGATCCCGCCGAAGGACCCGATGAAGGCGGAGCCGACAACGAACATCAGACCGACCGAAATCTGAAAGCTGGACGGATCGAACGCGATCAGGACCACGCCGGCAAAGGACAACATGATGCCCAGCCCCCGGCGCCAGCCGATCGTTTCGCCCAGAAAGGCCATGCTCATGAGCGTGGAGATCGGAACGCCCAATTGTCCTGTGACTGCGACGGCTGACGCTTCTGCGCTGCGCAGTCCCATGAATAGCAGGGCGAAATTCAACGATCCGATCATCACCGAAATCAGCAGCAGCGTGAACAGCTTGTCCGGAATCGGCCGCAGGAAAGGGATCAGGAACAGCGCCACACCAGCGAAGCGGACGGCGGCGAAGAACAGGGGCGGAATGTTCATGTCCGCCACCACCCACCGTGTCAGAACGATGTTGAGGCCCCAGACGAGGCAGACGCCGAACAGGAGGAGAAAGTCGCGGAAATTCATGTTTGCCCCGTATCAGGCTTTTTCCGGTTTGGGCAGACTTTGTAGAAAGATCCCCTTGGGGAACCGGAACTGTGTTTCATGCGTACACTTGTGGCCGCATTCAGGCTGGGTTTAAGTTAACCTGTATAGGGGTGAGCGGTTGAGCTGCCGGCGTGCGGCGGCCTTTTGGGAGTAGGTGGATGTCTCTGATCTGGTGGATTCTGCCAGCAATTTCAGGTGTGATCGGGCTGATGATGCTGTTTGCCGGCTTTGGCAAGCTGGCCAGTCTGAAGCCTGTCAGCGGTGGCGGCCGGCTCATTTTCGGCGTCGGCTTCCTCGGTCTGGCCGGGGTTGTGGCGCTGTCCGGCCTCAACCTGCAGACCTACAAGCGCCTGACGCTGGAACGCGATGCCGCGCATATCCGCTTTGACGCGGTGGCCGGCCAGCCCAATACCTATCAGGCCACGCTGACGGTTCCTCAGGAAGTCGAGCCGCGGGTCTACACCCTGCAGGGCGATGAATTCTCGATGGGCGCGCAGGTGATCAAGTTCAAGCCGCTGGCCAATATGCTGGGCTATGATTCAGTCTACCGGCTGGAATACCTCGAAGGCCGTGACTCGAACCGCTACTCCACTGAGGCGGTTACACGGGCGGAGTCCAACGGCATTCGCCTCTATGCCAATCCGGGGCTGGATGTCCGCAAATTTGCAGCAGAGCAGGGCGCACGCTTTGGTCTGGAAGATGCGCAATACGGCTCGGCCACCTACATGCCGATGGGCGACGGATACGAGTTCGATGTGAATATCACTCAGGATGCCCTGGTCGCCCGTCCGACCGAGCCGACGCGCCTGATGATGCAGCGGGCGGCCTATCCCGGCTTCCAGCCCGGCGTGGAGACAAAGCAGTGAACCCCTGGGAAAAATATGTCGTTCCGAACCTGATTTCGTGCGCCTGCGCGTCGAAGCCGATGATGAAGCAGCGCGAAAAGGTCATTCCGTACGCAGAGGGCAAGGTGCTGGAAATCGGTTGCGGCAGCGGGACGAATTTTTCCTACTATGATCCGGACAAGGTGGAACACCTTTATGCCCTGGAGCCGTCCGGCGGCATGCTGAAAAAGGCGCGCCGTGCAGCGGGGGCGCTCGGCTATGGCAACAATATCGAATTCCTTGAGACCGGCGCAGAATCCGTACCGCTGGAAGACCATTCCATCGACACGGTCGTCTACACCTTTGTGCTGTGCACCATTCCGGACTGGAAAGGGGCCCTGGCAGAAACGCGCCGCCTGCTGAAGCCGGGCGGAAAGATCATTTTCTCCGAACACGGCCTGGCCCCGGACGAAGGCGTTGCGAAGTGGCAACGCCGGGTCGAGCCGGTCTGGAAACCGCTGGCAGGCGGATGCCATCTGACGCGCGACACGAACAAAATGTTGGAGGAAGCGGGTTTCGAACTGCAGGACGCCGAAACCATGTACCTGCCGGGCACCCCGAAAATTGCGGGCTTCTGTTCCTGGGGATCTGCCGTTCCGGTTTGACATGCGGGACCCTCCCTATTTGCCTTTCCTTGATGGCCCGGCCAGTCTTGCGCCCGGGCTGAAACCCATTCCAACGGAATCCCTGATCGCGCCGGATACGGAGGCGGAGGCCTGGCTGCCGGAAAAGCGGCAGATCATGCGGGAGCGGCGCGCAGAGGTGTTCTTCGCAAATCTGCCAGATGCCGCGCTGGCTGAAGCCTCGGCGCTTGTCACAGGCCACCTTCCGCCTTCGGAGGAAGACTGGCCGACGATGCTGGAAGCCGCGGCGGCCCGCGTCTCAGATGATCTTTGTCTGCTTCAGCGCGGCGCCGATGGGCTTTGGCGGCTGGAGGCGGCCAGCCTTGTGGCGCCAACGTTCTGGCGCTTGTCGGAGAAGGCCGGACAACCGCTCGGCGGATTGCATGATCCGGTGCCGGGGGCCAATCCCGGCCTTGTGTCGCGGATCGCGCGTATGTTCGATGCCCTGCGTCCGGGGCAGGTGCTGGAACGGTTCAACTGGACAGTCCAGGCAGGCTCCGATCGCTTTACTCCCAGCGCGGCGCCACTGAAGGGGCTGGCGGCCGCGACACCTGAAGCGGATGCCCTGGATGTGCTTCACTTGCGCGTGGAGCGGCAGACGGTATCGAAACTGCCGGCAAGCGGCCTGCTCCTGTTCACGATCCGCATCGCGGTCGATCCGTTGCGCGCAGCCTTGTCGACGCCCGGGCGGGTCAAGGCATTTCAGGCGTCGTGGGACGGAACAGATCCCGGGCTGGCCGAGTACAAGGGCTGGCCGGTTTATGAGCGGCTTGTGCGCGCTGCGCTCGGTCACCTTTCCTGAGCGGGGCAACCGCGTTATGCCTCAGACTGAATCAAACATCCCTGAACGAAAGACGGAAGACGCAATGAAATACTGGCTGATCAAATCCGAACCCGACGCGTGGAGCTGGGATGAACAGGTCGCCAAGGGGGATGAGGGCGAAGAGTGGAACGGCATCCGCAATTACCAGGCCCGCAACTTCATGCGCGAGATGAAACTGGGCGACCGTCTCTTCTTCTATCATTCCAACAAGGGGCTTGAGGTCGTCGGGATCGTCGAGGTCTGCAAGGAAAGCACGCCGGATTCGACGACGGACGATCCGCGTTGGGATTGCGTCTGGGTAAAGGCGCTGGCGCCCATGCCGAAGCCGGTGACCCTGAAGGCTGTGAAAGCCAATCCGAAACTGAAGGATATGAGCCTCGTCACCTCCTTCCGCCTGTCCGTGCAGCCGGTAAAGGCGGCGGAGTGGAATGAGGTCTGCAAAATGGGCGGCATCGATCCGAAGACGCTGAAGCCTGTCTAGGCCGGCTTCCGATAGACGGAGATGTGCATCCGGCTGTCCGCGGTAAAGGCGCATTTGTCCCAGCCACCCCAGCGGCTTTCCAGGTCCAGGCCGGCCAACTGGGCCATCAGGTCTGTCTCCTGCGGCCAGGCGTAGCGCATGGGCAGCGGTGTCAGGCGCGTGCCTTCGGACGTGACGCGCAGGACCTGATAGTCGATCCGCTGCGTGACCGGATCATGGACCGCGGCTTCCAGCGCAAGGGCGCCGAAACTAACATGACGGGGCTTCACGCTGCGATGGTCGTGAAACTGTGACAGATCCGGAACGAAGGCTTCGATCAGGAAGGCGCCGCCGGGTGCCAGCATGGCGACCGCGTTCCGGAAACACTTCACCTGCGCGGCCTGGCTGGTCAGATTGTAGAGCGTGTTGAAGATCAGGAAGATGAAGTCGAAGTCGCCTTCGGCCCTGACCTCCGACATATCGCCAACCGTAACCGGAATGTCTTGCCCGCCGGGTTTCTCGCGAAGTTTCTCCACCATGAGCGGCGAGGCCTCGATGCCTTCGATACGGCAGCCGCGCGCCGCCATTGGCAGAGCAACGCGCCCTGTGCTGATGGCCAGTTCCAGTGTGCGGCCGGGCAGGGCAAATTCCGAGAGCAGATCAATGGCTGCATCGGTTGTGCCGGGATTGTGCAGGAGGTCGTATTCGTCCGCGTTCAGCTCACCGAACGTTTCCGGGCCATACTTCTTCATCGTCGCGCAAGATCAGGGGGCAGATAAACCATCCAGGGCTCATAGCAAGAAATGATTTTCGGCGCGAGGTTGTTTTTGGCTATCCCCGGTTGCCCTCTTCGAAGCTGGCGAGGGTCCATTCGGCGAACTGCGCAAGATTGCCGCCGCTGAAAAGGAACCCGGCGACGCCTGCCGCGCGGGCGGCTTGCATGTCGGCGTCCTTGTCACCGATCATGAAGCTCAATTCCCGCTTCACCGGAAAGTCTGACATGGCATGCAGCAGCATGCCGGGCTTTGGCTTGCGGTCGTAACTGTCCTTCCGGTAGGCCGGATTTTCCCCTGCTTCATGGTAAGGACAATAATAAATGCGGTCGATGTGCGCCCCGGCCTTGGCCAGTTCTGCCTGCATCCATTCATGCAGGGCCTGCATGTCGGCTTCCGTGTAGTAATTGCGCGCGATGCCGGACTGGTTGGTCGTCACGAAGACGAACCAGCCGCGCTTGTTGAAGGCAGCGATCGTTTCGACCGCGCCATCTATCCATTCGAAATCCTCGATGCGGCTGACATAGCCTTTGTCGACGTTGATCACGCCGTCTCGATCGAGAAACAGGGCAGGGCGCAGGTCAGCCATCAGGCTGGTCTTTGCCCGTATCTCCCGGCTCTGGCAACTGCGGCGGATGCAGGCGGGGCTGGACGGCGGAAGGAAGACAGCGTTTGTTGCAAGTCTGCCGGGAGATTGTGCCAATGGCTATTCTTGTTTCCATCCTGCTGAGCGCGCTCGGCGGTATTGTCGCCGGGCTTGGTGCGGCGCGCCTGATCCGGGGGAACATGACCGGTGGTCTACTGGGCGGCATGGCCGGTGCGATGGCCGTTCACTTCTATCTGTATCCCGTTTCAGAGAGCGGCCTTCCGGGAGACTGGGCGGCCTTGCTGCAGGGCGCAGCAGGCGGCGCAGCGCTCGGGCTCGCGGGCGGGTTCATGATGAAGAAGAAAGCCTGAGGCGGCCTAGTCCGCATCGGCCGGGATGGCATCGCGATTGACCGCCACACCCCGCAGGAACGGGGCCAGCGACAGCAGCGTGAGCAATCCTGCCAGCAGGAAGGCTGCCCCGGCGAAGTGAACCGCCGCGCCTTCATATGTGAAGGCAAACAGGACCCCATTCATGGTGAGCGGCCCGATAATCATGGCCATGGCGTTCAGGCTGGAGGAGGCGCCCTGCAATTCGCCTTGCGCATTTGCGGGTGTGACGGTCGACATCAGGGAGTTCAGCGAGGGAGACGCGACGCCGCCAAGCGCGCCGAACGGGATGATCGCATAGACCATCCACCCATGGCTGGCGAACGCATAGGCAAAGAGCGATACGACATTTACCCCGAAGCCGAGCAGGGCGGTCCGGACGGTCCCGAGCCGGTCGAGGATCAGGCCCATTAGGCCAGCCTGCACCACGGCCGCGCCGACCCCGACAAGGCCGAGCGAAAAGCCGATTTCCTTCGGCGTCCAGTCGTACCGGATCTCCGAATAGACGTTCCAGGTGGAGGGGAAGACCGTGTGTGCCAGCATGAAGATGCCAGCGGCGATCAGGAACCAGCCGACATGCGGCAGTTTCGAAAAATGCTTCACGGCGCCCAGCGGGTTCGCGCGCCGGATGTCGAAGGCCCGGCGGTTTTCCGGGGCCAGCGATTCCGGCAGCACAATCAGGCCGTAAAGGAAATTGATCAGGGCAAGTCCTGCCCCCGCGAAAAAGGGCGCGCGCGCGTCGATTTCTCCCAGGAATCCGCCGATTACCGGGCCGAACACGAAGCCGAACCCGAAGGCGGCCCCGATCATGCCGAAGGCGCGGCCCCGGTCCCCCGTTGTCGTCACGTCGGCGATGTAGGCGTTCGCCGTGGAATAGGTGGCGCCGGAAATTCCGGACAAGGCCCGGCCGAGGAACAGGATCCAGATATTGTGGGCAAAGCCCATGATCAGGAAGTCGATGGCCAGTGTCGAAATCGAGGCGAGAAGGACAGGCCGCCGGCCAAACTTGTCCGACAGGGCGCCCATGACCGGCCCGAACAGGAAGTTCATCACGGCATAGGTCGCCGCCAGTGGGCCGAGCCATAGCGTGGCTTGCTCCGACGTGACATGCGCCAGTTCGCGGATCAGCGCCGGGATCACGGGGATGATGAGCCCGAAGGCCAGCATATCCAGCGCAACCGTCACAATCACGAAAAAGAAGGCATTCTTGCCGTGCTTCCGGGGAGATGCGCTGTCCGACATGGGGAGCAGGTTTGGCCTTGCCCGCCGGAAGGGTCAATCGGTTTTGACGCAGGGTGATGGATTGCCGGAACGGCAAGGCGGGCGCAGGATCGTTTCCATGACGGAGGGCATTCCGATCACACGCCATCCGGCACCGCCGGAACAGGTTGAGCGCATCCGCGCTGCGGTTCGTGAGGCGGAGCAGCTGAACGATTCGCGCCTTGCCAGACCAGACGACGCCGAAGGCCTTTACGCCCTGTTCTCAGAGCCCAAGGTCAACGCGCCGATCTATTCGCTGCCGCGCCCGTTGAGTGTCGGGAATGTCCGCAATTTCATTGAGGATCACATCGCCCAGCAGGCGCGCGGGGAGGGCCTGTTGTTCGTCCGGGACACCGGCGGTGGGCAGATCATGGGGTATTCCGACATTCAGGTCTGGCCGGAATGGGCCGCAGGTGAAATTGCCGGCGGGCTGCATCCGTCGCTGCATTCAAAAGGAAGTGGCACACAGGGCGCGGCCCAGACGTTCACCTGGATGTTCGAAGCGTTGCATCTGAAGCTGATCTGCGAAACGGCCAGCCTCGAGAACGTGATCACCCAGCGCATGCTGGACGGGATGGGCTTCCACCGCATGGGACAGGTGATGTCCCGGCGGCCGGATGGAACCACGCGAGAGTCGCTGGTCTGGGAGATGGGACGCGATGAATGGAGCGCGGCTCAACGGTCCCGGCCGAGCTGACGCCTTAACAGCACGGCCAATGCTGGATATGCATGACGTTTCCTGAGTTGGAGGACGCGACACGTGGGACTTTACATAACCGGTGCCATTCTGATCCTGCTGATCATCGGCGTGATCCTGATCTATAACGGACTCGTGCAGAAATCTCAGATGGCGGACAATGGTTGGTCGGACATCGATGTCCAGCTGAAACGCCGCGCAAACCTGATCCCGCAGCTGGTCAACACCGTGCAGGGCTATGCCACGCATGAGCGGGAGCTGTTCGCCGATATCGCAGAGAAGCGGGCCAATGCCCTTGCCGCCGGAGATGATCTCGCGAGCCGGGGGGAGGCGGAAAGCGAGCTGTCCCGCCCCGTTGCCAGACTGATGGCTGTGGCAGAAGACTATCCCGACATGAAGGCTAGCCAGAACTTCCTGGACCTTCAGCAGGAACTTGCCGACACCGAAGACAAGATCGAGATGGCGCGCCGGTTCTATAATGGTGCGGTACGCGAGCTGAACACGCGGGTGCAGAGTTTCCCGGCGAACCTGCTGGCAGGCATGTTCGGCTTCCGCACGCGGGACTTCTTTGAGGTGTCGATGCCGGAGCGGGCCTTGCCGAAGGTCGATCTTGGAGGCGCAAGCTGATGCTGCGATACCTGTTGGGGGCGCTGGCCGCCTGCCTGATCGTGCTGGCGGCAGGGGCGGAGGAGAAAATCAACCGCTTCGATGTCGGCATTGAAGTCCGGCAGAATGGTGACATCCTTGTGACCGAGACGATCAATGTGGCCGTCGAGGGGCGGGACATCCGCCGTGGAATTTTCCGCGACCTGCCGCGCTATTATGCCGATGACCTGAAGCCCGGCGACAAGCTGCCTTATCAATATGACGTCCGCCGGGTGCGCCGCGACGGCCGGAAGGAACCCTACACGATTGAGCATGATGGCAATGCCTATCGCATCCGGATCGGCGATGCGGATGTGCTGCTGGACTATGGCGCCCATACTTATGTGATCGAATATGAGGTGAAGAACCAGATCCGCTATTTCGACGATCATGACGAGCTCTACTGGAACGTCACCGGCAATTACTGGCTGTTCCCCATCGAAGAGGCTTCGGCCCGCATTACCCTTCCGGATGGCGCCAGGGTCACCGAAGCCATCGCCTACACTGGCAAGTCCGGCCAGGCGGGGCGGGACTATGCCTACCGGCAGGACGGCGATGCGCTGGTTTTCGAAACGACCCGCCCGATGGACCGGTTCGAAGGGCTGACGATTTCGGTGTCGATGCCCAAGGGGACGATCGCCCCGCCATCCCTTGGTGACAAAGGGACGCTTTGGTGGCTGCGGAATGGGGCGCTGGCCGTGCTGGTTGCGTCTTTCTGCGGCGTGTTCTGGTTCCTTATGTCCGGCTTCCGGAAAGTCGGGCAGGACCCGCCGAAGGGGTCGGTATTCCCGCGCTATGAACCACCGGAAGGCTACTCGCCCGCAGCCGTGCACCACATCTACTATCGTGGAATGCGCGGGCATAACGCCCTGATCTCGACCCTCATCAATATGGGGGTAAAGAGCCTGGTGGACATAGATGCTTCGAGCAAGAAGGAAACGACGCTGACACGCCGGCAGGGCGACGCCTCGAAAATCAGTCCGGATGAGGCGATCCTCGATGCGGGCCTGTTTGGCAGGCGGACCGAGCGCACGCTTGGCAGCAAATATGATGCGAGCTTCACAGCGGCCTATCAGAAGTTTCGCCGGTCGCTTTCGCGCAAATATGGCAGTGCCTATTTCCGCTGGAATGTCGGGTACACGCTGGCCGCCGCAGTGATGACCATTGCCGCAATCGTGTTTGCCATCACGCAGGCGATCAACTGGTCCGGCTGGCATACGCTGGTCGTTCTGGCCTTTGCCGGGCTGAACGGTCTTTTCATGTACCTGATGCCGGCCCCCACACCAAAGGGCCAGAAAGTCCGTACAGAAATTGAGGGATTCCGGCTCTATCTCGAAACGGCGGAAAAACTCCAGATGAACGCTGTCGAGGTGGGCAGTGATGCCCCGCCGCCGATGAGCCTGGAGCGCTATGAGCGTTTCCTGCCTTTTGCCGTGGCGTTGAATGTCGAAAAACCATGGACGAAATACTTTGAGCACCAACTACCCGCAGAGGCCGAGAATTATGCTCCGGCCTGGGGGCAGTTTGGCAGCCGGTCCTTCCGTGATGTCGGAGGCATGAATGATGCGATCATGTCCAGCATGAACACCGGCGTCTCCAGCTCCCTGCCGCAAAGTTCCAGTTCATCCGGCAGCGGTGGCGGGGGCTCGTCCGGTGGTGGCGGAGGCGGCGGCGGCGGGGGCGGTTGGTAAATTTTTCTGGTCGGCACAGCGGCAGGAAAATGAATTTTCAAAGGCAGTGCAAATTTATGATTGCGTCAGAAGAAAAGTAAGATTACGGGGCGAAAATACACCGGACTCGCGAGGCGCTCCATGTCTGTTACGCACTTCCTTATTGAGATGTCCGGCTGGGCCGGGGCTGTTCTCATCCTGATCGCCTACCTTCTCCTGTCGGCTGGCAGGATGGATGGCCGCTCGAAAGCCTACCAGGTAATGAACGTGATCGGAGCAGCCGGTTTCATCGTCAATAGCGGCTATAATGGCGCGATCCCGTCGACGACGATCAACGTGATCTGGGTTGGTATCGGCTTCTTTACCCTTTGGCAGGGACGCCGCCTGACCGAGCGCCCGGGCGCGCCTTATCTTTCAGAAGAGGCCGCCACGGCCGACGCCGGCGGCGAAACGTTTGGCGCCATCCCGGGTTTCTCCCATCTCGATGACGTTCAGGCCGCCTGCGATCTCCCGGCGTAGGGCCTCGTCCATCGGCAACGACCATTGCGCTATGGCCGAGGCACGGTCCGTCCGCATGCAGATTTGCGGGAATTTGGCGATGCGGCGCGCGACCTCCAATGCGTGCGGCAAGGCGGACTCTTCCTCCGAGACATAGTTGGCCAGTCCGAAAGCGAGGGCTTCTTCCGCGCTGACTTCCCGGCCGGTGAGGATCATGTCCATGGCGCGGGAGGCTCCGATCAGGCGGGGCAGGCGGATCGTGCCGCCATCAATCAGCGGCACACCGAAGCGGCGGCAGAAGACACCGAATTTCGTGCCCGGCGAGACGACCCGCAGGTCGCACCAGCACGCAAGTTCCAGTCCGCCGGCAACGGCATAGCCATCGACTGCGGCGATGACCGGCTTGGAAAGGTCCAGCCGGGACGGGCCCATCGGGCCATAATCGCCTTCGGTCACGGATTTATTGCCCCGTCCTTCGGCAACGGCCTTCAGATCGGCTCCTGCGCAGAAATTGCCATTTGCGCCTGTCAGGATGGCGACCGAGAGGTCATCATCCGCATCGAAGGCCTTGAACGTCTCATACAGCGCATCGGCGGTTGGCCGGTCGACAGCGTTGCGCGCATCGGGCCGGTCGATGGTCACGATCAGGATAGGCCCATCCGTTTCAGTGCGGATGCCAGTGGGGGCGGGAGTCGACATGTCTCTCTCCAAAGTCAGCGGATGAGCCAGGCGAAGGCCTGGCGCAGGAAAGCCTCGCCGCCCGTCTTCACCCATTCACCATGCGCCATGATGATCCTGTCGGGATGGGTGGCAGAGACTTTTTCAAACGCGGCGCGTGCGGGTTTGCGGTTGGTAAAACTGAGGCGCCATTCGAGCGGGGCAAAGCCCTTGCCGACGACGATGCCCCAGGGCTTTGCCAGAACGCCTTTCCAGCCTTTCCAGTAGCGCTTCAGGAAGTCGTCGCTGAAATGTTCGGACAGGTCGGCAAAAATGGCCGTCCGGGTCGGCCGGTGGACGAACGCAATTTCGTCCATGAAAAAGGAGCCGCGGAACCAGGCCTGTTCGAAAACGCCTTGCCAGTCCTCCGGCGGGACGTCTTCCAGCGCAGGCTCAAACGGTAGGTCGCTCCGTTTGCGGATCGTGGAGGCTGGCCCCCAGAGTTTCGCTTTGGGATAGGCGGCATGCCATTCGGTGAGGTAGAGGTGGTGGATCTTGTTCGGGCTGACGAGGTGGCCGACCGGCCCCAGCGCGTCTGTTTCCGCCTTCAGTTCAGGCGTCAACGCTACCGGAGACCAGACCCAGAGTTTCCCATCCGGCAGGCGCACGATGATCGATCGCGTGGGATAGGGGAACCCGTGAAAGTCGACGACCGGGCCTTCGGTCAGCCACAGGTCTGTGTCCACCGCCTCCAGCATCAGGCCGGTCCTGATGGCGCCGTCTGCCCAAGAAAGGGGACGATGCGGTTCAGCAGGACGGGCATGACAGCTTCCGGCAGGTCATGGCCCCATTTTTCGATGATGTCGATTTTCGCACCGGGCACACGCCGGGCAATGTCCTGTCCGGCCGCGGGGAGGATCAGGTTATCCACTTCACCGTGCAGCACGAGCGTCGGCACATCGAGTTCGCCAAGGCGCTCATGCCAACGTGGTTGGGCCAGGATGGCGGCATATTGCCGGGCGACGCCCATTGGCCGGTCCGACCGCTGCATGGCCGCGATGGCATTGGCGCGGATCTCGTCATCGGGTGTACGGACGTCCGGATGCGAGCCATAGGCCGCGCGGCCCTTCACAGCGAGGTCGGCGATGGCTTCGGGCGTTCTTTCTTCCGGCACGGCCGTCAGGGCCGCGGTGGCTTCAGGTGTGGACGGCGGCAGGGCCGGGTCACCGGAAGTTGTCATCACCGGGATCAGGGAACGCACCCGCTCAGGATGGTTCAGCGCCATCAGCTGCACAATCATGCCGCCCATGGAGACACCCATCACGTCGGCCTTGTCAGCGCCGAGCGCGTCGATCAGTGCGGCGGCGTCGGCGGCCATGTCATCCAGCAGGTAGGGCACATTTTCGTGCATCGGCTCACCCGCGGCGATCCCCTTTACGATATCGCGGGGAGACGGGGGGACATGGCCGTCAAACTCGGTGGTCAGTCCGATATCGCGATTGTCGAAAATCACGACCCGGCGGCCGGCGTCCGTCAGGCCCTGGATCAGGCTCTCCGGCCAATTGATCATCTGGCTCGAAAAACCCATGACGAGGAGCATGAGTGGATCGTCCTCCGATCCGAACGCCTCATATTCGATGTCGATGCCGTTGGCCTGAATTTTCGCCATGGTGTTCCTCCGATGTGTTTTGTTTCTTTATGACAGGTTTTGCGCGCTCATGCAGTTGCCGCCTTCGATGTTCGTTCGAGAAACGGCAGGATGCGGTTCAGCAGATCCGGAACGACCGCCTCCGGCAGGTCATGTCCCCATTTGTCGATGATCTCGATTTCCGCCCCTGGAATTCGCCGGGCGATATCGCGTCCGGCTTCGGGGGGGATCAGCCGGTCCATGGCGCCGTGCAGCACCAATGTCGGCTGTTCGACAGACCCGAGCCGGTCGTGCCAGCGCGGCTGGGCCAGCAGGGCGGCAAACTGACGGGCGAGGCCGAGGGGCCGGTTGGCGCGCTGCAAGTCGGCAATCGCGCTGGCACGGAGGTCTTCATCCGGTGCGCGCAGGTCCGGGTGAGACCCGATGGCGTGATAGGTCCTGACCGCCAGGTCGCCGATGGCTTCCAGCGTTTCACTCTCAGGTTCCGCCGTCAGGGCTTCCAGGGCCTCCGGTTCGGACGGTGGCAGGTCCGGGTCTCCGGATGTGGTCATGACCGGCATCAATGTGCGTACACGTTCGGGATGGTTCAGCGCCATCAGCTGCACGATCATGCCCCCCATCGACAAGCCGAGCACGTCAGCTTGTTCCGCGCCCAGTGCCTCGATCAGGGCGGCCGCGTCCGCCGCCATATCGCCCAGCACGTAAGGGACGCGTTCATGCACCGGCTGGCCTTCGGCGGCGCCTTGCATCAGGTCTTCCATGGGTGGGGGAACGCGGTCTTCCAGCGCAGGATCGTCGATCGCCAGGGTCAGGCCGATAACCCGATTGTCGAAGACAACCACACGCCGGCCGGTATCAGCCAGCGCCTGCTTGAAACGATCTGGCCACTCCGTCATCTGGCCCATATAGCCGGAAACCAGCAGGATCATCGGATCGTCAGGTGAACCGGTTTCCTCATATTCGATTTCAAGACCGTTCGCCCTGATACGCGGCATCGCTGTCTCCTTCCGGAAGTTGGTTCCGGCTCACACTAGGAGCCATGGCGCAAACCACAAGCATGCCATTCGGGATTGAGGGGAATGTTTCTCAGTCGTCCTTCTGATTGACGAAGATCATGATCAGCGCGCTGGCCGCAAGGTACATGAAGGCCCCTTCGAAGGAGCCTACACCTACCTGACCTTGCCACATCTGGAACAGGGCCGCGCCAAAGACCTGGAAGATGCCGAACCAGACAATCAGCGCCGTGCAGCAGCCTGCAATTGCCCAGGTCTTGGACGCATGAAACGCCCCCGCGTCTCCGCTGGCCTGCTTCCACATATCGAACGCGCCTTTGAAACAGAGCAGGCCGACCAGCAATTCCCCGGTCATGATACCGATCAGGGCCAGCTTGATCAGCAGGGGAGTGGTGATCGCCGGAATGACAGGGTTGGGATAGGCTGGGCTATCGGCCTGACCCAGAACCGCGCCAACGGCCATCTGGGCATATTCCCAGTTTACGGCATTCGAGATGAAGTAGAACAGGCCCTGAAGCCCGACGAGGACAATCAGGGCGATTTTGAAATAGCGGATCATTTTTTCCTCCGAAACACGGTTTGCCCGCGCACATCCCGTGCGTCAGGCCGTTCGCGAGTTTCGGGAGGAAATAGAGCTTTAGCGGCTCAGTTCTTTCATGGCTTCGTCCAGTCCGCCCAGCGTCAGTTCGAACATGCGCTGCGGGCCGATCAGCTCACGGATCAGTTTGATCGATCCGGTATATTCCCATGCGCCTTCCTTGACCGGGTTCAGCCAGACAAGGTTCGGATAGCGTTCGACAAAGCGTTGGATCCACAGCCCGCCGGCTTCATCATTCCAGTGTTCCACGGAGCCACCGGCATAGGTGATTTCGTAAGGGCTCATCGTCGCGTCGCCGACAATGATGACCTTGTAGTCCGAAGGGTACTTGTTCAGCACGTCCCAGGTCGGGATGCGGTTGTTCATGCGCCGGCGGTTGTCCTTCCACAGGCCTTCATAGGGGCAGTTGTGGAAGTAATAGTATTCGAGGTTCTTGATCTCGGACCGGGCGGCGGAGAACAGCTCCTCCATCACGCGGACATAAGGGTCCATGGATCCGCCGACATCCAGCAGCAGCAGGACCGACACCGTGTTGCGCTTTTCCGGGCGCATCTCGATGTCGAGATAGCCTTTGCGTGCGGTGTTGTTGATGGTGCCGTCGAGGTCCAGTTCGTCCGGCGCACCCTTGCGGGCCCATTTACGCAGGCGCTTCATGGCCACTTTGATGTTGCGGGTGCCGAGCTCGATGCTGTCGTCGTAATTCTTGAATTCGCGCTTGTCCCAGACCTTCACGGCGCGCCGGTGGCGGGATTTCTCCTGCCCGATGCGCACACCTTCGGGATTGTAGCCATTGGCGCCGAAAGGGGAGGTGCCGCCGGTGCCAATCCACTTGTTGCCGCCTTCGTGGCGCTTTTTCTGTTCCTCAAGGCGTTCCTTGAGCGTCTCCATGAGTTTTTCGAAGCCGCCCATGGCTTCGATCTCGTCCTTTTCCTCCTGGGTGAGGAATTTCTCAGTCATCTTGCGCAGCCATTCCTCGGGGATGTCCTGCACGTCCACCGCGTCCGCCAGGGAATCGAGCCCCTTGAAGACGTGGGAGAAGACCTTGTCGAACTTGTCGATATTCCGTTCGTCTTTCACCAGCGCTGCGCGGGAGAGATAGTAGAAGTCCTCGACATCCATATCGATGACCTTCTCGTCCATTGCCTCCATCAGCATCAGGTATTCCTTCAGCGTGACGGGCACTTTGGCTTCGCGCAATTCGTTGAAGAAGTTGAGGAACATGGGAATGTCTCGCTTTTAGCTTGTCACAAACATAGCCTGGCTGTTGCCCGCTGTCCAAGCTGACGTCACGCCAACTGTCCGCTCATCCTGTGTTCAGCTTGAAGCCGGTAACCATGTATCGACATGATGCGTGTCTTTTTCCTGTCCCTATCCCTGCTGACCGCCGGGCCGGCCGCTGTGGCTGACCCAGGCTGCGCACCTGGGCAGGACGAGAAAAGGTGCATGATTCAGGCGATCTGGGAGGCGGCCGCGGGGTTTCCGGCCGACAAACGGGACCGCCTGAAACCCATTTTCCTGAATACGGTTGCGCTGAGTGGGGACGCAGCGCTGCTCGCGGATTGGGAGGGACGGCTTGGCGGCGAGGCAGCGCCCGAGCCTGAATATCCCGACTATGTCCGCGAGCGGGCGGAGGCCGAGCTGCGGGATGCTGATTGGAATCACTTCCTGCAGCAGGCCCAGGCCGGGCTTCCGCCCTTTAATATCGGCCGGCCGGAACTGATGGCGGCTGGCGCACGTCTTGCGCCGGATGTGGCCACGCGCCAGCGCGTGATCGAGGCCATGTTTGCGCTGGCCGGCCCGCCACAGCCGGGCGCCAAACCCCTCGAGAACTTTGAGCGGGGGGATTTCGGCCATGTGCTCAGCGAATTGGCGATGGAAAACTGCAACCTCGCTGCGTTCGACCGGGCCGTGCAGCTGACGGTCGAGCCGGACGGATTGCGCTATGCATTCTGGCGCGCCCGGATCACGGGCAGCGCTTCAGATTTAGCGGAGCGCGTGCGTACGGAATCCGACCGGCAAGACACCCGTCATGTCCGCGAAGCGCTGGAAGGCTATGGAGCAATTCTTCAGCGGGGCTACTGTCCGGCTTGATCCGGCAGCCTTTTTGGGAGTAGGCGGGGGCAAGGAAACGCCTGCATGACCGAATTTGACAACAGTGACGATGTGGCGTTGGCCACACCAACCGATGGTGACCCTGACGGCGATCCGCCATCGGGGATTTCCGGCAACAAGGAAGTCGGCGCGATCGCGCACCTCTACCGGGCCGAAGTCTATCGTTCGACCGTGTGGCGCCAGCGTCTGGACCAGACCACCAACTGGGCGGTGATCTCGACCGGTATCGGCCTGTCCGCCGCGTTTGCGTCAGAGCGCGCCTCGCCGTTCCCAATCGTGCTGGTCGGCGCGCTTTGCATCATGTTCCTGATGCTGGAAGCGCGGCGCTACCGTTTCTTCTATGTCTGGCGGTTCCGGGCGCGCGTGCTGGAAATTGCCTTCTATGTGCCCATGCTGCGCGGCGAGGGGGCACGGATTCCGCTCGACCGGGGTACGGCCTTGTCAGATGATTATGTCAAACCGCAATACAGAATCTCGATGATCCGGTCGGTCGGCCGGCGCCTGCGCCGCAATTATGGCTGGATCTTCACGATCCTCGGCGCAGCCTATTTCGCCAAGATCGCCATTCATCCGACCGATGTGGACAATTTTGCCCACTTCGTGCGCCGCGCACATATCGGGCCGATCCCGGGCTGGCTGGCGCTGATCTGCGGTGTCGCTTTCCATATAGGCTGGATCACGCTTGCCTGGAAAACCTGGTGGGACGAGCGCACTGACAAGACCAAGATGGCCGACTTTCTGAAAAGCCGCGAAGACGTCAACTTCCGCCCGCCGACCAAGGGCGTCACACCGATGAAGGCAGACGATTAGAGGTTAAATCTCAGATCGAGAAAGCTGCGCTACAGGCTCTTGTGTAGAACAAACCAGAAGCATCGCGGTTGCGTCGCCAGCCGGCTTTTTGTGATGCACCTTCCCGAGCCCCCGGCTCGGGAAGGGAATCAGCCCTGCAACTTCACCAGGGCGTCGGCCGCGGCGTCCTTGCACTCCTGCGGCGCGGTATCGAAGGTCGAGTAATGGAACCGACTGAACTGGTAGGTCCGGTCTTTTTCCATGCGGGGGATCCAGGGGTGATCGGGCGCCAGTTCCTGCATCATCATATAGTCGACGACGGAACACTGCGGATAGGCCCAGACATCGTCGCGTACATAGTTCCCGCGCAGGAAGCCTCGCTCGTAATAGGCCTCGGCGCGCTGGCGGTCGGACAGGTCGTCACGTGCGATGAGGGCGGTCAGTGCCGCTTCGCGCTCCGTCTGGGTCGATTCGCTCTGGGCCGCCTTGCGTAACGCGGTAAAGGCTTCGTCGCTGAGCGCGGCAGGGGCGGGTGCCTCGGGTTCCGGCGCAGACGCGCAGCCGGCGAGGCCTGCTGCGAGTAGCAGCGCTGCAAGTGTTGATCTGATAGCCATCCTGTCCCCCTTTTGAATGAACTCAGCCCGCTGGGCCGCGGCGGCCGCCGCCCGGGCCGTCCTGACGGCGGGCGAGGAAGGCGAGGCGTTCGAAGAGGGCGATGTCCTGCTCGTTTTTAAGGAGGGCGCCGTGCAGCGGCGGTGTGAGCCGCTCCGGGTCCTGTTCGCGCAGGGTTTCGAGGTCGATATCCTCGTTCATCAGGAGTTTCAGCCAATCGAGCAGTTCGCTGGTCGACGGCTTCTTCTTCACGCCCGGCAGTTCGCGCATGGCGTAGAAGGTCGTCAGGGCGTCCTTCACCAGCTTCTGCTTGATGCCCGGATAGTGGACATCAATGATTTCCTGCATCGTTTCTTCGTCCGGGAACTTGATGAAGTGGAAGAAGCAGCGGCGCAGGAAGGCGTCCGGCAGCTCTTTCTCATTGTTGGACGTGATGATCACGATCGGGCGCTGGTGCGCCTTCACCGTTTCGTCGGTCTCGTAGACATAGAATTCCATCCGGTCGAGCTCCTGCAGGAGGTCGTTCGGGAATTCGATATCGGCCTTGTCGATCTCGTCGATCAGCAGCACAGGGCGTTTTTCGGCGGTGAACGCCTCCCACAGCTTGCCCTTCTTGATGTAGTTTTTCACATCCTTGGCGCGCTCTTCGCCCATCTGGCCGTCACGCAGGCGGGACACGGCGTCATACTCGTAAAGGCCCTGGTTCGCCTTCGTGGTGGACTTGATGTGCCATTCGATCAGCTCGCAGCCGAGCGCCTTGGCGACCTCGATGGCCAGAACCGTCTTGCCGGTGCCGGGCTCGCCTTTGACGAGCAGCGGACGCTCCAGTGCAATGGCGGCGTTGACGGCCACGCGCAGGTCGTCAGTTGCCACATAGTCTTCAGTGCCTTCGAAACGCATGGGTGCCCCGTCCTTAATCTGTCTTTCCCCCACAATAAGGAGTGCCCTGACGGGGGCAAGCTCTGACGTGGCGGGAGGTGCATTCCGCACCGCAGCACGGGTTTCATTATCGGCCTCTGGCAGACTGTGGTAAACAGTAACGGCCATGCGCACGACCGCAGTGTCTCATGCTTCAGCGGAGTGCCGCACCGGTCCGGGCAGGTTTGACCCGGCGGGTCGGGACAGGCCCGGGCCGATGCAGGACTTGTGATCCAGAACCCTGCCAGGGAACGCGCGCATGGCACCTTTTCCGTCAGACTTGCCGGGCTGTCCCGCCGACGTAGAAAGTTCGTGAACCGGCAATCAAGCGTTAACGCCTTCCTGCGATTCTTTGCGAAATTCGCCGCATTGGATCTGAAACCATGCCTTTGAAACTGTCGCTCAAGCCAGGTGAAACGTTCGTCGTGAACGGTGCCGTCGTGCGCAATGGCGACCGTCGGGGTGTGTTGTTGCTGGAAAATCAGGCCCGGGTCCTGCGCGAGAAAGACATCCTGCATCCGCGTGATGCGACGACCCCGGCGGCGCGCGCCTATTTCAGCGTGATGCAGATGTACCTGCTCGGGGAAGCGGATGGGCCAACCTATTCGCAGGCCGCCGAGGCGCTCGCTGCGTTGCTGGCTGCCAGCGAAAACGAGGAGTCCCGCGCGGCTGTGCTCGACATTTCCGCCGATGTGGCCTGTTCCAATCTTTACCGTGCCCTCAGCCGGTGCCGGCGTTTGCTGGCTGACGGCGCCGGGGCGGCGGCCTGATGCCGGGCGGTTTCGCGATGCGCGCACACACCGCTTCGGAGACCACGCCGCTGGGCCTGGATGACGCCATTCGCCAGCTGGAAGCCGGGGAAGGGCAGGACATCTGCGTCGATCTCGGCGAAGGACGCCTTGCGCGGGCGGACGGGCCTCGCGGGTCCGAAGGCCTGCTGCAGCGCCTGCGCGGTCACAAGATGATGCTGGCACTGGCCTCCGGCGCCGCTGACCTGTCGCACTTCACGGCCAGCCCCGGCTCTTTGACGATTGCACCGGGCGTGCAGGAAATCCTCGACGCAACCACCCAGAGGGATTAGAGCGCCGCGCATGAGCGCAGAACTTATCTCCCTGTTTACGGCAACGTTTGTCACTTTCTTCGTCCTGATCGACTCTCTGGGCGTGGCGCCCATGTTCGCGACGCTGACAGCGCGCGGCGATGCCGCCTATCGCCGGCAAATGGCGGTCAAGTCGATCTTTGTGGCGGCTGTGATCATCTTTTCCTTTGCCTTCGGCGGCGCCTGGCTGATGGATGCGATGCATATCTCCATCGATGCGTTCCGGGCCGCGGGCGGGGTTCTGCTGTTCCTGATCGCGCTCGACATGGTGTTTGAAAAGCGTACCGAGCGGCGCGAGCACCGGACAGAAGAACACCTCGGCCAGCACGTGACAGATCCGGAGCCCGACGATGTGTCCGTCTTTCCGCTCGGCATTCCGATGATCGCCGGCCCGGGATCCATCGCAACGGCGATGTTCTATATGTCCGACACGGACAACTGGATGGAGAAGGGGGTCATTCTCTCAGCCATCGGCCTGAACCTGCTGCTGACACTGATCATCTTCCTGATGGCCGGCCCGCTTGTGCGGTTTCTGGGGGCCAGCGTGGCGGGGGCGTTGACCCGGATTCTCGGCGTTGTGCTGGCGGCCTTGTCGATCCAGCTCCTGATCGACGGGATCAAGGGCGCGTTCAATCTCGGTTGACCGGGTGAGCCGGGGTCAGGCGCCCATCGGCTCCAGTTTTTTCTTTTTCCGGATATTCCGGCGGAAGGTCGACCAGGTCACGAAGATCAGGGCGAGGCCTGCCGCCGTCATGCCCATCACCTGCAGCACCATCTGAATCGTCCAGCGAACGCCCGTATCGGCAATGCGCAAGGCGCCAGCCCCGGATTGTTTGACGAGGGCGACGGCCCGGTCGCCCCCAGCCTCGGCAATCAGGCGGACGCGGCGCAGGTCCGCGGAATCTTCCAACTGCTCGATCAGCGTCACGGCAGCGGCGGGGCTGGTCAGAAGACCGATCCGGTCGATCTGTTCGAGGTCGGTTTCCAGGCGCTGCAGGCCGCGCGCATCAATGGAGTCGATAAAGGCCGCCTTTACGCGTTCGGTACGCACGTCGATCGTGGTGAGTTCTCCCAGCGCGGCTTCGAGGGCCGGGCGCAGGTCGCTGTCGGGCAGGGCGGCATTTACGCGGGCAGAGAGATAATCCTGGAAGTCATCGGTCAGGCGCCGTGAGCGCAGGGCGGATTTCAGGATTGATGCCGCGCGGATATTCGCGTCAGACAGGCCATCGGCGGTCTCTGCTTCCAGCAGGCCGATGGCGGTGATTTTGAGGGCGACCTCATCTATCCGGTCGCCGCGCACCCAGCGTTCCGAGTTCTCGGCCAGATCCTGAAAGGTCCCCAGCAGGCGGAACCGGGATTCCGTTGCAGCCCGCTCTGAGGAGACCTCGACTTCGGGGCCGGCAAGGGGGGCGTCTCCGGCGTCGGCGGCATCGATGACTGGCGTTTCGACGAGGCCGGACTGGACGTCCACCACCCGTTCGGACACCTGCGCTTCTTCGTATTTCAGGCTGATCGCGGTGGGCAGCTTGCGCAGGGCCGCGGCCGTCAGCCGGTCGTCGGCGCGGTCGAGCCGTTCCGCGTCGGCGGCGACCATCAGTTCCTTCACATCCTTGCGGTCCAGCATCTGCGGGGCGGCGAGCAGAAAGCCGTGTGCGGCGGCGACATCGCGTTGGCTGAGCTCCCGGTCGACGACGTCATACCAGAACTCATAACGGTCCGATGGATTGCGCGGCGCAAAGGAGGCGAAGGCCTCGTCCATGTTTTTCCGGGTCTGGTCGATCGCCTCGATTCCGGGAGAATCAGAGAAGGCGGAGCCCGAAAAAGCTGCGCCCAGCACCTGCGCGCCGATGACGGGAAGCAGGATGAGCATGGAGTTAAAAACGACAGCCTGCATCCAGCCCGAGGTTTTTTCAGTGCTTTTCCGGCGTCGGGCCATGAACGCTGAAACCGTTGTAAAAGCTGTACGATGGGCGAGCTTTCATAGAGCGCGTGGGGGCATGAAAGATCAAGTCCCGGCCTGCATATTGCAGTGCATAGGCTCGATTGGGCCATGCAGCACTGGTCACAATTTAACGATAATTCGGGGGTATTGGCTCACACGCCTGAAAAGGTGGACGAAATTAACACAGTTTTGCCGATTGCGATGAATCGCCTGCGGCTTTATATCCCGGCCAAGTTTGTATGAGGTGTCCTGCGATGAGTGTCGAAATTGCAGAAGACTATCGTCCCTCGGATGACGAGGAATTCATGAACGAGTTGCAGCTGGCCTACTTCCGCCGGCTGCTTGAGAACTGGAAAGCCGATATCCTGGACGGCGCCAAGCAGACCATCACGAATCTGCAGGACGAGTCCGGATCGCTCCCCGATATCGTCGACCGGGCGTCGGCGGAAAGCGACAAGGCGCTGGAACTGCGCACCCGCGACCGCCAGCGCAAGCTGATCTCCAAGATCGACGCGGCCCTGCGCCGGATCGAAGACGGCTCTTACGGCTTCTGCGAAGTGACGGGTGAGCCGATCGGCCTGCGCAGGCTGGAAGCCCGCCCGACCGCGACGCTAAGCCTGGAAGCCCAGGAGCGTCACGAGCGCAAGGAACGCACGCTGCGCGACGACTGAGGCGGAAAACCTGTTCCTGAAATTATTTGCGGCGGCGTCTCCAATGGAGGCGCCGCCGCTTTTTATTATCATCCCAACGCCACGGCTAATTCATCCCAACGCCACGGCGCATTATCGTCTCCGCGGCCGCCTGTTCCGCGGTGAATGGACAATGACAGCAAGGTCCAAACGATCTGTTACATCTTGGTAATCAAGGTCTTAACGCTGAAGCCTTATGTTTAACAGCAAGTGCCGTCTTGTTAGGATCAAGGCGACTCGCCCGGCTGTCTGACAGGCATTGACCCGGCCCGGGAATTCCAATTCCTAACCGTCCGTTAACCCTCACCGCTGCAAAAGTAACCATTACGGAAGCGCGCCGCATGAAGTCAGACCTCCCTCTTGCCGCCGATGACGGCTGGGACATGTCACCTCGCCGGGAATCCAAGGTGATGGTCGACATGCCGACTTCGTTCGAGCCGCTTTCACCGAACAGGCCCCTGCCATCCGCACGCGGTGTGCTGAGCCCGGCGGAGATCGAAGCTCTGCTTCGCCCGGACCTTTCGGACCTGCCGGATACCCCGGCGCCGCCTGAACCTGAAACCATCACGGACAAGCCCCTGCCGGACGTGGAGACATCCGCGCCCGGCGCAGAGTCCGGGCGTCAGGCCATGGCCAGCCCGACCACGGATATTCCGGTCACGGCACGGCGTCTGGCATCCCGCCTGTCACTGGGCCTGCGCAAGGGATGTGGTCTGCGCGCCGCCGCTGCAGCCCGTTCTGTGCGAGAAGGCGACTTCGACTCCGGTCTCACCGGCGACATGGCCGGGCAGGGGACGGCGATTGCCTGTTTTGCGGTCGGCGAGGGGGAAGTGGATGCGATGCTGGTCCTGTCGCCAGAGCTCGCAAATGCCCTGATTGAAACAGCTTGCGGCGGTGGCGGCCTGCCGGGCGATTGGGCGCCGCGCGAGCTGACACCGCTCGACAGCGCGCTGCTCGAAGGCCTCGTCCGGCCGCTCGGCCATGCCATCGCGCCGGGGCTCAGCTTTGCCGGCATGGAGACGGAGGCCGACTTTGCCGCGGCCCTCGCCCGTCCGGGCACAGCCGAAATTATAGACTTTGAAATCCGGGTCGATGGCGGGCGTCATGCGGCGCGCCTGATCCTGTCGGAAGAGATCGCGGAGCAGACGGCGCCGGAGGTTTTGCCCGCGCCGCGCGCCGTAGCCGAGACTGCGCCGGCCGGAGAGGCGCCGCCGCCTCCTGTGACCGTCCTGCTCACCGCGCGGGTTGCATCGCTCAGTGTACCGCTTTCGCGCCTATCAGACCTGACGGCCGGGTCCACGCTGCTTCTGGGCGTGCCCGCCGACCAGCCGGTGGAATTGCTCTCCGGCGGGCGGGACGGACCGGTTGTGGCGGAAGCCCAGATCGGGCGAAAAGGCAACAAAATGGCGCTCAGGATCTCGCGCCGATTGCCGGGCTTCCGTTAATCTTTCCGGTGCCTATTCGGCCGCCTTGGTCTCTGTGATCCAGGCATCGACATTCTCCTCAAGAATATCCAGCGGCACGGCGCCGTCTTTCAGCACGACATCGTGGAAATCGCGAATATCGAACTTGTCGCCAAGCTCGGCCTTCGCCTTCTCACGCAGTTCGACGATCTTGTTCATGCCGATCTTGTAGGCCGTGGCCTGTCCCGGCATCACGATATAGCGCTCGATCGCTTTCCGGGCGTCGCCTTCCGGATTGGGCGTATTGTCCAACAGGTACTGGATCGCCTGTTCGCGGGTCCAGTGCTGATCGTGGATGCCTGTGTCGACGACGAGGCGGGCTGCGCGCCAGATCTCCATGGCGAGCCGGCCGAAATCGTCATACGGGTCACTGTAGTAGCCCATCTCCTTGGGCAGGTATTCTGAATAGAGACCCCAACCTTCGCTGAAGGCGGTGAAGCCGCCATACTTGCGGAATTTCGGCACGCCGGTCAGTTCCTGTGCGATGGCGATCTGCATGTGGTGGCCGGGAATACCTTCATGGAAGGCCAGTGCCTGCATCTGATAGGTCGGCATGTCCTGCATGCGATAGAGGTTCGCATAATAGGTGCCCGGCCGGCTGCCATCGGGAGCAGGGCGGGAGTAGAAGGCCTTGCCGGCAGACTTTTCGCGGAACGGCTCAACCGCTTTGACGATCATATCCGCTTTGGGGAAGGTGTTGAACACGTTCGGCAGGTCTTCGCGCATCTGGTCGATCCAGCCGGTCGCCTCGTCCAGGTATTCGGCTTTGCCCTCCGGTGTATTCGGCTTGAAGAATTGCGGATCGGTGCGGGTGAAGTCGAAGAACTCCTTCAGGCTGCCTTCGAAGCCGACCTGTTTCATGATCCCGCGCATTTCGTCATGAATGCGCGCCACTTCGGCAAGGCCCAGATTGTGGATCTCTTCGGCCGTCATGTCGGTGGTCGTGTAGTCGGTGAGGCGTGAGGCGTAATAGGCGTCGCCATCCGGCAGCTTCCAGGCGCCATCGTCGGTGGTCGCTGTTTTCGCCTGCTCGCCAAGCTCTGCAATGGCGGCTTTATAGGCCGGGCCGACCGAATTGGTCAGAGCGTCCGTCGCCTCATCCAGCAACTGGTCAGCCTCGGCCTGAGTGATCGTACCGTTCTCGACGAGGCCCGTGACCTTCTTGCGGAAATCGCCCATCAGCGGGCTGTCCTTGCCGCTGTCATCGAAGGGGACGCCAGTGATCACGCCCTGCGCGTCGGAGAGGACGTATTTGTAGACGAAGGCGGGCGGCTGGATGCCGTCAGCCAGCGCGATCCGCGCGTTTTCGAGGTTCTGTTCCAGATAGGCCGGGACGCCGTTGAGGCGGGAAATATAGGCCTCGGCATCGGATTTGGAGGTGATCTGGTGCTGGTTGATCAGGAAGGCCGGAATTTCCGCTTGAACGCCGTTCATCTGGTCGAAGACATAGCCATGGTGGAGGTATTTATAGTCTTCCTCGGCCTGCTTCAGGTTCATCTCGGCGATGCGCCAGGAGATTTTCGCCTGGTGGTCCAGCAGGTCGGGATTGAAGCTGGTCTCCATTTCGGCGACGTCAGCGCGCAGGATCTCCAGTTCCTTCAGCGCATTGGCATCGGAGACATCGTCCCACTCGCCATAATTGTCCTTGATGCCGAGATAGGTCTGCGTGATCGGGCTGCGGGAGATCGTTTCGGCGAATTTCTGGTCGAACCATTCATTGAGCCGGGCAGATTCCGCCGCGATGTCTTCGGCGCTCGGCGTTTCGGGGGACGCCACAGCCTCCATGGCCGCTGCTTCGGTGCCTGCAGCAGGCACTGCAGCCTCCTCATTCATGGCGCAGCCAGCGGTAGCAATCAGCAGGGCAAGCACCGAGGACCGGGCAATCAGGACAGGTTTCATGGGGTACTCCAGTTAAGCGGGAATCTGTAATCTTGACGGGTAGTCTTAACGCTTTTTTCGCTTTCGTTAACCTTTGCCGCCTATCTCTCTGTAGACTAGGATTCATATAGGCTGAGTCGGCTTGCCGACCCGGCCGGACTGTATTGCCCGGCGCATTTGTTTTGTCAGCCGGTGGCGGGAGTGAAAAGCAGCATGGACACCAATACCCGGATGCATGAGAGCCCGCCGGATGAGGTCGAAACGACCGAGGGCGCAGGTCTGGATTTGTCGCGCGCCCGGATCGACGTGATGCAGCTCATGTTCTGGGGCTGCCTGCTGATCTCCATTGCCGCGGCAAGTGTGGCGCTGGCCTGGCCGAAGGCCTCCGGCGCACCGGGGCCGATCCTGCTGATCGCCATGGGGTCGGGCGGCCTGGTCTTCCTGCTTTGGACGGTCCGCGGCGCAGGCCGCATGCTGGGACTCTTCCCGGAAAAGGGCTCTGCGATCCGTGCTGCACAGGCCAGCCAGCCGCGCTTCGGCTGGATCGAAGCGCTGGACGAGAGCGTCCTGATCGCCGACCAGGGCGGCGCCCCGGTTGCCGCGAACACCGCTTACAAGGATCTCACCACGATGGCGCTGATGGTCAGCCAGGGCGACAATGGCCCGGTGACCGTGGACCGTCTGTTCGGCGCGAGCCCGGGGCTTGCCGCGCCGGTCTACCGCCTGTCCAAGGACGCCAAGGCCGGCATGGCCCGCCGGGAAGTGCTGCCGCCGATCACGATCGGCCCGGAGCAGGTGCCCGCCCAATACGAGATTTCCGTCTCCCCGCTGCCGCGTGGCAAGGTGCTCTGGCGTATCCGCCCGATTGCGGGCGAGCGCGAGGCGACCGGCGCGGCAGACCTGAAATCGCTCTATGTCGAAGACGCGCCGATGGGCTTCTTCGCCGCCCGTCCGGACGGCACGATCACCTATGCGAACTCCTGGCTGCGCGACACGCTCGGCCTGCCTGAGTCGGCGCGCAATGTCCGCATCGACGACATCATGCGTCCGGAATTCGTGAAGATGCTGTCGCGCGACCGCAAGACCGGCCTACCAGGCCGCGTCGATGTCCAGATCCGCGGCCGGGACGGGATCGAGATCCCGGTCCATGCCATCACGACCTGGTCGGGCCGCGGCGCGGAAGCGGCCGGCCGGACGATCTTGCTGCCAAGCGCGCAGATGCTGAATGGCGGCGAAGAGCGGTTTGCTCTCACAGGCTCGCGCCCGCCGCGTCCGGATGGTGACCCGATGTTCGACGACGCGCCCTTCGGCGCGGTCCGCCTGCAGGGCGAAAGCGTGCAGAGCGCGATCATTCTCGATGCCAACCGCGCGCTGATGGAGATGACGGACGGCCAGGCGGCCCCCGGCGGCCAGTTCGCGGCGATGTTCCAGGCGGAAGAGGGCGAGGATACGCTCTCCAGCAGTCTGGTGGACGCCATCGACAAGCCGGTCGGCCTCAAACTGGCGGGCAAGGATCCGCGCCACGTCAATGTCTTCGTTGCCCTGGATGGGAATGGCCGCCCGTCGGTTGCCTATATCATGGACATCACCGACCAGCGCCAGCTGGAGATCCGCCTGGCGCATGGCGAGAAGATGCAGGCCATCGGCCAGCTCGCCGGCGGTGTTGCGCACGACTTCAACAACGTGCTGCAGGGCATCATCCTCAACAATGAGGAGCTGATGGTGCGCCACCCGCTGGGCGATCCGTCCTATTCGAACCTTCAGTCCATCAACGAATTCGCGATGCGCGCGAAGGAACTGGTGAAGATGCTGCTGGCCTATGCGCGCCAGCAGACCTTCAAGCGCGAGATCTTCGCGGTGCCGGACTTCCTCAGCGAGTTCTCCATCCTGCTGCGCCAGCTGCTGGACGAGCGGATCGAGCTGGAGGTCAAGCATGGCCGCGATGTGCCACACATCAAGGCCGACAAGAACCAGCTGGAAAACGCGATCCTCAACCTCGCCACCAATGCGCGCGATGCGATGCTGAGCCACGACAATGGCGGCAAGCTGACGATCCGCACCGCGCGGACCACCGGCGCCGACGCCCACGCCAAGGGCTTCAAATTCGTCGAGGATGGCGAGTATATGCTGATCGAGGTGGAAGACACCGGCCACGGCATGTCGAAAGACGTCATGGAAAAGATCTTCCAGCCCTTCTTCACCACGAAGGAAGCCGGTGTCGGCACGGGCCTGGGCCTCGCCACGGTTTACGGCATCATCAAACAGTCCGGCGGCTATGTCTGTACGACCTCCGCGGTCGGCAAGGGCACCACGTTCCACATCTACCTGCCGGCCCTGAAGGCAGAGGAAGTGCCGGTTCCGGTCGAGCCGACGGCTGCCGACAAGGCCACCGTCCGCCCGATGGACATTTCCGGACGCGGACGGATCCTCCTGATCGAGGACGAGGACGGCGTGCGCGGCATAGCGGCGTCTCTGCTGCGCTCGCGCGGGTATGAGGTCGAAGAGGCCTGCGATGGCGAAGAGGCCATGGAAATCCTCGAAGACAATCCGAACAGTTTCGACCTCGTCATTTCCGACGTGGTCATGCCGGGCAAGGATGGGCCGACCCTGATCCGCGAGGCGAAAGACCTGCTGGGCCATGCCCGCGTGATCTTCATCTCCGGCTATGCCGAGCGCGATATCGCCCAGCAGCTGGACGACGACCGCGCGGTCTCCTTCCTGCCGAAACCGTTCACCGTCCGCCAGCTGGCTGAGCGCGTGAAACAGGAACTCGGCAGCCCCAGCAAGGAAGCCGCCTGAAAGTCTGCCGAAGAGGAGAGGGTGACATGAACAAGCTGATCACCCTCCGCCCGATCGGTACGGTTTCTTCCACACGCGACACGCCCATCGACGATGACTGGGATGCCATCCCGGCCCATATCGATCTCGACACGGACCAATTCACCGCCGAGGCCCTGATGTGCCTCGATGCGTTTTCCCACTGCGAAATCATCTTCCTGTTCGACCGGGTCCCCGACGAGAAGATCGAGACCGGCGCGCGCCATCCGCGCGGCCGGGAAGACTGGCCCCGCATCGGCATCTTCGCCCAGCGCGGCAAGAACCGGCCGAACCGGATCGGCCTGACCACCTGCCGCATCGTCTCGGTCGAGGGCCTGCGCCTGACGCTGACCGGCCTCGACGCTATTGACGGCACGCCGGTGCTGGACATCAAGCCCGTCATGTCCGGCTTTGCCCCGCGCGGCGATTTCCATGAGCCGGACTGGTCAAAGGAAATTATGGCGGGCTACTGGTAGCGTTTCCGCCAGCAGCTGCGGCGGAGCAGCAGCACCTGGCACCAGATCAGGGGCCAGAAAAAAACAAGATAGGCCGGGAAACCGGCAGGCGGATGCAACAGTGACATGTGCGCGAATATACATCCGGACACAGAGGTGTCGGACAAGTTTGTTTTTGCGGCAATGATTACGGCAGGTTCACTCCTGCCAGCTGGTGGATAAGCGTCCCACTTGCATCCTCCCCGACCGCCAGGGGACGAAATCCGTCTACGCCATGATCAGGCATGACCAATCATGACCATACCGGACGAGTGCGGACGATACCGGATCAGCCCTTCGCCCACAGCGCCTTCAATACGTCTGCAAACTCTTCCGCGCGGACGGCGCAGGCCCAGTGACCGGTGCCTTTTTCGACATGCAGGGGCACATTGTGCGCCTTCGAGAAGCGTTCGGCGACGGAGAGGTCCACGAACGGATCAGTCTCGCCCCAGAAGAGTTGTCCGGGGGAGGGCAGGTTTGCAAGGTCGCTGACCCAGTCGCCCGAGAAACGCAGACCCACGGCGGAGCGGTAGAGCTTCAGGATCGACTGGCGCATCGTCTTGTCGATCAGCGGCACTTCTTCTTTGGCGAGGTCTGCCGGCATGCCGCCCTGGATGAGGGTCGCTTCTAGGCGCGGCTTGTTGCGCATGTTCAACATGACAAATTCGCCGAGCAGGGGCGTTGCCCACATCTTCGCCGTCCGGTGGCCGCGATACTCCGGGTCGATCACGGCATTGGTGACGCACCAGGTGCGGATCAGGTCCGGCCGCACGCTGGCGATACGCTGGGACAGGAGCGCGCCCCAGTCATGGCCGACCAGGTCGATCTTCTGGTCCAGCTTCTCGATTTCCGCGATCAGATAGTCGACATAGGCGTCCTTGGTGCAGGCAAAGCCTTTCGGCACCGGCGTGCCAAAGCCCGGCAGGGCGGGGGCGAAATAGTCTGCTGGCTGAAGGCCGAGCGCGGCGATCAGCGGCTTCCAGAGATGCGGCGTGTCCGGCACGCCATGAATGAAGACCTTCATCGCCTATTCCTCCGCTTTTGGGGGCGCCCAGTCCGTGCTTTCCGGGAAGACCTCATCCATCGTGCCCGCAAGCGAGGGGCCGTAGACCGGGTTCGGCAGGATGAACCAGCCATTGCCCCACATCTGGTCGAAGGCCGGCGCAGCGGTCAGGGCCTTGCGCTCCGGCGGGGTGAGGGCCTTGTCATTGAAGATGTCGGCAATGTCGCCCAGCTGGTCACCGGCGAGGGCGATGACGCAGTACGTGTCAGAGATCATGTAGCGGCGCCCGTCCTTGCCGCTGCCGCCGGGGGCGTCGCCGCGCAGGTACAGGGTCTGGCCATGGGCGAACTCACCGAGGCCCGCGGCCTTCAGCGTGTCGGCAGAGCCCTGGACGTTGGTGTTGGACCGGTTCGTGTTGACGATGATCTCCACCCCGGCATTGCGGATGCGTTTGAACGCGTCCTTCACGCCCGGAATGGCGACGGCCTTGCCTGCGCCGGTCTTTTCCCACTGGTCCCAGATGGCGGGGTCGAAGCCGACGCCCGACCGGGTGAAATACCCCATCGAGCCGAGATTCCAGATCAGCGTCTCGTCGGCATCGAAGACGGCGGCGAGCGGCTGGTCGGCATCGCAGGCGAGGAAGTCGGCAGTTTCGGCCGTGGCGCCGTCTTCCGTCACCGGGGCGAGCACGACGCTGGTGTTCGGGCGGCTCGCGGCTTTCGCTTCGACATAGGCGGCGATGGCGTTCCAGTCCTGCTTCAGGGCGATGCGGGCCTCGGCCGACCCGTAGAGCCATTGCTGGCCTTGTGTCGGCGCGGCCGGCGGGGCCACGGTTTCGATCACTTCAACGGTGGTGGTTTCCGTGGGGGCAGGGGCCACCGGTGCGGTCTGACAGGCGGCAAGAAGGGCGACAGTGCTGAGCAGAATGTGATGTTTCATACCCACTGTCTCCTTCAATCCAGCGGAGAAGTCTATCTCAGGATCGCGACAACTGGCCCGGAAGGTTCCCTTTCGTCACTCTTGCCGGGGCGCCAGCGTTCGGCCAAGGATACGGGCAAACCGTGACCGGAGGAGACATTCCATGAAGACCAAGCTCACCGAAATGCTGGGTATCGAGCGTCCGATCGTGCAGGGCGGCATGCACTATGTCGGCTTTGCCGAAATGGCTGCAGCCGTGTCCAATGCCGGCGGCCTCGGCATCATCACCGCGCTGACCCAGAAGACCCCGGCCGATCTGGCCAACGAGATCGCCCGCTGCAAGGACATGACCGACAAGCCGTTCGGCGTGAACATCACCTTCCTGCCGTCGACCACGCCGCCGGATTACCCGGCCATCGTCGAGGCCGTGATCAAGGGCGGCGTCAAAGTCGTGGAAACCGCGGGCAACAATCCGTCCGCCGTGCTGCCGCACCTTCAGGGCGCCGGCATCAAGGTGATCCACAAATGTACTGCTGTGCGCCACGCGCTGAAGGCCCAGTCGATCGGCTGTGATGCCGTTTCAGTCGATGGCTTCGAATGCGGCGGCCACCCGGGCGAGGATGACGTGCCGAACTTCATCCTGCTGCCGCGCGCCGCCGACGAACTGGAAATCCCGTTCATCTCCTCCGGCGGCATGGCCGATGGCCGCTCGCTGGTCGCCTCGCTCGCCATGGGCGCGCAGGGCATGAACATGGGCACGCGCTTCATCGCCACGAAGGAAGCCCCGGTGCACGAGAACGTGAAACAGGCCATCGTCGCGGCGAGCGAGCTGGACACGCGCCTCGTCATGCGCCCGCTGCGCAATACCGAGCGTGTGCTGAACAATGCCGGCGTTGAGCGTCTCCTGGAGAAGGAGAAGGAACTTGGCACCAACATCAAGTTCGAGGACATCATCGCCGAAGTCGCCGGTGTCTATCCGAAGATCATGGTGGAAGGCGAAATGGATGCCGGGGCGTGGAGCTGCGGCATGGTCGCGGGCCTGATCCACGACATCCCGACCGTTCAGGAACTGATGGACCGGATCATGGCCGAGGCTGAAGACATTATCTCGAACCAGATGATGGGCATGCTGGGCGGCAAGGTTCCGGCCTGATCTCATGGGGTGGGGAAATCTGAAGCTTTCCGCGGGCCTGCTGGCCGGGCTGATCCTGTCAGCCTGCGCCAGCGCGCCGGCGGAACCGGCTGTGCAGCCGCTTGAGCTGTGCCAGAAGATGTCCGCCGATGATGCGGGCCTGGTCGAACGGCTGGCCCGTGACGGCGCGGATCTCGACGATTTCTGCGCCTGTTTCGTCACCATCGAAGCGGACCTCGATGCGGACACGCGTCTCCAGACGTTCGCGCTGATGCGCAGGGTGATCGAGATGCGGGAAGGCACCGGCCGTACGACCGAAGATGTGGCCGAATTGCTGGAAGATGACCGCGACGGCAGCCTTTACGGGATTCCGGAAGGCGCTCTGAAGCAGGGCGCCCAGCCGATTGAGGATTCGCTGACCCGGGCGCGGCGCAACCCGCAGAGTTGCCGCGCATCCTAGATCCGGCTCTTATGGTTCTCTGCCTGATGACGATGCAAGGAGCTCACATGAAACGGATTTCCATTCTGATGGGGGCCTGCGCGGCGCTCGCGGCGTGCGGCATGTCCAATTCCGCCGGGGCAAAGCCCGCGGCTATCTGCACCGCCATGCTCGGCGGCGATGCCGAGGTCGAAGCCGACCTCGCGGAGAAGGGCAAGACCGTTGCCGACTATTGCGCGTGCTATGCGACAGCGTTCGTTCAACAGAGCACAGACGACCGGGCGGCCATTCTCAAGGTGACCCAGGTTCTGGCTGACGCGCGCAAGGAACAGGATCTCAGCCTGAAGGCGGCGGGCAATCTGATCGACAATGCAGAGGGCGGAACGGCCCTTGGCGTCAGCGAAGCCGAATTCCAGACGGCCGGCGAATATGTCGAGACCATTCGCGAACAACTCATCGTGGACGATGGCCTGTGCGCCGGTGCCAGCTGATCAGATGACCTGAACCGATGGCGCCCCGGCCTCGACGCGGCCGACAATGGCGGCGCCGTCATGGCCATGCCGGGCGAACAGGGCGAGCACATCGTCTGCCACCTCCGGCGCGCAGGAAACGAGCAGGCCGCCGCTGGTCTGCGGATCGCACAGCAGGTCGCGCTCCACGTCTGTCATGTCACCCGTGACAAGGTGTTTGACCGAGTCCCAGTTGCGGCCGGAGGCGCCGGTCTTCACGCCGTCTTCGGCGAGCGCCCGCGCGCCGTCGAACACTGGCACCTTCGCCTTTTCGATCACCAGTGACACGCCTGCGCCGCGGGCCATTTCGCTGCCGTGTCCGATCAGGCCGAAGCCGGTAACATCGGTGGCGGCGTGCACGCCGTCCATGGCGGAAAGGTCCGTCCCCGGCGTGTTGAGCCGCGTGGTCGAGGCGATCATCTCTTCATAGTGAGCAGGGGTCAGGATTTCCTGCTTCAATGCCGCCGAATAGATGCCGATGCCCAGCGGCTTGCCGAGGATCAGCACGTCGCCGGGCTTTGCGTTCGAGTTCATCAGGATGCGGGCAGGGTCCACCAGCCCCATGGCGACGAGGCCATAGATCGGCTCTGCCGCGTCAATGGAGTGCCCGCCCGCGACCGGCGCTCCGGCGGTCTCGGTCACAGACTGCCCGCCGGCGAGGATGGCACGGATCGTTTCCGGCGAAATCTGCCCGATCGGCATGCCCACAATGGCGAGCGAGAAGATCGGCCTCGCCCCCATGGCAAACACATCCGATAGGGCATTGGTCGCCGCGATCCGCCCGAACGTGTGCGGGTCGTCGACAATGGGCGTGAAGAAATCCGTCGTGGCAACAAGGGCCGTCGTCTCGTTGATCCGGTAGACCGCCGCATCGTCGCTGGTGCCGGCATCGACCAGCAGATCCTTCGAGCCGATGGTGAGCGGCATTTCCGAGAGAATATCGGCCAGCACATTGGGCGCGAGCTTGCAGCCGCATCCGCCACCATGGGCGAGGGAGGTGAGCCGGGGCTCTGCGCCCGAGTCCGCTTGAGTATCGGCCATTCAATTTTCTCCTGTCTCGCCTGCGGTCTGGCCCGCACCCTAGCGCTCTGGCGCGCCGGGGAAAACCTGATAGGTCTGTGGCCGATGCCTTATCTCGAAACCGTCACCGATCTCAGCCCGGAAAACCTGGCCCGCTATGACGTCATCATCGATGTGCGCTCGCCTGCCGAGTTCGCGGATGACCACATGCCGGGCGCCATCAGCCTGCCGGTGCTGTCGAATGACGAAAGGGCCAAGGTCGGTACGATCTACAAGCAGGAGAGCCCGTTCAAGGCCAACCGGATTGGCGGGGCCATCGTGGCCCGCAATATCGCGCACCATTTGGAAACGGCGCTGGCCGACAAGCCAAAAAGCTGGCGGCCGCTGGTCTATTGCTGGCGGGGCGGGATGCGCTCCAATGCGATGGCGACGATCCTGTCGTCCGTCGGCTGGCCGACCGGCGTGGTGAAGGGCGGCTACCGCACCTGGCGGCGAGACGTGGTCGCCGGGCTCGACTGCGATGAGCCGCTGTTGCCGGTGCACCTGATCGACGGGCAGACCGGCACGGGCAAGACGGCGCTGCTGCATGCGCTGGCGGCGCAAGGCGGGCAGGTGATCGATCTTGAGGGCCTCGCCAATCATCGCGGCTCCGCTTTTGGCGACATGGGGGATGGCACCCAGCCGGCCCAGCGCCTGTTCGAAACCGAAACCTGGGATCAGTTGCGCCGCATGGATTTGTCAAAACCGGTGTTCGTGGAAGCCGAGTCCGCCCTGGTGGGGCAGCGCCGCGTGCCGCGCCGGTTGTGGCGGAGCATGCTGGCCGCGCCGCGGATCGAGATGCATATGAGCCTCGACGTGCGGGCGGATTTTCTTGTCCGGACGTATGCGGACATTATCGCAGAAGCGCCGCGTCTCGCCGCCGCGATCGGCAAGCTGAAAGGCATCCAGTCGAAGGAAACGATCGAGGCGTGGCTGGCGCTGGCCGGGCAGGGCGACTTCAGGGAACTGGCCCGCCAGCTGATGCAGCAGCACTACGATCCGCTCTATGCCCGCAGCCGCAAGCGGCGGGAAGACAAGCCGGAAACGGTGATCGAGATGACAGGCACCGGCGAGGAAGATTTCAAGGCCGCCGCCGCGCAGCTGCTGGCCTAGCGCCCGCGCGCCTCTTCGGTGCCGCGGCGGGCGAGTTCGTCGGCTTTTTCGTTGCCGGGGTCGCCGGCATGGCCCTTCACCCATTTCCAGGTGATGTCGTGGCGCTGGCAGGCTTCGTCCATCGCCATCCAGAGATCCTGATTCTTCACCGGCTTTTTCGCGGCGGTCTTCCAGCCATTCTTCTTCCAGCCATGGATCCACTTGGTCAGCCCGTCTTTCACATAGGTGGAATCGACGTGCAGGGTGATCTTTGACGGGCCCTTCAGCGCATTCAGCGCCTCGATGACGGCCAGCATTTCCATCCGGTTGTTGGTGGTCGCGCTGTCACCGCCCCAGAGTTCTTTTTCATGGCCGTTCCAGCGCATCAGCGCGCCCCAGCCGCCGGGGCCGGGATTGCCGCTGCAGGCGCCATCGGTCCAGATTTCAATCTTGTCAGTCATGGGCTTTCAGGTGGTTGGCTTCGGCGGACCCGTCAAGCGTCAGAAGACGTCCACGTCCACTTCGGCGAGCTGGTTGGCAGGTTTCACGATGGCGTAGAACAGGAGGCCGCAAAGCGCGCCAGCGAGAGCGCCGATGAAGGCGCCGCCAAGGAGGGCGCCGGTGCCGCTGACAAAACCTGCCAGGAAACCGAACAGGCTTGTCGTGCCGCCGACGAGGATCGCGCCCCAGATGCTGCCCCAGCGGAGGTAGGGCTTGCGGTGCATGATGCCGCGATAAGGCAGGCGCCCGATGGACAGGCCAAGCGCCAGCCAGGCGGCCGGCACATTGATGAAGAAGAGCAGGAAATTATAGCTCGCCAGCTGAAACGCGCCGCTCAGCCCGCCGAGAAAGCTGCCATCGCTCAGCATATTGTAATTGGTCGCTGCGCCGGTGACGCCCACGGCCAGAATCAGGATGCGCGTGGAGACGGCGCCGATGATTGTGACAAACAGACAGGCGGCGAGCGATGACAGGAACAGGGCAAGTTTCACCCGTTTGAAACTCTGCCGCGCGGCCGGGGCAGCATAGCCGGGAATCTGCGGGTCCGGCTGCGGGGTCATGGTGTGGGACGGCCGCGTGCCGGGCGCGCGATAAACCAGAACAGGCTGGCGGCGAGGACGCCGGTCACTGGTCCGGACAGCAGCAGCGGGCCGACATTCAGCGCGCGCAATGGGTATCGCGGGTCGCCCGTGGCGAGGAGATAGACCAGCATGACGAGTGTGCCGATGATGAGGCCGGCCAGGGCATAGGTCCGCCAGCCTGTCCGGCCCTTGTGCACCAGCCAGAGATGCGCGGGCAGGCCGCCAAGGAGCATGGCGGGCCAGCCGAGGACAACACCAAGCCCCCCGCCAATAGCGCCGAAACCGAACAGGCTGGCCATGATTTCCGGCAGCGTGGCCGGGCGGGTCGTCGTCGAGTCGATCATGACGCGGAAGACCAGGTCAGGTGCGATCATCATGGCGAGGCCCGCCGCGATGAGACCCGCAGCGAGGATTGGCGTAAACAGGACAGCGAGGATCAGCCTCAGCCACTGTTTCCAGTCCCGTGTCATGCACCATAGCCTTCTGCCGTTTCCACTTTGCGATGGAAGGCGAGGCGTCCGGCATATTCGAGGGGGTTTTTGGGCTTTACGAGGGCCCCTTCCGGCGTCGACGACCAGTCGACGAGCCGCGTGAGGAAGAAGCGCAAGGCCGCCCCGCGGCAAAGGACGGGCAGGGCGGCGCGCTCCGCTGCCTCCAGCGGGCGTACGCTTTCATAACCTGCGATCAGGGCTGCGCCCTTGGAGAAATTATAGTCGAGCGAAGCGCCGCCATCCTCGAAAGCCCAGGCATTGAGGCAGATGGCCAGGTCATAGGCGAGGGCATCGGTGCAGGCGAAATAGAAGTCGATGGCGCCGGAGAATGTGTCGCCCAGGAAGAAGGCGTTGTCGGGAAACAGATCCGCATGGATCGTGCCGCGCGGGAGGTCCAGCGCGTGGGGTTTCGCGGCGGCGATGGCGGCGAGGTCGCCCGCGATGGCGTCGGCGAGGCCGGGCTGCAGCGCGTCCGCGTCGGCTTCCCGCCCGGCCCACAGGCGCGGCCATGAGGCCGGGCCGAGACTGTTCGCGCGCTCCATGCCGAAATCTGCGAGCGCCATGTGCATGCGCGCCATGCCTGCGCCAAGCTGGCGGCACTGGGTGACGTTCGGCTTGCGGGGCGACAGGCCCTCCAGAAAGGTGACGACCAGCGCCGGGCGGCCTTCCAGCGTGCGCAGCGCCTTGCCGTCCCGCGCGGCGATGGGCGAGGGGCAGGGATAGCCTTTCGCGGCGAGGTGCTGTTTCAGGCCGACGAAATAGGGCAGGTCATCCGCATTCACCCGCTTCTCGAACAGGGTGAGAATGTAGCGGCCCTTTTCCGTCTCCAGGTAATAGTTCGAGTTCTCGACGCCCTCCGCGATCCCCTTGAAGGAGAGCGGGGCGCCGAGATCGTATTCGGTCAGGAAGGCGGCGAGCGCCTCGTCGGAAACCTGAGTGTAGACAGCCATGCCACCCGATTAAGCCGACCGGGTGATCATGTCACGCTGCAGCGTCTTCCCAGCCCACAGATAATGCAGGGCCGCCCAGCCATACAGCGACGCGAAGATGATGATCGACCATTGCAGGCCGCGGGCATTGGCACTGTTGCAGGCCGCTGCCTGGGCGTCCGGCAGGCCGGTCACGTCCTTGCAGATTTCCAGCGTCAGACCAAGGTCATGCCCGCCGAGCATCATGGTTTTCAGCACGGTCGACAGGATGCCGATCAGGGTGGGGCCAAGGCCGATGCCGATCAGGTTCACGGCAAACAGGGTGATGGCGACGGCGGTGGCCCGCGTGCGCGCGTCGGCCACACCGGTCGAGACGGCATACATCGGGCCGAGATAGAAATAGTGCAGCAAGGCGGCTGCCATCAGCGGCGGCAGCATCAGCGGCACCGTCGGGGCGAGATAGCCGAGCCAGTAGAGCGGCACCGACAGGCCCATGCCCAGCGCCGGCATCCAGGACAGGGCCTTCGGATGGCGCACCGACATCTTGTCGGCCAGGAAGCCGGACAGGAACACGCCGATCGCCGCCATCAGGCCGATGACAAGGCTGAAGATCAGGGCCGCTTCGGTCAGGCTGAGGCCATGCGTCCGGCGAAGGAAGGAGGTCGAGAATTGCGCGATGCCATAGCCGGCAAAGGAGGCAATGGCCGCCCCGGTGACGACATGCACATAGGTCGGCTTCTTCATCAGCGTCTTGAACGCGGCCACGAAGCCCGAGCGCTCCGTCGGCATGCCGGAGGCGTTCGGCGGATCGGTATAGCCGCGCGGTGGCTCCTTGATGGTCATGCCGATGATCGTGGCGAGCACAACGCCCGGCAGGCCGACGGCGATAAAGGCGATGCGCCAGCCCTCGAAACTCTTCCAGTCGATCATCTCGACCGCCCAGGTCCAGCCCCAGTTGTCTAGCAGGGCGTGGACATTGTCGCCGGTCACATAGTCATTGATCGGGCCGCCCGCGAGGCCGGCAATCATGCCGCCAAGCGGCACGCCGAGCGCGTAGATCGAGGCGGCTGTCGCGCGGCTGGACGGTTTGAAATAGTCCGCGATGACCGACTGGGCCGGCGGGGTGCAGCCCGCTTCGCCGACGCCCACCATCAGGCGGAACATGAACAGCGACATGAAGCCCATCGCAAAGCCGCACATAACGGTCATCAGGCTCCACAAGGACAGCGCTATCACGATGATGCCGATCCGGCTGCGCCGTTCGGCAAGGCGCGCAATCGGAATGCCGAGCGTTGTGTAGAAGATCGCAAAGGCGAGGCCGCCCAGCACACCCATGTGCCAGTCTTCCAGCTTCAGCGACGTCTTCATCGGCTCGGTCAGGATCGCGAAGATCGATCGGTCGATGAAGTTGAAGATGTAGACAACAAGAAGCGCGCTGAGGACGTAGGCACGGTATCCGGAGGATCCGTATCCCGTTTCGTGTCCCGGTCGGGTCAAGGCGGCGTCAGTCATGGGCGTCTCCTGATTAATGGGCCGGGTTCGAAATCATCCTTGTCCGGAAGGTGCGGCCGGGTCATAGCGGTCCCGCATGAAGGTGCGCGCGGCGAGGAAGTAGAACGCAGCAGCGATGATGAAGATCATCACCGTGGCGACCATGGAATGGCGCAGGCCTTCGGCATAGGCCGAGCAAAGGGCCGGGCCATCGGCGCCGAGCTGGTCGACATTCACGCCGCAGAATTTTGGCTCGAAGCTGGCGAACTGGTCCGAAAGGCCTTGGGCCGCCAGGCTCGAAGACATGAAATGCGTGCTCATCCAGCCGGTGAACATCGGGCCGATGCCATTGCCGATGAGGGCGACGATGAACAGCAGGACTGAGATAGTCGTCGCGCGGGCACGCGGGCTGACGATGCCCGTTCCCACCGTGTATTGGGCGCCGAGATAGGCATAGTGCGTGACGGCCGCGATGACCCAGAAAAAGATTGCCACTGTCAGTGAAGTGGTCAGGAAGGCGATGGAATAGGCCGGCACGGCGATCAGCAGGCCGACACCGGGCAGCCAGGCAGAAACGGCCGGGTAACGGTGCGACAGCTTTTCGGCCAGATACCCGCCGAGGAACGTGCCACCCGCAGCCACAGCGGACAGCGGCGCGCCGAATTTCACGGCAGCGTCGTGCAGGCTGACCCCGTGGACCCGCATCAGGAACGGCGTCTGGAAGGCAAACAGGCCGTAGCCGACAAAGGCCACAAAGGCCGCGCCGAGGGACAGCGACCAGAAGGTTGGCTTGCGCCCGAATTCCTTAAAGGCTTCCAGGATGCCGGCTTTCTCAATGTGGAGAGACGGCGCGTCGGAGTGTCCGCGCGGCGGCTCCCGCATCGTGAACCAGATCATCGCCGCGATCAGGACGCCGGGTGCGCCGATGACGACAAAGGCGATGCGCCAGCCTTCAACCGTTTCCCAGTTGAGGTGATCGAACATGAAGCCGAGGCCGAGAGAATGCAGCCAGGCGCCCATGTCGGGGCCCTTGATGGAAGCGATCGTGCCGCCGAACAGCTGCGCCAGGACGCCGCCGATCGTGACACCCATGGAATAGATGCCGAGCGCGTTGGCGCGGCTCTTTGGCGGGTAGTAATCCGTGATCAGCGAGTTGGCAGGCGGTGTGCAGCCGGCTTCACCGATGGCTACGCCAACGCGGAAGAGGAGCAGCCAGATAAAGCCCGCGGCGAAGCCGCAGAGCGCCGTCATAATCGACCAGATGATGATGCAGAGACCGATGATGAACACGCGGTTGCCGCGGTCGGCCCACATGGCGATCGGAATGCCCATCAGGGCATAGAAGAGGGCAAAGGGCGGGCCGTTCAGCAGGCCCCATTGTGCGTCGCTGAGGCCGAAGGAATCCATGATCGGCTGACCGACCACGCCGATCAGCGACCGGTCGATGAAGTTCAGCGTGTAAACCAGCATGAGCGACATCAGGACGTACGTCCTGTAGCCACGAGAGCCAAAACCGGTGATATGGCCAGGCTGTGCTGCCTGGCCGGCTGTCGTATCGCTCATGTAGTCTCCTCCGATGCAGCGTTGCCCTTCTGATCGGAGCATTTGCCGGCAGTGTCACCACGGTAGTGCCCCGTGCGCCCGCTGCAAGCCTTATCGTAAGGTAACGATCAGATCAGGCCTGCAGATCGGAAGCTGGTGACGCCACCGGTTCCGGCGATCAGGTGGTCATGGACCTCAATTTCAAAGGGAATGAGGGCGTCGATGATTTCCCGCGTCATGTCGATGTCGGCGCGCGAGGGCGTCGTGTCACCCGAAGGGTGGTTGTGCACCAGGATCGGGCTGGAGGCGGCCAGCTCCAGTGCCCGGCGGGCAATCTCGCGCGGATAGACCGGCGCATGATCCACCGTGCCCTGGCTCATCACCTCGTCGGCAATCAGCTGATTTTTCCGGTCCAGAAAAAGCACACGGAACTGCTCCCGCGTCTCGTGCTGCATCTCGCGGCGGACATATTCCAGCAGGGCAGACCAGGAAGAGATCACTTCGCGCTTGCGGATTTCCTGCAGGCTGGCGCGGCTCTGCATTTCGGCGACGGCTTTCAGATAGGCGGCCACGGTCTCGCCGACGCCGTCGACCTTGACGAGATCGGCGGCGGGGGCGGCGAGCACGCCGGACAGGCTGCCAAACTTGGTCTCCAGCGCCTTGGCGATCGGCTTCACGTCCCGCCGGGGGATGAACGCCATCAGCAGGACTTCGAGAATCTCGTAATCGTCCAGCGCCGCAGCCCCGCGCGACAGCAGCTTGCCGCGCAGACGCTCGCGATGGCCCTGCCAGTGAGGTTTGTCCGTTCCGGTTTTCATCCTTGCGGAGAAACCACGAAAATCCGTTTCGACAAAGTGGGTTTGGCGCGCTTGCCGGGGGAGAATTCCTGTGGAAGCGTTTCATTCACGGCCCGCCAAGAGGCCGGAAAAGAAAAGGGGAAACCGGTATGAAACTGACCACAGAAATCCTGCCTGCGCTGGCCTTTGGCCTTGCCGCTTGTGCACATGGCGCGCACCCGCACGAACATGCGGATGATCATGCCATGACCATGTCGGACCATGGCGATCATCCGGACAAGCTGGTCCGTGCCGCCACCGGAGAGATGGTGGACAATCCCTTCCATCCGGTCCGCCTGCTGCTGTCGAACGCGGAATCGGCCGGCGAGGTGACGATCTACGAATTCCTGCTGCCGCCGAAGAGCCCCGGCTCGCCGCCGCACACGCACAGCCTTGAGGACGAGTATTTCTACGTCCTTTCCGGCACGCTGGACGTCCTGTCGAATGGCGAGACGCTGCGCCTCAAGCCGGGGGATTTTGCGGCCCTCAACCGCGGCCATGCGCACATGTTCTGGAACGGCAGCGACACGCCGACCGAACTGCTGATGACCACGACCGGCAGTTCCTTCGAGGCATTCATAGCGAGTGCTGCGCCGCGGATCGCCGAAGCCAGGCCCGCCAATGCCGAAGAAGCCGGCGCCGTGATCGGCCAGCTCGCTGCCGAGCATGGCATCATCATTTCAATGGATCAGATGCCGGAAGCCGCCGCGCCGTTCTATGCGCCGCCGCCTCCGCCGGAACCGGAACAGGAATAAAGGCCTAGAGGTCGACCTTGTGCGGCTGGTGCCAGCCTTTGGGGCTGGTCGTGAAGATTTCCACGCCGTCCTCGGTCACGCCGACGGAATGCTCGTACTGGGCCGAGAGCTGGCGGTCGCGCGTCACGGCCGTCCAGCCGTCCGGCAGGATGGCGGCGTCCTTGCGGCCGAGGTTCAGCATCGGCTCGACAGTGAAGAACATGCCGGGCTTCAGTTCCGGGCCGGTATTGTAGTCGGCGGAGTGGATCACGTTCGGTTCGTCATGGAAGAGGCGGCCGAGGCCGTGGCCGCAGAAATCCTCGACCACGGACATCCGGTTCTTGCGGGCGATCTCGCTGATGGCGCCGCCGATATCGCCGAAGCGGTTGCCCGGCTTCACCTGTGCGATGCCGGCCATCATGGCTTCATAGGTGACATCCATCAGGCGCTCGGCCTTCCGTTTCACCTCGCCGACACCGAACATGCGCGAATGGTCGCCATGCCAGCCGTCGATGATGAGGGTCACGTCGATATTGGCGATGTCGCCTTCTTTCAGCGGCTTCGGACCCGGAATGCCGTGGCAGATGACGTGGTTCAGCGAGATGCAGGAAGCGTGGCGGTAGCCGCGATAGCCGATCGTGGCAGAGGTCGCGCCATGGTCCAGCACGAAGTCGCGGATCAGATTGTCCAGATGCTCGGTCGTCACGCCGGGTTTCACCTCAGGCACCAGCATGTCGAGACATTCCGCCACCAGACGCCCGGCCTTGCGCATGCCTTCGAAGCCTTCGGCATCGTGAATGCGGATTTCGCCCGTGCGCATGGGCAGGAGGAGGTTGGTGTCGGTCATCGGTGAACTTTCTGCTATCTGGGCCGAATGTGGCAGCAAAAGCAGAAAATTTCCACCCTCGGTCAGCGGTCGAGGCGGGTTTCCAGTGTGATTTCAACGCCGCCCAGCGCAACGGAGACGGGGCATCCCGCCTTGGCCTTGCCCGCAATGGCCTCGAATATGTCCTGTTCGATGCCCGGGACATTCGCCTCAAGACTGAGCGCGCTGCGCGTGATCTCGAAGCCGCCGCCATCCTTCGGCTCGACCGAAACGGTCGCAATGGTCTTCAGCTGTTCCGCCGGATGACCTGCTTCGGCCAGCAGGTGGGAGAGCTGCATGGTGAAACAGCCGGCATGGGCCGCGCCCAGCAATTCCTCCGGATTGGTGCCGGACTTGCCGTTTTCATCCTCGAACCGCGCCTTGAAAGAGTAGGGGTGGGCGTTGAGGGCGCCGCTCTGTGTATCCAGCGTGCCGGTGCCTTCGCGAAGGTTACCTTTCCAGACGGCGGTGGCGGTGCGTTTCATGGGGACTCTCCTTTTGTGGCAGGATCTGAAGGATCAATGCATAGGATGCCGTAACGTTCCGGCTTGGCGCCCGGCCGCTGATCTCTGTAGTGTGCCCGGAAGCAAAGAAAACAGCCTCCGATCTGAGGCAGGGAGGATAAGTCCGTGAACTGGCGCCTAAGCGTATTTCTGTCGTCCCTGGTCATTCTGGGCGTAACGGCTTGCACCACGACGCCTGCCGCTGAACCGCCGGCCATCACGTTTGACCATCTGGACGCCGCTGAATCTGCGGCGGGATTTTCCGCAAACGGACTGGGTGCATTGGATGCTGCCATGCGCCAATCGGTCGATGACGGGCGGGTGCGGGGCATCTCCACCCTGCTGGTGAAGGACGGGCAGGTCATCAATTACGACCAGTACGGCATCCGGCGGGCCGCAGACGAGGCGCCCATCACCGAGGACACGATCTTCCGCATCTACTCCATGTCCAAGCCGGTCACGGGCGTTGCCCTGATGACCCTGTATGAAGACGGCGCCTTCAGCCTGGACGATCCGATCACGAAATTCGTGCCCGAACTGGCCAGTCTGAAAGTGTTCGAAGGCGATGACGATGCCGGTGAGCCGATCCTGGTCAACACTGACCGGCCCGCCACGATGCGCGAGCTGATGAGCCACACGGCAGGCTTCGCCTATGGCCTGTTCAGTGACGACCCGGTCAACAAGATGTTCGCTGAGGCCGAGGTGCTGGGCGCGCCGGACATGGACACCTACATTTCGCGGCTCGCCACCGTGCCGCTGCTCTACCAGCCCGGCACCAACTGGGCCTACAGCACGGCGGTCGATGTGCAGGGCTATATCGTCGAGAAGCTGAGCGGGAAGCGCTTTGGCCAATACCTGCAGGACGAGATCTTCGGCCCGCTGGGCATGACCGATACCGGCTTCTATGTGCCGGAGGAAAAGCGCGGCCGGTTCTCCGACATTTTCACGCCCGACGCCGAGACGGGCGAGCTGGTACCGATCGAGGCGCCCGGTTTCGCGTACCGGGAAGGCGAGATCGGCATGGAAAAGGGCGGGCACGGCCTCGTTTCGACCATGGGTGACTATGCCCGGTTCTGCCAGATGCTGGTCGATGGCGGTGAGCTGAACGGCGTCCGCGTCCTCGAACCCGAGACGGTGAAACTGATGCGCACCGATGTGCTGCCGGACGGCGTGAGCCTGTTCTCCGACGGTGTGAGTCCCAATCCCCGAATGGCGGGGCACGGATTCGGACTGGATTTCGCGGTCTATGTCGATCCGTCGGCGACTGGGGCCAGCCAGCCGGAGGGCACTTACTATTGGGGTGGCGCGGCAGGCACCTGGTTCTGGATCGATCCGGTCAACGACCTGTTTTTTGTCGGTATGATCCAGCGCTTCCCCGGCGGCCTTGACCGGGACATGCGGTCGGAATCCGCCAAACTCGTTTATCGCGCGCTTGCAGAGTAGCGCTGCTTGGGAGATGGAACTGGCATGACAGACCGCAGCTCGCCTACCGCCGCCGTCCTGCTGATCGGGGATGAACTCCTGTCCGGACGGACCCGTGATATCAATCTGCAGCAGATCGCGGCCTATCTGGCCCCGCTGGGCATCCCCGTGCGCGAAAGCCGGACCGTGCCGGACATCGAGGACGAAATCGTCGAAGCGGTGAACCAGTTGCGGGCGAAATACACCTATGTCTTCACCACGGGCGGCATCGGGCCGACGCATGACGACATCACGGCCGACGCCATCGCCAAGGCGTTCGGGGTCGGCATTTCCGAACACCCGGAAGTGACCGCCATGCTGGCCGAGCGGTACAAGGCCATGGACACCGAATACACGCCGGCCCGCCGGCGCATGGCGCGTATTCCGCATGGGGCGGAAATTGTCGCCAATCCGGTGTCCGGCGCGCCAGGCTTCCAGACCGGGAACGTGTTCACGCTGGCGGGCGTGCCGCAGGTCGCCCGCGCTATGCTGGAAGATATCGGTCCCCGTCTCGAAACGGGCGCCGTGGTCCACAAGATCACGATCCGCGGCACGGGCCTGCGCGAAGGGGACATCGCCGAACCCTTGGGCGCATTGGCGAAAGAGATGCCGGAGGTGTCCTTCGGCTCCTATCCCTGGTTCCGGACCGTGGGCGACAATGGCGTGCACCTTGTTGCCTCCACTCTCCATGAGGCGCTTATTGAAGAGGTCGCCGCGAAACTGTCGGCGATCATCGAACAAGCGGGCGTAAGACCCGAGCGGCTGGAGGACGCGGAATCATGACTGACTTTCTGAAACGGACACCGGTTATCTGGACATTGTTTGTCCTGATGATCGTAATCGGACTCGGCTTCGGCGTGTTCAGGACCGCCGTTGGTGGCACGTATCTCGACACCTCGGCATCGGCCATACAGGCCCGCGAGATCGTGGCCGGGATGACGGAGGCCCAGCGTAACGCCCACTTCTGGGTCACCGTGCTGCTGGATACCGCCTATCCGCTGGCCTATGGCGGCTTTCTCGCCGGCATGGCGCTGCGCTTCTTCGGCAGTTTCGGCAAGGTGGCCGCCGTGCCTGCCTTCGCAACGATCATCGTGGATCTGACCGAGAACACCGTCCAAGCGTTGGCGCTGAATGGTTCGGCAAACTTTCTGGATACAAAAGAGTGGCTGACGCCCCTGAAATTCGGTCTTTTCTTCCTGGCTGCGGCGATCGCGTTTGTCGCCCTGATCATCGCCATCATAAACCTGCTGCGCCGGAAACCGGCCTGACAATTCCCAGACTGACGAAAAAAGGAGGCCATCTTGGCTGACGACATTATTCTTGTTGAGCGCGACGGACCCGTTGCGCTTGTGACCCTCAACCGCCCGGACGCGCTGAACGCGCTCAGCCGTGCACTACGTACCGAGATTGTGCGGGTGTTCACCGAGCTGAAGGACGATCCCGATATCCGCGCCGTCGTGCTGACGGGTGCGGGCCGGGCTTTCACCGCCGGGGTGGACCTGAAAGAGGCCGGCCAGACCGGCTTTGCCCTTGGCGCAGACGAAGACTCCAAGGCGATCAACATCCTCGCCGCGATTGAAGCTTATCCGTGGCCGGTCATCGGCGCGATCAACGGCTTTGCCATCACTGGCGGGTTCGAACTGGCCCTGATGTGCGACGTGCTGCTGGCGTCCGAGAATGCGAAATTCGCCGACACGCATGCCCGCGTCGGCATCGTGCCCGGCTGGGGCCTGTCGCAGAAACTGTCCCGCCTGATCGGCATCAGCCGCGCCAAGGAACTGTCCTTCACCGGCAATTTCATTGATGCGGAAATGTCGGAACGCTGGGGCCTGGTAAACCGTGTCTACAAGGCAGACGAACTGGTGCCGGCGGCAATGAAGCTCGCCCATGAAATGTGCGGCACGCAGCCTGTGATGCTGAAGAAGTACAAGGCGCTGATCGATGACGGTTACGGCATGCCGTTCGCCGACGCGATGAAGGAAGAAGTGCGCCGCTCGATCGAGCACGCCGAGTCCGTCACCGCCGATTCCGTTGAAGAAGCCCGCAAACAGGTCACCGCCCGTGGCCGCGACCAGCAAGGATAAATTTGATGAGAGACGTTGTTATCTGTGAACCCGTACGCACCGCGGTCGGGGGCTTCGGCGGCAGCTTCAAGACTGTGCACGCCCACGAGATGGCGAGCCATGTCATCAGTAAGCTGATGACGCGCACGGGCCTGCCGGCTGAGGCGGTGGAAGACTGCCTGTTCGCCCAGTGCTACCCGACCATGGAAGCCCCGGCCTTCGGGCGCATGGTGGCGCTGGATGCCGGCCTCACCACATCGACCGGCGGCTACCAGATCGACCGGCGCTGCGGCTCGGGCCTGCAGGCGGTCATCAATGCGATCATGCAAGTCGGGTCCGGCGCGAATGACCTCGTCATCGCGGGCGGGGCGGAGAGCATGTCGAACGCGCCGTTCTTTTCCATTGAAATGCGCTGGGGCCTGAAGGGCGACGGGCTGACCCTGCATGACGGCCTGTCGCGCGGGCGCTACACCGCGGGCGGCAAGCACCACCCCGTGCCGGGCGGCATGATCGAAACGGCAGAGAACCTGCGCCGTGATTACCAGATCACCCGCGAAGCCCAGGACGAATTCGCCTACAATTCGCACAAGAAAGCCGCTGCGGCCCAGGCCGCTGGCAAGTTCGATGAGGAGATCGTTCCGTTCACGGTGAAGGGCCGCAAGGCAGACACGGTGGTCGACAAGGATGAGCACATCCGCGCCGACTCGACGATTGAAAAACTCTCCACCCTGCGCGCCATCCGCGGCAAGGTGGACCCGGACGCAACGGTTACGGCGGGCAACGCTTCCGGCCAGAATGATGGCGCCGCCGCCTGTATCGTCTGTACGCGTGAAGCGGCCGAAAAATACGGTCTGAAGCCGCTCGGCCGGATGCTGTCCTGGCAGGTGGCAGGTGTCGGCCCGGAAGTCATGGGCATCGGCCCGGTGCCGTCTTCGGAAAAAGCCATGGCACGCGCCGGGCTGGAGCTGAAGGACATCGACCTGTTCGAGCTGAACGAAGCCTTTGCTTCGCAGGTGCTGGCCTGCACCAAGGCGCTGAATTTCAGCGACGATGACATGACCCGCCTGAACGTGAACGGCTCCGGCATCTCGCTCGGCCATCCGGTCGGCTGTACGGGCGTGCGCATCCTGACCACGCTGCTGCGCGAGATGGACCGCCGGGAGGCGCGTTACGGTGTCGAGACGATGTGCATCGGCGGCGGACAGGGCCTGGCGGCCGTGTTCGAGCGCGTCGTCTAGAAAATATCCTCAAGGCGTTCGTGGTGCGTATTCAGCGCCACGATCAGCGCCAGGATGAAGACGATCCCTGCCAACAGGCTGGCAAGGCCGCCGGCGGTGTAGGCATAGCCTGCGGCGGCCATGTCGCCCGTGCCGGCCAGATAGCGGTTGCGCTCCAACGTCCCGACTGTCTGGCCGACATAGGCGGCGGCTGCCAGGAACAAATGGCTGTAGCCGATGATCGCGACGGAGGTGGATGGCCGGGTGCGCAGGATCAGCAGGTAGACCAGCGCCATGCCGATCGTGCTGACGGTTATGTTCAGAACCATGGAGGCGGCGCTGAACAGCATCGTGCCCATGGCGTCTCCGCCTGACATGCGCGCCACGAACAGCTGGGCCGCGGCCCCGAGCGCCGCCAGCATGAACCACAGGAAGGGCAGGGCTTTCAGCATGGTTTCCTCCGGCCGGATGTCGCGGTACTTGCCTGGCAGCATCGCCCGGCAAGGTCTGCCAAGTCCACCCCGGTGCGGCTCAACCTCCGCTTTTGCCTGGCGGAAATACACAGTTTGCTTGCGATGACACATGGTGTTGTGGCGGATTGTGCGTGTATGCCAGAAAGGCAACCAGACGGTTCGCGCGCTTGGTGGAATGGTAGACACAGGGGACTTAAAATCCCCATCCTTCG
>MDTD01132097.1_pt1 | contig 51011 bp, 45 predicted proteins | sample 811221 | NCBI WGS metagenome assembly MDTD01 (sample SAMN05326646, study PRJNA326480) | marine metagenome | isolation source: seawater | place: Pacific Ocean: South West | collected 2011 | reverse complement strand
GCGATGCCGGTCAGGCGGCTGCCGTCGATCGGCGAGATCACGTCCAGGACCGCCGCCGACAGGGCCGGCGTCCAGTCCCCGTCGATGAACAGCTGGCGCGGCGGCACCGGCCGGGCGCGCTCCCTGTCGATCTCAGCCTGCTTCACGACGATCCTCCTGTGGCGACGGGCCGCGCCGGTCGCGCAGCAGCCCGGCGAAGAACAGCAGCAGTCCCGCCAGCGCGATCGCCAGCAGCACCGCGGCGATCGGCCGGGTGACGAAAATCGAGGGGTCGCCGCCGGCAAGCGCCAGCGACTGCATCATGCGGCTTTCCAGCAGCGGCCCCAGCACCAGCCCGATCACCAGGGGAAAGGGCGGGATGCGGCTGCGCAGCAGCACCAGGCCGACGATCCCGAAGACCACAGCGATCAGCGCGTCGGAGATCCGGTAGTTCTGGGTATAGGCACCGACCAGGGAGAGCACGAGCACGGTCATGCCGATGAAGCGCGGCTCGATCGCGGCCAGCCGGGTGATGGTGCGGGTGGATACCAGCAGCACCAGCAGCACCACGATGTTGAGCAGGAACAGCGAGACGTAGAGCCCGGAGATGAACTCCGGATGCTCCGCGAACAGCCGCGGCCCGGGGATGTAGTTGTGGATCACGAAGACCGACAGGATCATCGCCATCAGCGGATCGACCGGGATGCCCAGCGCCAGCAGCGGCACCATCGCGGTGGAGGTGCAGGCGTTGATCGACGCCTCCGAGGCGATCAGCCCTTCCGGCGCGCCCTTGCCGAACCGCTCCGGGTTGCGCGACGCCCGCCGGGCCAGGGAATAGGACAGGAACTGCGCACCGAACTCCCCCACCCCGGGCAGCAGCCCCATGCTGAGCCCGAGCCCCGTGGAGCGGGCCAGGGTCCGCGGGTAGCGCAGCGCCTCCGCCAGGCCGCGCAGCCGGTTGCGGTAGGGCGCGTCGACAGTGCCGGCGCGCGCCCGGCCGCGCAGCAGGACGAAGGCCTGGGACATCGCGAACAGGCCGATCACGGTCGGCACCAGCGGTATGCCGCCCATCAGGAAGGGCTCGCCGAAGGTGAAGCGCTGCGAATTGAACACGCCCTCGAAGCCCACCGAACCCAGGAAGAGCCCGAAGCCCAGCGACATGATCGCCGCCAGCCCCTGCTTCTGGTGCGCCAGCAGGACGGAGACGATGGCGACCAGCGCCACCATGGCGAACTCCGCCGCGCCGAAGCTGCCGGCGATGGCGGCGAGATGCGGCGCCAGCACGATCAGCGCCAGCACGCTGGCGATCCCGCCGATGAAGGAGGAGGAGTAGGCCAGCGACAGGGCGCGATGCGCCTCTCCGCGACGGGCCATCGGATAGCCGTCGTAGGTGGTCAGCACGTTCACCGGCGTGCCGGGCACCCGCAGCAGGATCGCCGGGATCGCCCCACCATACCAGGCGCCGCCATAGGTGCCGAGCAGCAGGGTCACGCCGGCGAGCGGCTCCATCCCCAGGGTGAAGGGCAGCAGGACCGCCATCGCGCCGGCCGGCTCCAGGCCCGGCACGGCGCCGATCAGGATGCCGATCACCGCGCCGGCGACCAGCGCCAGCAGCACCGCCGGGGCGGCGACCTGGTCGAGGCCGAGGAGGATCGCGTCCATCGTCCCGCACTAGAGATAGGGCGACACGGCATTGCCGAGCCCGCCCGGCAGCCAGTCGAACAGGGCGGCATGCGGGAACCAGAGCCCCATGCCGGCGCGCAGCACCAGGACCACGACGACCGCGAACAGCAGGTTCCACCCGGCCCAGCGGAGGCTTCTCAGCCCGGCGCGCCAGAGGCAGGCCTGCCCGAAGGCCAGGGTCGACAGCGCGAAGCCCGCCAGCGGCAGGGCGAACAGATAGGCGCAGAACAGTGCGGCATAGCCGAGCCCCGGACCCAGGTCGCGGAAGGCGAAGGCCATCCGCCGGACATAGGCGGCGCGGTCGCCGGCCGCGCGCCAGCCGCGAAGGGCGCGCAGCCCCAGCAGCAGCCCGGGCAACGCCATCATCGCCAGGCCGAGGAGCGGCGCATTGCGCGGCGACAGGAACCAGGCCTTGCCTGCCGGCTGGCTCTCGGTTGCGGCCGGCAGCAGCGCAACGAGCAGCACCGCAAGCGCCAGGAAGCCGGCGCCGATCAGGCCCTCCGTCTCCGGCGGGATGCGGTCCTCCGCCTCCGGCCCCGGGTCTGGCCCGGGCGACATCCTGGCGCCCCGCGCCGCGCACCGGCGGCGCTACTGCTTGAGCGACTTCACCAGGGCCTCGGCATCGGCATAGTCCTTGTCGATGCGCGCCCTGGCCTCTGCCGCGCCGAGCCAGTAGACGCCGGCACCGGTGGCCGCGGCGACCGCCTTCGCCTTGTCGCTCTGCATCGCCGCGCTGGCGATCGCGGTAAGCTTGTCCTTCACCGCCTGCGGCGTGCCCGCCGGCACGAACAGGCCGTTCCACAGGGTGATATCCAGCCCGGGCACCTGCGCCGACAGGAGCTTGGCGTCCGGCTTGATCGACAGCGGCGCGTCGGTATAGGCGGCCAGCACCTTGATTTCGTCGAGGCAGGGCAGGACCGTCGCCATCGTGGTGTTCATCACCTCGGCATCGCCGTTCGCGAGGGTGGCGCAGTCCAGTGAATCGAACGCGGCATCGGCGCCGAAGGAGAAACCGAGTTCCTGCGCGGCGCGGAAGGTCGCCATGGTGGGGATCAGGTCGTAGCCGAAATGGCCCAGGGTCACCTGATGCTCCCTGGCATGGGCGGCGAGGCCGGCAAGGTCGTCATAGGGCGCGTCCTTCCGCGCCACCAGGGCGAACGGATAGGTCAGGAAGATGCCCACCGGCTCGAAACTGGCGCGGTCATAGGGCGCATTGCCCTGGATGATGTGCATGGTCGGCACGTCGATCACGAAGGAGCCGATTGTATAGCCGTCGGCTGTGGCCCGGGCCACCGCGGTGGCGCCTTCGACCCCGCCCCCGCCCGGCCGGTTCACCACCTTGGCCGGCGCGCCGGCCTCCGCGGTGAAGCGCTCGGCAATGATCCGGGTCAGCTGGTCCTCAAGGTCGCCGGGCGGCCAGGGGACGATGAAGCTCACCGGGCGCTCCGGATACTCCGCCAGCGCCGGTCCCTGCAGCGGCAGGGCCAGGACGGCCCCCAGAAGCAGTGCGGCCATCAGCTTGCGCATGCTGAACCTCCTTCCCGGCGCCGGCGACAACCGGCGCTCCCTGTTTTCGGGTTCGCTTGTTATCGGTTCATTATATGAACCATTAGTTCAAATATAGACTTGCAAGCCATGCGGCTTGCTGTCAACCTGTTTGTGAGGCGCCGCGGCAGGATCGCGGCAGGTCCAGCGGGCAAGGGGGTGCCGTGACGAGGAGTGGGCGTTGAGCACCGTCGGCAAGGCGCTGTCCCTGCTGGAGCTGTTCAGTATCGACGAGCCGGAGATCGGTCTGACCGAGCTGTCCCGCCTGTCCGGCTTCGACAAGGCCACCACCCGGCGGCTGCTGATGGCGCTCGGCGAACATGGCTTCGTGGAGCAGGACGTCGACAGCCGCATGTACCGGCTGGGGCCCGGCCTGACCCGCCTCGCCCGGCTGCGCGAGGAACGCCTGCCCTTCTTGCAGACCTCCCTGCCATATATCCGCAGGCTGGCGGAGGAGACGGCCGAGACCGTGCACCTGTCCGAAGCCAGCAATGGCTCGCTGCGCACGGTCTATGTCGAGCATCCGCCGCGGGCGAACCGGGTCAACGTGAATGTGGGCGAGGAACTGCCGCTGCATTCCACCGCATCCGGCATCGCCTTCCTGGCGACGGCGCGGCCGGCGCATCTGGAGGCCGCCCTTGCCCACAGGCTCGCCGCCTTCACCCCGCACACGGTCACCGACCCGGAGAGGCTGCGGAGCGCGGTCGAGGAGGCGCGCGACCGCGGCTGGTCGCGCAGCGAGCAGGGCTATGAGGAAGGCGTCTCCAGCGTCGGCGCGGCGATCCTCGGCGCCGACGGCTTTGCCATCGGCACGCTGGCGATCGCGGCCCCGCTGGTGCGCTGCCCGGAGCAGATCGTGGCCGACCGCGGCCAGGCCGTCGCGACGGCCGCAGGCGCGATCACGGAACGACTGAATGGCGGCCGGGTCGCGATCGCCGGCAGGGAGCGGCCCGCCGGGCGAGGGAGACGGACCTGATGCAGCAGCCCCCGCGGATCCTGGTCATCGGCACCGGCGACACCAAATCGGACGAACTCTCCTACCTGGCCGGCAAGGTGGAGGCGGCCGGCGGCAACCCGGTCATGCTGGATGTCAGCGTACTGGGCGACCCGCCGTACCGGCCCGCGCATGACAAGCATGCGGTGGCCCGGGCCGCCGGCAGCAGCATCGAGGCCATCGCCGCGTCGGGCGACGAGAACAGCGCGATGGCCCTGATGGCCAAAGGCGCGGCGGCGCTCGCCGCCAGGCTGCAGCGCGAGGGCGAGATCGACGCTGTCGTGGCGCTGGGCGGCACGATGGGCACCGACCTGGCGCTGGACGTGGCCGCCGCTCTGCCCCTGGGGGTGCCGAAGATCATCGTCTCCACCATCGCCTTCTCGCACCTGATCCCGCCGGACCGGGTGACCGCCGACCTGATGATGATCCTCTGGGCCGGCGGGCTGTACGGCCTGAACGAGACCTGCCGGGCGGTGCTGTCGCAGGCCGCCGGTGCCGCCGTCGGTGCCGCCCGGTCGGTTGCCCGGCCACGGCAGGCGCGGCCGGTCGTGGCGATCTCCTCCCTGGGCAAGTCCTGCCTGCGCTACATGGTGGAGCTGCGGCCGGAACTGGAGCGCCGCGGCTACGAGGCGGTGATCTTCCACACCACCGGGATGGGCGGCCGCGCCCTGGAATCGCTGGCGGCACAGCGCGGCTTCGTCGCGGTGATGGATTTCAGCCTGCAGGAGGTCGCCAACCACCTGAACGGCTCCGTGGTGTCGTCCGGCGCGGACAGGCTGGAGAATGCGGGCCGTGCCGGGATCCCCCAGATCGTCGCGCCGGGTGCGATCGACATGGTCGACTTCCCCACCTGGCAGGCGGTGCCGGAGGGCTTCGACGGCCGCCCCTACCATGCCCATAACCGGCTGCTTGCCTCCGTCACCTCCGGTGCGGAAGGGCGCTGCCGGATCGCGCAGGCGATCGCGGCGAAGCTCGCCGACGCGGCCGGTCCCGTCGCCTTCATCCTGCCGGCCGGCGGCATCCAGGAATGGGACCAGGCCGGCGAGCCGCTGCACGAGCCGGAAGCACTGGACGCCTTCCTGGCCGAGATGCGCGGCGCGATCCGGCCGCCGGTCGAGCTGGTGGAGATCGACGGCCATATCAACAGTCCGGAATTCGTGGCCACAGCGCTGGCGATCTTCGACCGCTGGGTCGCCGACGGCATCGTGCCGCCCGGCCGGCCGGAGGCCGGCTCGTGACTGCCGGCGATGCACCCCGCGATGCCCCTTGCGCCCTGGTCCTCGACTTCGGCGGCGTGGTGACCCGGACCCTGTTCGAGACCCATGCCATGACCGAGGCGGCGCTGGGCCTGCCGTCGGGAACCCTGACCTGGCGCGGCCCCTTCGATCCGGACAGCGACCCGCTGTGGCAGGAGATGCAGGCGGGACGGATCTCCGAACGGGACTACTGGACCGCCCGCACGCGGGAGGTCGGCCGCCTTGTCGGCGAGGACTGGCAGGAGATGCGCCTCTTCGTGCAGCGCGCCCGCGGCGCGGAGCCGGAGGCCGCGATCCGCCCGGAGGCTGTGGCGGCGGTCGACGCCGCCCATCGCGCCGGCATCCGGCTGGCGATCCTCTCCAACGAGCTCGACCTGTTCTACGGCAGCGACTTCCGCCACCGCCTGCCCATGCTCGCCCTGTTCGACACCATCGTCGACGCCACCCATAGCGGCATCCTGAAGCCCGACCCGCGTGCCTATGCTGCGGTGCTGGACGCCCTGGACCTGCCGGCCGCCGCCTGCGTCTTCGTCGACGACCAGGCGCGCAACATCGCCGGCGCGGCCGCCGCCGGCATGCGCACGGTGCAGTTCGACGTGCGCCGGCCGGCCGCCTCCTATGCGGAGGCGCTGGGCCATCTCGGCCTGCCGGCGCCCGCCTGAAGACGGCAGCCTGACGACGGCCGCCGGACCCCGACCTCCTGACGAATCGGAAACTGCCATGCGCGACGCCAATTTCCTGACCGAGAACAATGCCAAGCATATCTGGCACCCGATGGCGCATCCGGCGGAGATGAAGCGCAATCCGCCGCACGTCATCATGAAGGGCCGCGGCGCCTACGTGACCGACCTGGAGGGGCGCGAGGTGCTGGACGCCGTCGGCGGCCTGTGGAACGTCAATCTCGGCTATAGCTGCGATCCCGTGAAACAGGCGATCGCCGCGCAGCTGGACGCCCTGCCCTACTATTCGGGCTTCCGCGGCACCTCCACCGGCCCGTCCATCGAGCTCGCCTGGGAACTGGCGCAATGGTTCGCGCCCGAAGGGATGACCCGCGCCCTCTTCACCTCCGGCGGCTCCGATTCCGTGGAGACGGCGCTGCGCCTGGCGCGGCAGTACTGGAAGATCCGCGGCCAGGGGGACCGGACCAAGTTCATCGCCCTGAAGAAGGGCTATCACGGCACCCATTTCGGCGGCGCCTCGGTCAACGGCAATGCCAATTTCCGTCGCAACTACGAGCCGCTGCTGCCCGGCGTGTTCCACATCCCCGCCCCCTATGCCTATCGCAACCCGTTCGACGAGACCGACCCCGAGCGTCTGGCGCGGCTCTGCATCCGGGCGCTGGAGGACGAGATCGCCTTCCAGGGACCGGACACCATCGCCGCCTTCATCATGGAACCGGTGCTCGGCGCCGGTGGGGTGATCGTGCCGCCGGACAGCTTCCTGCCGCTGGTGCGCGAGGTCTGCGACCGCCACGAGATCCTGCTGATCGCGGACGAGGTGGTGACCGCCTTCGGCCGCACCGGCGCCTGGGCGGGCGCCCGCCTGACCGGGGTGAAGCCGGACATGATGACGATCGCCAAGGCGGTGACCTCGGGCTATTTCCCGCTGGGCGCCACCATGATCGGCGGGCGGATGGCGGAGGTCTTCGAGGCCGACCGGAGCAGCTTCGGCGCCATCGGCCACGGCTATACCTATTCCGGGCATCCGGTCGGCTGCGCGGCCGGTCTGGCCGCCCTGGCGGAGACGAAGCGGCTGCGGCTGGACGAGAATGCCGCCGCCCGCGGGGCCGAGCTGGCCGCCGTGCTGGACGACCTGAAGGCGCGGCACCCGCTGGTGGGCGATGTCCGCTGCCGCGGCCTGATGGCGGCGCTGGAGCTGGTCTCGGACCGGGACAGCAAGGCCCCCGCCGACAAGGCGGTGATGACGAAGGTCGCCGACACCGCCTATGCCGCCGGCGCCATGCTGCGGGTGTCGGGGCCGAACGTCATCCTGTCGCCGCCGCTGATCGTCACCGCCGAGGAGATCCGGGCAATCGGCGCCGCCATCGATGCAGGGCTGTCGGCGGTCGCCTGAACGACGAAGGGGGCGCGATGTCCGTCGCGCCCCCTCCCTGTGACGTTGTTGCTGTGACGTTGTTGCTGTGACGTTGTTGCAGACGTCCGCCCGCCGGCGGGCGGCGCCTGGTCCTACGAGCTGCTGCCCGGCGCGAAAACGCGCTTGGTGACCAGCTTGCCGTCCTCGACGGTCCACTCCTCGAAGGTGCCGGAGACATCGCCCGAGGCGTCGAAGTCCTGCTGACCGGCGGCACCGACATAGTCGATATTCTCGCCCTTCTTGATCAGGTCGACGGCCTTGGCGAACTCGCCCGGCAGGATCTTGGTGCCCGGCGGGTTGGAGACCTGGCGGATCGCGTCGCGCACCTTGGCGCCATCGGTGGACCCGGCCTTCTCCATCGCCAGCATCAGGATCATCGCGGCGTCATAGGAGGAATCGATGAACGGGCGCGGCGGCAGCTCGCCGAACTTCTTCTCGTACATCTTTGTGAACATGCCGCCGGCATCGGTCTCCAGCGCCTTCGGGGCGGAGCCGATCGAGCCGTTCAGGTACTGCGCGCCGATCTGTTCCACGACCTTCTCCGCCTTCATCCCGTCGGTGAAGACGAACTTGCCGAAATAGCCTTCCTCCAGCGCCTGCTTGACGATGGTCAGGCCGCCATCGTCGGGATAGGCGATCAGCACCAGGCTCTCCGCGCCGCCCCCGGACAGGGCCTTCAGCTCGCCACGGTAGGAGGCCTTGTTCGGTTCGAACGCGCCGGCGGCGGAGACGTTGCCGCCCAGGGTCCCGAACGCCTTGGAGAAGGCGGAGGCGAGCCCGTCGCCATAGTCGTTGTTGATGTACATCACCGCGACATTGTCGATCCCGGCGCCCTTCACGATCTCCGCCAGGGCCACGCCCTGGAAGGCGTCGGAGGGGACGGTGCGGTACAGGAAGTCCTTGTCCACCAGGTCGGTCAGGCTCGGCGCCGTGGAAGCCGGAGAGATCTGCGGCACGCCTTCGACGCTGGTCACGCTGGACGCGACAGGCCCGGTATTGCCCGACGACAGGGCGCCGACGATGCCCGCCACCTTGTCGATGGTGACCAGCTTCTTCGCCGCGTCGATCGCCGGCTGCGGCTTGGTCTGGGTGTCGGCGACCACCACCGACACCTTGCCCCCCAGCACGCCGCCGGCGGCATTGGCCTCTTCCGCGGCCAGCTCCACGCCGTGCAGGCAGGCCTCGCCATAGGCCTGCAGGCCGCCGGTCATCGGCATCAGCGCACCGAGCTTCACCTCCGCTGCGGACGCGGTGGCCGCGGTCCCGGCCAGCAGCGCAGCGGCGGCAGTCGCCGCCACGCGGGCCATCAAGGTCTCTCTGTTGCGCATTCCCATCTTCTCCCTTTGAGCGGCCCCATGGCGCCGGTCTCCGAATGCCGGGCAGCGGGGCAGAATCCGCCAGACTCAGCCACAAAGGGGCCGGGGTGGCAACAGAGGCCCCGTCAAGCGAAGCCGCGACGGTCAGCGTTGCGCGCGGCCCAGCACGTAGCGCAGCTTCTGCAGCGCCGTCTCTTCCAGTTCCGCCTGACTGCGGCTGGCATCGCCGACGATGGAGATCTCCGTCAGGGTCGCGGAATGCATCGCCGAAACCTTGATATAGCGCCCGGCCGGCCAGAATTCGAACAGCACCTCGCCGATATCGCTGCGGCGGCCGTGGCGGCCGCCGCCGGCGGGCGGCGGGCCCGACGTGACGGCGGCGCTGCGCCCGCCGGGGCGGTTGCCCGTGCGGCCGCCTGCCCTGCCACCAACCCCGTCGGCGGTGCCGCCTCTGCGCATCCTGCGCCCCTCGTCCGGTGCATCTTGTTCGGGCGACGGTGCGCCCCTACAAAGGCATGATACGATGGCCAAGGAGGAAGCGAAATGCAGGTTCTGCAGCCGGCAGGCTGGGCCAGTCCCAAGGGATATTCGAACGGCATCGCGGCGCGCGGGCGCCAGGTCTTCGTCGCGGGCCAGATCGGCTGGGACGCCGACTGCAAGATCGTCTCCGACGATTTCGCGGCCCAGGCGCGCCAGGCGCTGGAGAATACGGTGGCCGTCCTGCGCGAGGCCGGTGCCGGCCCGCAGCATATCGTGCGGATGACCTGGTACGTCACCGACAAGCACGAATACAGCGCCGCCTCCCGCGAGATCGGCGCGGCCTACAAGGATGTCATCGGCAAGCACTACCCGGCGATGACCCTGGTCCAGGTCGCCGACCTGCTGGAGCCCGGCGCCAAGGTGGAGATCGAGAGCACGGCGGTGGTGCCCGACTGACGGTGCCCTACGTCGGACCGGAGATGGGCCCCGCCCGACGAGAGGCCCGAGAAGAGGATTGAGACAATGAACGTTCAGACGCCGCAGGGTTCCGCCCGCGCCGCCTTCGACTGGGAAGACCCGCTGGGCCTGGAGCAGAACCTGACCGAGGAGGAGCGGATGGTGCGCGACACCGCCCGCGACTATGCGCAGGAGAAGCTGTCGCCGCGGGTGATCGAGGCCTGGCGGGAGGAGAAGACCGACCCGGCGATCTTCCGCGAGATGGGCGAGCTGGGCCTGCTGGGCCCGACCATCGACGGCTATGGCTGCCCCGGCGTCTCCTACACCTGCTACGGCCTGATCGCGCGCGAGGTGGAGCGGGTCGATTCCGGCTATCGCTCGATGATGAGCGTGCAATCCTCCCTGGTGATGCATCCGATCCACGCCTATGGCAGCGAGGCGCAGCGCGAGAAGTACCTGCCCGGCCTGGCGAAGGGCGAGCTGATCGGCTGCTTCGGCCTGACCGAGCCCGACCATGGCTCCGATCCCGGCGGCATGAAGACCCGCGCGGTGAAGGCCGATGGCGGCTATCGCCTGACGGGGGCGAAGACCTGGATCTCCAACGCGCCGATCGCCGACGTCTTCGTGGTCTGGGCGAAGACCGAGGACGGGGTGATCCGCGGCTTCATCCTGGACAAGGGCATGAAGGGCCTCAGCGCGCCGAAGATCGCCGGCAAGATGAGCCTGCGCGCCTCGATCACGGGCGAGATCGTGATGGACGACGTGCTGGTGCCGGAAGAGAACCTGCTGCCCAACGTGCAGGGCCTGAAAGGCCCGTTCGGCTGCCTGAACAATGCCCGCTTCGGCATCGCCTGGGGGGCGCTCGGCGCGGCGGAGGATTGCTGGCACCGGGCGCGGCAGTACGTGATGGACCGCAAGCAGTTCGGCCGGCCGCTGGCGGCGAACCAGATCGTGCAGCTGAAGCTCGCCAACATGCAGACCGAGATCGGCATCGGCCTGTCCGCCTGCCTGCAGGTCGCGCGGCTGAAGGACGAGGGGCGCGCGGCGCCGGAGATGATCTCGCTGATCAAGCGCAATTCCTGCGGCAAGGCGCTGGAGATCGCCCGTACCGCCCGCGACATGCATGGCGGCAACGGCATCCACGAGGAATACCAGGTGATGCGCCACATGGTGAACCTGGAGACGGTGAACACCTACGAGGGCACGCACGACATCCATGCCCTGATCCTGGGCCGCGCGCAGACCGGCATCCAGGCCTTCATGTAGCGGCGGGCTGCGGGCAGGGAGCCGGCCGGGCCGTGCCCGTCCGCGTCATCGGCATGATCGGCGTTGCGCCCTCGCGCGACGACGCCGCCGTTCATGTCATTACCGGCGGCATCTCTGCCGCCTACCTGACGCAGTTCGCGCAGGCGCATGACGCGGCGGGCTTCGACCTGGTCCTGGTCGGCTATACCGCGCAATCGGCGGAAGGCTTCGCCGTTGCCGGCCATGCCGCCGCGCAGACGGAGCGGCTGGGCTTCCTGGTGGCCCACCGCCCCGGCTTCGTGGCGCCGACCCTGATGGCGCGGAAGATCGCCACCTTCGACCATCTCTGGCAGGGACGGCTGGCCGTCCACATCATCGCCGGCGTCTCCGATGCCGAGCAGATGATGGACGGCGACCCGCTGCCGAAGCCGGAGCGCTATCGCCGCGCGGCGGAATATCTCGATGTGATGCGGCGCACCTGGGCGGCGACGGAGCCGTTCGACTTCGACGGCGACTTCTACACCGTCCGCGGCGCGATCTCCGACGTGCGGCCCTGGACCCGCCCCCACCCGCTGCTGTTCTTCGGCGGCTCGTCGGCGGAGGCACTCGACATGGGCGCCGCCCATTGCGACGTCTACGCGATGTTCGGCGAGCCCCGCGCGGCGGTCGCGGCGCGGATCGCCGACATGCAGCGCCGCGCGGCTGCGCATGGCCGCAGCCTGCAGTTCAACCTCTCGTTCCGGCCGATCCTGGGCGCGACCGAGGGCGAGGCCTGGGACCGCGCCCGCGCGATCCTGACCAAGGTCGAGGCGGCGGTCCGCCACGAGAAGCCGACCCTCTATACCGACGAGAGCGGGCGCCGCCTGCTGGCGGCCGCCGCGGAAGCGGAGATCCACGACGAACGGCTGTGGATGCCGATCGCCGCCGCCTATCACGGCCAGGGCAACACCACCTGCCTGGTCGGCACGGCCGAACAGGTCGCCGACAGCCTGCTCGCCTATTACCGGCTCGGTGTCACCGGCTTCCTGCTGCGCGGCTTCGACCCGCTGGCCGATACGGTCGAATTCGGCCGCGAGCTGATCCCGCGGCTGCGTGCCGGCGCCGCCGCCATCGATGCCGCCAGCCAGGGCGCCGGCCGCATGCTGCCGGGCATGTAGCCGCCGCATGGCCGGCACCGCCCCCGACAGGCGCCTCAACGCCTGCCGCCCCGACCTCGCCGACGAACGCCTGCGCGATACCGTCGCCGCGGACCGCTATGTCGCGGCGCAGCCGGCCCGCATCGCCCCGGGCCTGGTGCCGGTGCGCCCGGCCCCCGACCCGGCGGCGGCGGTCGACACCTATTTCACCGCCGGGGAGCCGGTCGGCGTGTTCGAACGCCGCGACGGCTGGGCCTGGGGCCAGAGCGGCGACGACAGCTATGTCGGCTACATTCCGGAAGCGGCGCTGTCACCGGACATGCCGCCTGGCGACACTGCCTGGATCGCCAACCCGCTGGCCTTCGTGTTCGCCGAACCGGACCTGAAGACGGCGATCCTGGACACCCTGCCGCGCCATGCGCGGGTGGCGCTGACCGACGCCGCGCCGGTGGAGACCCGCCGCACCTTCTATCGGGAACTGCTGGGCGGCGGCTTCGTCGCGCAGGCGGCACTGTCGGCATCCCCGCCCTCCAGCCCCGACCTGCCGGCGGCCGCCCGGCTCTATCTCGGCGCGCCCTATCTCTGGGCCGGCAAGAGCTTCGCGGGCATCGACTGCTCCGGCCTGGTGCAGCGCGCCTTCCAGGACCTCGGGCGCCCGGTGCCGCGCGACAGCGACATGCAGCAGGCGCATTTCTCTGACGCCGTCGTCGCCCAGGGCCCAGGCGATCTGGCGCCAGGTGACCTCGTCTATGGCCGCGGCCATGTCGGCATCGTCACCGGCCCGGCCGTGATCCATGCCGAGGGCACCCGCCACATGCGGGTGATCGAACAGCCCGTCGCGGCCTTCTTCAGGGAGGTCTTCGCCGACGATTGGAGCCAGGTCGCGGTGCGGCGGCCCTGACGGCACCGCCGCACCGCAGGCCCGGCGCGCGCCCGATCAGGCCGCCTTCACGCCCTGCAGGAAGCCCTCGACATCGCTGCGCAGCCGGTTGGTGGTCCCGCCCAGCGCAGAGACCGCTGCACTCACTTCGGTCGCGGCATGGCTGGCCGCATCCGAGTTGGCGTCCAGGCCGGTCACCGCCTCGGTGACCTGCTGGGTGCCGGCCGCAGCCTCCTGCACGTTGCGCGCGATCTCGTTGGTGGCTGCACTCTGCTCCTCGACCGCAGCGGCGATCGAGCCGGCAATGCCGTTGAGGGACTGGACGGCATCGGCGATCTTCTCGATATCGCCGACCGCGCCGGTGGTGGCGCTCTGGATCTCCGCGATCTGCCGGCTGATATCCTCGGTTGCGCGGCCGGTCTGGGTCGCCAGGTTCTTCACCTCCGATGCCACCACCGCGAAGCCCTTGCCCGCCTCGCCGGCCCGCGCCGCCTCGATCGTGGCGTTCAGCGCCAGCAGGTTGGTCTGCGCGGCGATATCGGAGATCAGGTCCACCACCTCGCCGATCCGCTCGCCGACCGCGGCGAGCTGGCGGACGGTCTGCTGCGTGCTCTCCGCCTGCGCCACCGCGCGCTGCGACATGCCGGCGGAGTCCTGCACCTGGCGCGCGATCTCCTGGATCGAGCTTGACAGTTCCTCCGCCGCGGACGCCACGGTCTGCACGTTCGCCGCCGCCTGGGTCGAGCTGGCGGAGACCGAGGCGGACTGGTCGCGCGCCCGGTCGGCGATGTCGGTCATCGATCCGGCAGCAGCATCCAGGCTGCCCGAGGCTCCGCCCACGGCCTCCAGCGAGGCCGCCACAGCCGCTTCGAAGCGCTGCGTCAGCTCGTCCAGCCGGCGGCCACGCTCGACGGCGGCCTGCTGCGCGGCGGCGTGCTCCGCCTGCAGCCGGTCGTTCTCGATCAGCCCGTCCTTGAACACCTGGACGGCCTGGGCCATCTCGCCGATCTCATCGCGGCGCGCGGTCTCCGGCACCGGCTCGTCCATGTGCCGGTCGGCCAGGCGCAGCATCGCCAGGCGCAGCCGTCCGATCGGCGACAGGACACGCCGCAGCATGGCCGCGGCAGCGATGCAGAGCAGCAGCAGGGTGACCGCGATCGCGATGCCGAACAGCCAGCCGTAGGTGGCGACCGCGCCCTCCGCGGCGGCCACCCGGGCGGCGGTCCGCCGGTCCAGCAGGACGAAGAACTCGTCGATCGGCTTCATGATCCGGGCCTTGTAGGTGAAGTAGTCGTCGCTGAACATCAGCGCCCGCGCCTTCGCCAGGTCCGGCTCTCCCTTGACGGTGTACTTGCCGGATGAATCGCGGAACAGGCCGTTGACCGCGTTCATCGCCTCCTCCTCCAGCGCGACCAGGCCGTCCGAGTTCTTCTGGGCCGTCTCCAGCTTACCGAACTCCTCCTCGGTGAAGCCCGCCTGCCGCATCAGGTCGTTCAGCGACACGGGCGCCCCCGCCGGACGCGGCGCCCGGCCGTCGGCGGCGACGAAGTCCCAGTAGATCCGGTTGTAGCCCTGCGGCCGCGACTTCTCCCCGTTGCGGATCGCCAGGACGTCCCAGTACATGTCGGCAAAACGCTGGTCGCCGGTGGAGACGAAGCTGCGGGCCAGGCCGGTCAGGTCGTCCGAGCTCTGCCGCAGCTCGTCGGCCAGCAGGTAGGAGGCGTAGCGCTGCTCATAGGCCGCCTGCTGCTCCTCCTGTGCTCCCTGGTAGAGGAGCCAGAAGGCGACGAGGGCGACGGCGCAGGCAAGCAGCAGGCCGAGGATGAAATAGGTACCGCCGCGAAGGGTGTGGAAGATCGAGGTCACGACCTGATTGTCCTTCTGTCACAATAATCTAGCCCGACAACTTTTTGGGCGGGCGCCGATCTATGCGGAACGTTTTAACGAGCAATGAACGCCGCAGTCGTCTGCACCTGCCAGCGCCATTGCCGGATCGCAGGCGGGGTGGTACCGGTGTCTGCATGCGCGGCACAGATGCACGTCAGGTCCGGATCATTCCCGCCATCCTCAGGATGGTGGGCTGACGCGCGTCCGCAGCGCTCGATCGACAGCCCGCCCAGGAGGCGGGCTTTTTCATGCCCGGCCTCCGGCGCCAGCGAAGGAGGCCGAAGATGGCCGAGCATGACCTGAAGGCCGTGATCCAGGCGGCCGACCGCGCCATCGGCGCGGAGGATTTCGATGCAGTGATGGCGTTCTATGCCGACGATGCCGTGCTGGTCGTGAAGCCGGGCTTGGAGGCGCGCGGCCGGGCGCAGATCCGCACCGCGCATGAGCGGATCGCCGCCCATTTCGGCCATCGCCTGACCGTCCGCCAGGGCCGCATGACGGTGCTGGAGGCCGGCGACACAGCGCTGGTCCTGATGGAGAGCCTGATCGAGTCCGTCGATGCCGGCGGCGCCACGCAGACCGAGACCCGGCGCGCGACCTATGTCTTCCGGAAGGCGGCGGACGGACGCTGGCTCTGCGTCATCGACAATTCCTACGGCACCGACCTGATCGATGCCGCCTGACCGGACCTTCCCGAATCAGGCGACGGCACGCTTCAGTGCGTGCTTCATGATCTTCGCCGCATCGGCATCGCCTTTCACGATCGACTTGGCGAAGTTCATTCCCTGCTCGAAGCTGATATGCGGCGGCAGGGTCGGCACGTTCGGATCGACCACGGCATCGATCACGCAGGGGCGGTCACTCTGCAGGGCGAGTTCCCAGGCCTGTGCGACCTCTTCAGGCTTGGAGACGCGGATGCCGCGCAGGCCCAGCATCTCGGCATATTCGGCGTACCGGAAGGATGGCAGCTCCTGGGTCTCCTCCACTTTCGGAAAGCCGCCGAGGGCCCGCAGCTCCCAGGTCACCTGATTCAGGTCGCCGTTGTTCAGCACCGCGACGACCAGCCGCGGGTCGCGCCACTGCTTCCAGTACTTTGCGATGGTGATAAGGCCGGCATTGCCCAGCATCTGCATCGCGCCGTCGCCGACGAAGGCCACGGACAGCCGGTCGGGATGGCAGAATTTCGCCGCGGTCGCATAGGGCACGCCGGGGCACATGGTCGCCAGGGTGCCCGACAGGGTTGCCATCATGCCGCGCCGAAGCCGCAGCGCCCTGGCGAACCAGTTCGCGGCGCTACCGGAATCGGCGCAGATGATGGCGTTGTCGGGCAGGCGATCGGACAGCTCCCAGAACAGCAATTCCGGATTCACCGGGTTCGCCGCCATATGGGCACGCTGCTCCTCCTCCGCCCACCAGTCGCGGATCCGGCCCTCCAGCCGCTGCCGCCAGGCGCGGTCCTCCTTGTGCCGCAGGTACGGCAGCAGGGCCCGCAGGGTCTCGGCCGCATCGCCGACCAGCGGGACTTCCATCGGATAGCGGATCGACAGCATCCGCGGGTCGATGTCGATCTGGACGCCGCGCGCCTGTCCTTCCTTGGGCAGGAACTCCGCATAGGGAAAGCCAGAGCCGATCATCAGCAGGGTGTCGCAGTCGCGCATCATTTCCCAGGACGGACGGGTGCCCAGCAGGCCGATCTGTCCGGTGACGAACGGCAGGTCGTCAGGCAGGGCCGCCCGGCCAAGCAGGGCCTTCGCCACGCCCGCCCCCAGCGCCTCGGCCACGGCGATCACCTCGTCGGCTGCCCCAAGCGCGCCGGCACCGACCAGCATCGCCACCTTGCGACCATCGTTCAGCAGCGCTGCGGCACGTTTCAGGTCCCGTTCCGCCGGCAGGACACGCGGCGGCGCATAGCCGAGCCCGGAATGCACGGTGCCATGGGCGCGGCCAGGCTCCTCGGCCCTGGCATCCTGCACGTCATTGGGGATGACGATGCAGGTCGGGCAGCGCTCCGCCAGAGCCGTCCTCATCGCCCGGTCGACAAGGTGCCGCATCTGCGCCGGGGTCGTGCACATATGCACATACTCGCCAGCCACATCCTTGAAGAGCGAAAGCAGGTCCACCTCCTGCTGGTAGCTGCCGCCCAGCGCAGCCCGCTCTTTCTGCCCGACGATGGCCAGCACCGGCTGATGGTCCAGCTTGGCGTCGTACAGCCCGTTCAGCAGGTGGATCGCGCCAGGTCCGGAGGTGGCGATGCATACCCCCACCTCGCCGGTGAATTTGGCATGGGCGCAGGCCATGAAAGCCGCCTCCTCCTCATGCCGCACCTGGACAAAGCCGAAGCGGTCCATCGCCCGGTCGAGGGCGCCCAGCAGGCCGTTGATCCCGTCGCCGGGATAGCCGTAGAGGCGTTCGACACCCCATTCACTCAGCCGGCCGAGTAGCCGGTCCGCCGTTGTCTCTGTCATCGGGAGCCCGCCAGGTCGCGTTGCATGAGTGCCGTCTGCCGCAGACGGCCATGCCCCGATAATGAGGCGGCAGCGCCGGCCGTTCCGAGCGAAGCGGGGTTATTCCCCCGTGTAGTTCGGCGGCCGCTTCTCCAGGAAGCTTTCCACCCCTTCGCGGTAATCGTCGCTCATTGTGGCCAGGGCGAACTGGTCGGCGTCCATCTGGCTGGTGGCCTGGACCAGTGCGCTGGCATAGGCCTCCACCCCGCGCTTGATCATGCGCACCGGGATCGGCGGCTTGGCGGCGGCGACGGCCGCCACCTCCAGCGCCTTCTGCAGGGCGCCGCCGGTCGGCGCCAGGTACTGCACCAGCCCCCAGTCGGCGCCGGTATGGGCGTCGACCGGCTCCGCCAGGATGCAGATCCGCTTCGCCCGCGCCGGGCCGACCAGGTTGGTGATCCGCGGCACCGACTGCCAGCTCATGTTCATGCCGCGGTCGATCTCCGGCACCAGGAAGCGGGCGCCCTGGCCGGCCACGATCAGGTCGCAGGCCACAGCCAGCGCCGTGCCGCCGCCGATGCAATGCCCTTCGACCGCGACGATGGTCAGCGGCTCCAGAACCGCCCAGGCATGGCACAGCTTCTGGCCCAGCTTGGCAGCCGCCAGCCGCCTTCCCGCGCCGGCGGTGGCGAGCTCGGCTCGCAGCGGATCCTTCAGGTCGAAGCCGACGGAGAACGCCTTCGCCGTTCCGGTCAGGACGATGGCGGAGAGACGCTCGTTTTCGGCCAGCTCCAGCGCCACCTCCGTCAGGCGGCGAATCACCGCGTAGGACATCGGGTTGCGCCCGTCGCCGCGGTCCAGGGTGACGATGGCGATGCGGTCGCGGATCTCGACCCGGACCGCACCGTCGTCGGCCGGCCCTGCCGTCGCGCCCCCGTCAACCATCGAGGCTGCGGATCATCTTGATGATGCCGGAGAAGTCGACGGCGCCCTGCCCCTCGCCTTCGGCATACTGGGTGTAGAGGTCCTCCGCATGGCGGCCGAGCGGGGTGGCGGCGCCGACGGCGGCGGCGGCCTCGTGCGCCAGGCGCAGGTCCTTCAGCATCATCGCGGCGGTGAAACCGGGCTTGTAGTCGCGATTGGCGGGCGAGGTCGGCACCGGCCCCGGCACCGGGCAATAGCTGGTCATCGACCAGCACTGGCCGGACGCCTTGGAGGAGATGTCGAACAGCTTCTGGTGATCCAGGCCCAGCTTCTCCGCCAGGGCGAAGGCTTCCGACACCGCGATCATCGAGATGCCGAGGATCATGTTGTTGCAGATCTTCGCCGCCTGCCCGGCGCCGGCATCGCCGGCATGGACGATGGTCTTGCCCATCGCCTGCAGCACCGGTTCGGCGCGTGCGAAGGCCTCCGCCGGACCGCCGACCATGAAGGTCAGGGTACCGCCGGCCGCCGCGGCGACGCCGCCGGAGACCGGCGCGTCGACCATGCCCAGGCCGGCCTTCGCGGCCGCCGCGCTGACGGCACGGGCGCTGTCCACGTCGATGGTGGAGCTGTCGATCAGCAGGGTGCCGGAGCCGGCGCTCGCCAGCACGCCGCCCGCATCCTCGTAGACGCTGCGCACATGCTTGCCCGCCGGCAGCATGGAGACGACGATCTCCGCCCCCGACACCGCCTCGGCGATGCTGCCGGCCGCGCGGCCGCCGGCTTCCGTCACCGGCGCCAGCAGGGCCGGCGACAGGTCGAAGGCCGTCACGTCATGGCCTGCCTTCACCAGGTTCACGGCCATGGGGCCGCCCATATTGCCGGTGCCGATAAAACCGATCTTGGACATCTGCGTTTCTTCCCCTCGTTCCGTATCTTTCGTATCGCGCGCCGGCTCTCAGCCGGCAGAGCCCAACGGCAGCTCGTCGCCCGGCCGGGCCGCGAAATAGGCGTCGACCGCCTCCTTCGAGACCTCCTCGACCGTGGCCGGCTTCCAGGCGGGCTTCTGGTCCTTGTCGATGATCACCGCGCGCACGCCTTCGTAGAAGTCGTGGTTGTTCATCACCTCGTTCACCATGCGCCATTCCATGCGCATGCAGGCGTCGAAATCCAGCTTCGCGCCCTGCCGCATCTGCCGGAAGGTGACCTTCAGCGAGGTCGGCGACTTCGTCCGCAGCGTCTTCGCCACTTCCTGCGCCCAATCGTCGGACTCACCTTCCAGCGAGGCCAGGATCGCCTCGACGCTGTCATGTGCGAAATGGCGGTCGATGCGGGCGCGCCAGGCCGGCAGTTCCGCCTCCCCCGGGAAGGCGCCGAAGCCGCGCAGCACGTCGCCCACCTCCGCCTTGCTGCGCGGGCCGGCGGCGCGCAGGGCGGCCAGCACCTCCGGCAGGCGCTCCTGCGGCACATAGATCGTGCCGATGCCTGCCGCCAGGGTGTCCGCCGCCTTCAGCCGGGCGCCGGTCAGCGCCAGGTACATCCCCAGCTCGCCCTCCAGCCGCGGCATGAAGAAGCTGCCGCCGACATCGGGGAACAGGCCGATGCCGGTCTCCGGCATGGCGAACAGGGTCTTCTGGGTGATCACCCGGTGGCCGCCATGCACCGACCAGCCCACGCCGCCGCCCATCACGATGCCGTCCATCAGGGCGATATAGGGCTTCGGAAAGTGGTGGATCGCGGAGTTGCCCAGATATTCCTCGCCATAGAAGTCGCGCGGATAGCTGCCGTCGGCTTTGCCCTCGTCATGCAGGCGGCGGATATCGCCGCCGGCACAGAAGGCGCGGTCGCCGGCGCCCTCGACCACGACGCAGCCGATCGCCGGATCCTCTGCCCAGGCGGCCAACTGCCGGCGGAACGCCACGCACATGTCGTAGGTCAGCGCGTTGAGCGCCTGCGGCCGGTTCATCAGGACATGGCCGACCCCGCCCTCGGCGGAGAAGAGGATCTCTTCGCTGCTTTCACTCATACCCGTTCCCGTTGAATTGAGGTGGCCGCGCCGTCAGGCGAGCTGCCAGCCGCCCAGGATGCGCCGCGCGATGATCAGGCGCATGATCTCGTTGGTGCCCTCGAGGATCTGGTGCACCCGCGTGTCGCGCACGAAGCGCTCGATCGGATAGTCCATCAGGTAGCCATAGCCGCCGTGAAGCTGCAGCGCATCGTTGCAGATCCGGAAGCCGGCATCGGTGGCGAAACGCTTCGCCATCGCGCAGTGCACCGTCGCCTCCGGGTCCTTCGCATCCAGCCGGGCGGCGGCGGCGTGGATCATCAGCCGCGCCGCCTCCAGCTCCGTCGCCATGTCGGCCAGCTTGAACTGGTTGGCCTGGAAACCGGCGATCGCCTGGCCGAACTGCTTGCGGTCCATCGTATAGTCGCGGGCCGCTTCCAGGCAGGCGCGGGCGGCACCCAGGGAACAGGCGCCGATATTGATCCGCCCGCCGTCCAGGCCGGCCATGGCGATGCGGAAGCCCTCGCCCTCCGCGCCGATCCGGTTGGCCACCGGCACCCGGCAATCGTCGAACGTCACCATCGCCGTGGGCTGGCTGTTCCAGCCCATCTTGCGCTCCTGCGCGCCGAAGCCCAGGCCCTTCGTCCCCGCCTCCACCGCGATGCAGGTGATGCCCTTCGGCCCGTCATCGCCGGTGCGCACCATGCAGACATAGACGTCGGCGCGGCCGCCGCCGGAGATGAAGGCCTTGGTGCCGTTCAGCACATAATCGTCGCCGTCGCGCACCGCACGGGTGCGCAGGGCAGCGGCGTCGGAACCGGAGCCGGGCTCGGTCAGGCAATAGCTGGCGAAGCGGGTCATGCTGCAGAGGTCCGGCAGGAAGGCCTGCCGCACCTCGTCGCCGCCGAAACGGTCGATCATCCAGGCCGCCATGTTGTGGATCGAGATATAGGCGGCGGTGGAGGTGCAGCCGGCGGCCAGCTCCTCGAAGATCACCGCGGCGTCGCGGCGGTGCAGGCCGGAGCCGCCGACATCGTCGCGCACATAGATCCCCGCCAGCCCCAGTTCGGCGGCGGCGCGCAGTTCCTCCACCGGGAAATGCTTCTCAGCGTCCCAGCGCGCGGCCTCCGGCGCCAGCCGCTCCGCCGCGAAGGCGCGGGCCATGTCCTGGAAGGCGCGCTGTTCCTCGCTCAGCGCGAAGGGATTCTCCATCGGGCTTCTGTCCAACACGGACGCCTCTCCCCAAACTGCCCCGATCCTTGTGCCGGGGTCGGAAATGATGAACCGGCCTGTTAACCTTTTGTCGACCAGACGCGGCCCAAGATGATCCCGCGACTATGGCGACCGCGCCGTAGCGCGACAAGACACGGACTGGCGCCTGCGGCTGTTCCCGGGACCGAGGTCTCGGACCGGCGCCGCGCGCGGGAATTGTCGGGGGGCGCAGCGACCGGTACCTTTGCCGCCGCCAGTCGACTTTCCCCCGCCGTTCGCCCTTGGGAGATGGAGGCCATGAACCGCCCCGACCCGGACCGCAGCGCCTTTCTGCAGGACCTGCAGCAGACGCCTGCCCATGCCAGCGCCCCTGCCTACCCGCAGACGCGGATGCGTCGCAACCGGCGAACCGGCTGGAGCCGGCGCCTGGTGGCGGAAAACGTCCTGACCCCGGCCGACCTGATCTGGCCGGTCTTCGTGCATGACGGCCCGCGCCCGGAGCCGGTCGCGTCGATGCCCGGCGTGGAACGCCTGCCGATCACCGAAGTGGCGAAGCGCGCGAAACAGGCCGCGGCACTGGGCATCCCGGTGATCGCCCTGTTCCCCGCCACCCCGACATCCCTGAAGAACCCGCAGGGCAGCGAGGCGCTGAACGACCAGAACCTGGTCTGCCAGGCCGTGCGCGCGGTGCGCGCGGAGGTGCCGGAGATCGGCATCCTGTGCGACGTGGCGCTGGACCCCTATACCGACCATGGCCATGACGGGCTGGTGCAGGACGGCGAGGTGCTGAACGACGCCTCGGTCGAGGTGCTGGTGCAGCAGGCCCTGGTGCAGGCGCAGGCGGGCTGCGACATCATCGCGCCGTCGGACATGATGGACGGCCGCATCGGCGCCATCCGCCGCGGCCTGGACGCGGCCGGGCTGCAGCATGTGCAGATCATGGCCTATGCCGCGAAATACGCCTCCGCCTTCTACGGCCCGTTCCGCGACGCCGTCGGCTCCACCGGCAACCTGGCCAATGCCAGCAAGTCGACCTACCAGATGGACCCGGCGAACGGCGACGAGGCGCTGCGCGAGGTCGCGCTGGACCTGGCGGAAGGCGCCGACATGGTGATGGTTAAGCCGGGCATGCCCTATCTCGACATCTGCCGCCGGGTGAAGGACGCCTTCCGGGTGCCGACCTTCGCCTACCAGGTGTCGGGCGAGTACGCGATGCTGCAGGCTGCCGCGCAGGCCGGCTGGCTGGCGCGCGAGCGGGTGATGATGGAATCCCTGCTGGGCTTCAAGCGCGCTGGCTGCGACGGCATCCTGACCTATTTCGCACTTGAGGCCGCGGGCCGGCTGGCCGGGCAGAATCCGTGACCGCCCGGCTCCGGATTTCCGCCATGCCGACCAATGACTTGCGGCACATCGTTAGAGCATCTTCTTGAGAATCCTGTGCTAAACTCCGGCCATCGGCCGGATGTGCCGGCATGGTCCCGCGCCATCCCGGCCGCGCGGAACGAGTGCCGGAAGCGGCGGCGCCCGCCGCGGGACTGTATCGGTTGGGGTTTGGGAACAGGCCTGCGGGGGTCTGAAGCAGTGGGTGTCCTGCAGCAATGAAACTCATTATCGGCGTGATCATGGTGATCGGCTGCACGATCGGCGGCTATGTCGCGCTGGGCGGCAAGGTCGGCGTGCTGTGGCAGCCATTCGAAGTGGTCATCATCGTCGGCTCCGCCATCGGGGCCATGATCATCGCGCAGCCCGGATCGGTGCTGAAGAAGATCGGCAAGGGCTTCGGCGCGGCCATGAAGGGGTCCCGCTACAAGCAGGCCGATTATGTGGAACTGCTCTGCCTGCTGTTCAGCGTCTTCAAGCTGGCCAAGTCGAAAGGCATGCTGGCACTGGAGACCCATATCGAGAACCCCGAGGACAGCGCCCTCTTTCAGCAGTTCCCGGGCTTCCAGAAGGACCATCATGCGGTGGTCTTCCTGTGCGACTACCTGCGCATGCTGACCCTGGGCACGGAGAACCCGCACGAGCTGGAAACCCTGATCGACGAGGAGCTGGAGACCCACCACGCCGAATATGCGCGGGTTTCCGGCGCCATGCAGACGATGTCCGACGGCATGCCGGCGCTGGGCATCGTCGCCGCGGTGCTGGGCATCATCAAGACCATGGGCGCGATCACCGAGCCGCCGGAGGTGCTGGGCCACCTGATCGGCGGCGCGCTGGTCGGCACCTTCCTCGGGGTCTGGCTGTCCTACGGCTTCATCGGGCCGATCGCCAGCGCCATGCAGGCCACCTTCGACGACGAGCATCGCTACTACGTCGCTATCAAGGCCGGCCTGCTGGCGCATCTGCAGGGCTATGCGCCGGCGGTGTCGGTGGAATTCGCGCGCAAGGCCCTGAACAGCAATGTGCGGCCGACCTTCCAGGAAGTCGAAGAGGCGACCGGCGAGTTGCAGCCGGTCTGACAGGTGGGGCCGTTGCGGCCCCTTGGTAACCAAGCGTTCGAGGGATTGGGATGCAGGGCGACCCGATCATCGTCAAGAAGAAGAAGGTGGCCGGCCATGGCGGCCATCATGGCGGCGCCTGGAAGGTCGCCTATGCCGACTTCGTGACGGCGATGATGGCCTTCTTCCTGCTGCTCTGGCTGCTGAACGTCACCACCGACGAGCAGCGGCTGGGCATTGCCGACTATTTCGCGCCCGCCAGCACCAGCCAGTCGACCTCCGGCTCCGGCGGCGTGCTGGGCGGCACCACCCTGGCGCCGGACGGCGCCCGGATCTCCACCTCCACCGGCAGCCCCGCGGTCGTCCTGTCGATCCGCCCGCCGGAGCCCACCAAGGGCGGCAAGGAGGGCGAGGATCCGGACGCCCCGGACGACAAGATGCTGGGCGCCAAGGCGACCGAGGAGCAGCTGCAGAAGGAGCTTGAGGAGCGCGAGCAGCAGGCCTTCCAGCAGGCGGAGCAGCAGCTGCGCCAGGCGATCCAGGAGAATCCCGACCTGGCCGACCTGTCGCGCCACCTGCTGATCGACAACACGCCGGAGGGGCTGCGCATCCAGCTTGTCGACCAGGCGCAGGAGAGCATGTTCGCCGCCGGCAGCGCCGCGCTCTCCCCGAAGGCGCAGGAGCTGATCGACCTGGTGGCCCAGGCGGTGAAGAGCCTGCCCAACGACCTGTCGATCTCCGGCCATACCGACGCCACGCCGTTCCGCGGCGGCAACGGCACCTATGGCAACTGGGAGCTGTCGTCGGACCGGGCCAACGCGACCCGCCGCGCGCTGATCGCGGACGGGATACCCGCCGACCGGGTCGAAGAGGTGCGCGGCCGCGCCGACAAGGAGCCGCTGATCGCCAACGATCCCGAAAACCCCTCCAATCGCCGGATCTCCATGGTCCTGCTGCGCGACAAGGACCTGCTCGCGACCAGCAGCGCCGGTGAGGCGGAGCCCCCGCCGCGGCCGAAGGGCGACGTGCTGCCGCCGCGGCTGCAGCGTGGCGGCCCCGGCGCCAGCGATGCCGTCGATGGCGGCAACGGCAATGGCGGCCAGTCCGGTTCCGGCGGAACGCAGTTCCGCCTGCAGGGCCGCTGACCATGTCGCGGCTGCCCTGCCCTCCCGCGCGGGCCCGTGCGGTCGCGGCCGCCTGCATGGCGATGATGCTGGCGGCGCCTGCCCCGCGGCCGGCGGCGGCACAGGACCAGGACTGCACCTGCATCGGCCTGGGCAAGGTGACCTTGCGCGATAGCGGCGCCGGGTTCGGGACCGGCGACAGCCCGCTCCGCTACCAGGTGCCGGCCGCAGCCGGGCTTCCAGGGATCGACGCCCGGATCAGCATCACCTGCCGGCCGGGCAAGGATGACGCCACCGAATGCACGGCGGAGGTGCAGGCGGTGGTCACCGGGGGCGGCGACAGCCGCATCGGCGATGGCAGCGGGCGGTCGGCCGCCCCCGCCCCGGCCTGTCTGGTGGCGGGAGAGGCCCTCGGCAAGGCCTGGGCCGATGCCGTCGAACAGGCCAGGCCAGGCAGCGCGCCGGTCCCCTGCTCCTGAGGTGCGAGGGGGCGCAAGACGCTCTTTCTCCGTTACGCAAAGATGCGTTAAGCTTCCTGGCACAGGCTGGCGGTCCGGCGTCAGGCGGCCTGCATGGCGGCTATGTCGGCAGGGTTTCCGGCCGCCCCGCCGGACGCGAGGGCCATAGGTCCCGGACCCGGCCATAGGTCCCGGACCCGGCCATAGTTCCCGGACCCGGAGCGCGATCAGCCGGGAACCCGGCGACGGGGACAGGACTTGGGTAACTGGCGGCCGGCTGGACGACCGCGGGGGACCGGATGGGAAGGCGCGGATCGGGACAGGACAGATGAAACATCGGACCCAAATTCCGCTCCGCCATTTCTTCGCGACGCCGCCGACGCCCTGCCCCTACATCGCCGGGCGGCTGGAGCGCAAGGTGGTCACCCTGCTGACCGGCAGCAATCCCAACGCCCTGCACGAGGCCCTGTCGCTGGCCGGCTTCCGGCGCAGCCAGGATCTGGCCTATCGCCCCGCCTGCGACAACTGCACCGCCTGCGTGCCGGTGCGGATCCCGGTCCGCGACCTGGCGATGAGCCGCAGCCAGCGCCGCATCGTCAACCGCCATCGCGACATCGTCGCGCGCTCCTGCGTGCCGGAGGCGACGCGGGAGCATTTCCTGCTGTTCCGCCGCTACATCGTCGGCCGCCATTCCGACGGCGGCATGGCGGACATGGATTTCTCCGACTACCGCGCGATGGTGGAGGAGACGCCGGTCGATACCGAACTGACGGAGTTCCGCGAACCCGACGGCAGCCTCTATGCGGTCTGCCTTGTCGACCGGATGTCCGACGGCTTCTCCCTGGTCTATTCCTTTTTCGACCCGGCCAGCGACCGGGCCAGTCCCGGCAACTTCGTCATCCTGTGGCACGTGATGGAGGCGCAGCGCCTGGGCCTGCCCCATGTCTACCTGGGCTACTGGATCGCCGAGAGCCGCAAGATGGCCTACAAGCGCCGCTTCGCGCCGCTGGAGGCGCTGGGGGCCGAGGGCTGGTACCGCCTCGAGGGCGGCGACGAGGCCCCGGCAGGCGAGGATACGGCCGGCCTGCCAGACGCTGCGGAGTAAGTGATCCGACCCACTTTTGTCCGGTTGCGGCCGACGATGGTGCGGCGGGGATCACCTGCCCCTCCCGAGAATCGTCACTCGCGTACTTGATACGCGAGTCCATGCTGCCGTTTCTCAATCAATGCAGCCCTGATTGAGCCTCGCGGCAGCATAGACCACCGGGACAAGCCCGGTGGTGACGGATTGGAGGGCATGAAGGCGACGGCCCCCGGCGGGCGCCTCTCGAGAAGGTCCTCCCCTCAATACCCCACGAACTTCGGCTTGCGCTTCTCGGCGAAGGCGCGCACCGCCTCGCGATGGTCCTCGGTGTGGAAGGTCACCATCTCCATCGCCGTAGAGGCGTCGAGGATCGTGTTCAGCTGGTCCTTCAGCCACTTGTTGACGGAGTATTTGGTGCCGCGGATCGCCCAGGTCGGGCCGTCGGCCAGTTCCTGCGCGATCTCCCGCGCCAGCTTCGGCACCTCGTCCGCCGGCACCGCATGGTTGACCAGGCCGATCCGCTCCGCCTCCCGGCCGTTCAGGCGGTTGCCGCGCATCAGGTATTCCTTCGCCCGGTTCGGGCCGACCAGCAGCGGCCAGATCACCGCGCCGCCATCGCCGGCGACCAGGCCGATCTTCACATGTGGGTCGGCGATGCGCGCCGTCTCCGACGCCACCGTGATGTCGGTGAACAGGGCCACCGTCGCGCCCAGGCCGATGCAGTCGCCGTGGATCGCGCAGACGATCGGCTTCTCGCATTCCAGCATCGCGTTCAGCATGTGGCGGCTCAGGCCGGGCCAGAGGATCTTGTCGTTCTCGCCGCGGACATCGCCCATCGGCCGCTCCGCCATCCCCTTCACGTCGCCGCCGACGCAGAAATACTTGCCCTTGGCGGCCAGCAGGATGGCGTTCACCTCGCCATCCTCCATCATGTCCTGCCAGACCTGGATCAGCTCGATATGGAACTGGTGGTTGATCGAGTTGCCCTGGTCCGGCCGGTTGAAGGTGACCGTGGCCAGCTTGTCCTGAACCGAGATCTCCAGGCACTGGTAGTGCGAATAGTCCATCCCCTGCTCTTCCCTTCTGTCCTGTTGTTCCTGCGGCCTGCGCCTCAAAAGCCGGTCACGATGCCGGCCTCGCGCAGCGCCGCGATCTTGTCCTCGGCATAGCCGAGGATCTTGCGCAGCACATGGCCGCCATCGGCCCCCAGGGCGGGGACCTGCGGCGACAGCCCGACGGAGCCGTCGGCGAAGCGGAACGGCGGCTGCGGCGCCAGGAAGCGCCCCCCCGCATCCCGCGCCTCGACGAACAGGCCGCGGGCCGTGACCTGCGGGTCGCGCATCGCCTCCGCCACGCTCTGGTAGCGGGCGCAGGGAATGCCGGCGGCCATCAGCCGGGCCTCGCAGTCCGCGGCGGCATGGGCGCGGGTCCAGTCCTCCACCCCCGCCATGAAGGCGTGCCAGTTGTTGCGCCGGCCGGCGACGTCGCGGAAGCGCGGGTCGCTCTTCCATTCCGGATGGTCCAGCGCATCGGCCAGCTGCTCGAAATTCTTCTGGCTGACGATGGCGACGATGACGAAGCCGTCGCTGGTGCGCAGCGGGCCATAGACCGGCCGCTTCACGGCCTGCGGGAACTGCGCCTCCTGGCATTCATAGGCCAGCATGCCCAGCATCGCGTCCATCAGGGCCAGGTCGACATTCTGTCCGCGCCCGGTCCGGGTGCGTGCCAGCAGCGCCGTCTGGATTGCGCCGAAGGCATAGGCGCCGGCCAGGAAGTCGGCAACGAAGGTGCCGCTGTTCGCCGGCCGGTCCTGGTCGTCCTGGTAGTGCAGGTTGGTCATGTCGAAGCCGCTCAGCGCATGGATCGCCATGGCGTAGGCGGGTTCCTCCGCCCGCGGGCCGGACTGGCCGAAGCCGGAGATCGAGCAGTAGACGAGCCCCGGCATCGCCGGCGCCAGGCTGGCATGGTCCAGCCCCAGCCGCTTCATCACGCCGGGGCGGGTGTTCTCCACCAGCACGTCGCAGGTGGCGACCAGGTCGCGCGCCACGGCCAGGCCGCGCGGGTCCTTCAGGTCCACCGCCAGGCTGCGCTTGCCGCAGTTCAGATGGCCGAAATAGGCGCTGGCCCCGTCCCGCAGCGGCGCCGTGTGGCGGATATGGTCGCCGCCCTTCGGCGCCTCCACCTTGATCACCTCCGCCCCGCAATCGGCCAGCAGGCGGGTGCAATGCGGCCCGGCCAGCATCGCGGTGAAGTCGGCGACCCGGATGCCCGCCAGAGGCTTCTCCGCTTCGGGCGACGGCGCGGCGCTCATCGCGGCAGCCCCAGGCCGCGGGTGGCGATCAGGGTGCGCTGGATCTCGTTGGTGCCGATGGAGATCACCCACATCAGGGAATGCCTCAGCTTCTGCTCGATGCGGCCCCGCAGCATGGCGCCGGGGCAATCCTCCGACAGGGTGGCCGCGCGGCCGGCGATGTCCAGCGCGGTCTCGCCGAACCGCTCCATCAGTTCGCCGGCCTGCACCTTGACCATGGCGGCGTAGTGCGGCGGGGTGACCTGGGCTTCCGTCAGTTCGACGCAGCGCAGGCTCAGCAGCCGGCAGGCCTCGATCTGCGCCGCCAGGTCGCCGATCCGGTCGCGGACCCATGGATCGGCGGCCAGTGCGCCGCCATCCTCGGCCCGAAGCCAGGCGCAGAAGGTGTCGAAGTCATGCGCCACCTTGGCGATGATGCCGGCGCTGACGATGCTGCGTTCCGACGACAGCGCGCCGGTCAGCACCTTCCAGCCGCCATTCACCGCCCCGACCCGGGCGCTGTCGGGCACCCGCACATCGTCGTAGAAGATGTTGGCGAAGGTGCCGTCGTACATCGTCTTCATCGGCTTCACGGTGATGCCGGGACTGTCCATCGGCACCAGGAACATCGTGATGCCGGCATGGCGCGGCTCCGCATCCGGGTCGGTGCGGGTCGCCAGCAGCATGAAGTCGCCCCAGTAGGTGGTGGTCCAGATCTTCTGGCCGTTGATCACCCAGCCATCGCCGTCGCGCTCCGCCCTGGTGCGCAGGGAGGCCAGGTCGGAGCCCGCCTCCGGCTCGCTGTAGCCCATGCCGTAGACCGCTTCGCCGCGGGCGATCGCCGGCAGCAGCGCCGCCTGCTGTTCCGGCGTGCCGGAGACCATCAGCATCGCGGCCTGCACTGCCGCACCGGTGCGCGGCGCCTCCACCCGCTCCATCTCCTCGACGAAGGCCAGCTGCTCCAGCGGGCCGCGCGCCTGGCCGCCGAACGCCTTCGGCCAGCCCAGCGCGATCCAGCCGGTGCGGCCCAGGTCGCGCGCGAATTCCGGATCGTATTCGCGCTGGTGGAAAGGCCGGGCGTCGAATGCGGCCTTGCGGGCGCCGACCCAATGGTCCTGCAGCCAGGCGCGGACCTCCTGCCGGAAGGCATTGCCGTCCGCGCCCAGGTCATGTTCCGGCAGCCCCGCGGCATCCGGCGCCAGGTACCGCGCCGCCAGCTCCTCGCGCGCCCGGCGCAGGCCGCCATGGGCCACCAGGTCCAGATGCGCGAACTTGGTCAGGCCGGGCAGGGCATGGGCCTCCGCATAGCCGACCGCGCCCATCGCGTGGTGGTTCTCCAGCGCCGCCTTGCGCAGGCGGTCGGCGGCGAAGGCGAAGGCGGCGGCGCCGAAGCTGCGCCAGGTCGCATCGCCGCGGTCGTGGCAGGCGGCGGCATTGGCCAGCGACAGGCGCGCCGCCTCCAGGATCATCAGGTTGTCTGCCAGCTTGTGCTGCACCGCCTGGAAGCTGCCGATCGGCTTGCCGAACTGTCGGCGCTCCTTCGCCCAGTCCACCGCCATGCCGAAGCCGGCATCCACCGCGCCCAGCGCACGCGCGGCCAGGCAGAGCCGGTGGATGTCCCGCAGCTCCGCCAGGCGGCCGGGCGGCAGCGCCAGCCGCAGCGCCGGCACCCGGTCCAGCCGCAGATGCGCCTGGCCGCCGACCCCCATGGCCCGGGCGGGCAGTCGTTCGACACCGGCGGACGCAACGTCCGCCAGCAGCAGCGCATCGCCCTCTCCGTCCGCGAACAGCAGGTGCGTCGCGCCTTCGCCGGCCTCGACATGCCGGAGTTCGCCGGTCGCCGCACCATCGGCAACCGCGACCCGGCCGCCGTCGCGGTCCAGGTCCTGCGGGCCGAAGGCCAGGGCCGGTATCGCCCGCCCGTCCTGCACCGCATCCAGGAAGGCCGAAAGCTGCGCCGCATCCGCCTGCCGCCCGCCACAGGCGAGGTTCGCCACGAAGGCCGCCGGCAGCGGCGCCCGGCAGGCGGCGCGGCCCAGTTCCTCCATCACCACCAGCATTTCCGCCAGGCCGCCTTCCGCCCTGTCGCGACCCAGGCCGGCCACGCCCTGGCCGCAGAGACCGCGCCAGATCTCTGCGATGGCGTCCGGATCGCCGACCCGGTCGGCATTTTCCGGCCGCACCCAGGCGCGCGCCAGAAAGCCGCGCAGCGCCTCCCGCAGCATGCCGCGCTCCTCTTCGCCCGGCCGGGCCATGTCGCCCACGGCCCGCTTTCCCGCGGCAGCCTCTGCCTGCATCGCTTCCTCCCGGCCTTGCGGACCTGCGCGATCTAATGCCTTAATGGTCTGACCTTTTAGCAAACGCCTTCCGCCGTCACAAGCACCGGCCGCCGGCGCGCCGACGGCTCCGTCCTGGGCATCGCGGTTCGCGGATGGCATCTTCGGCAGGCCGCCGGCCGGCGGCCCGAATCATGCGATGGAGCCGATGCAGCAGGAAGTCCGCTTCGAGCCGGTCCAGACCCACCGCACCTTCGAGATGGTGTGCCAGCAGATCCGCGCGAAGCTGGCTAGCGGCGAGCTGCGCCCCGGCGACAAGCTGCCGGCGGAGCGGCTGCTGGCCAGCCAGCTGAATGTCAGCCGCAGCGCGATCCGGGAGGCGTTGCGCAGCCTGGAGGTGGCCGGCGTGGTCCACATGGTGAAGGGCATCAAGGGCGGCGCCTTCATCCGGGAGGGCACGCCCGACCGGATGTCGGAGGTGATCCAGGACCTGGTCCATCTTGGCGCGATTTCGCTCTCGGACCTGACGGAGGCGCGGATCGCGCTCTACGAGGGCATGCTGCCGCTGGTCTGCGAACGGGCGACCGATACCGAGCTGGCGGCGCTGGCGGCGAATATCGCGACCCTGGAGGCGGCGATCCGCGCCGGCGAGAGTGCGCAGCGGCCCCAACTCGCCTACGATTTCTACCACCTGCTGGGCGAATGCAGCCACAACACGGCGATCATCTATCTGAACGATTCCCTGGCGCGCATCCTGCTGGAATACACGCTGCTTCTGTCGCCGCAGCAGAGGATGCCCGCCGGCGACCTGCTCGCCTCCCGCCGGCGCTTCCTGAAGCATCTGCAGGCCCGCAATGCGCAGAAGGCGATGGAGGAGCTGCGCCGGCACCTGCGCCGCACCCATCGCGCCCTTTGGGAGGGCAGGTAGCCGGCCGCGCCGGCTCAGCTGGTCATGCTTTCACCTGGTCAGGGCGCGGGCGATGGTCAGCCGCTGGATCTGGTTGGTGCCTTCGTAGATCTGTAGCAGCTTCGCATCGCGCATGTAGCGTTCCACCGGGTGGTCGCGCAGATAGCCGTGGCCGCCCAGCACCTGGACGGCATCGGTGGTCACCTTCATCGCCATGTCTGAACAGAAGGTCTTGGCGATCGAGGCCATCATCGGCAGCCGCTCCATGTCGCCGCTGTCGGCGATCTGCGTCACCTTGTAGGTCAGCGCACGCCCCGCCTGGACCTGGATCTCCATCTCCGCCAGCATCAGCTGCACCGCCTGGAAGGAGGCGATCGGCTGGCCGAACTGCACCCGCTCCTTCGCATAGGCCAGGGCGGCGTCCAGCGCGCCCTGCGCCAGCCCGACGGAGGCCGCGGCGACGGTCGGCCGGTTCAGGTTCAGGATTCCCATCGCGTGGCGGAAGCCCCTGCCCTCCTCGCCCACCAGGTTCTCCACCGGCACGCGCAGGTCGTCGAAGAACAGCTCCACGCTGTGCACGCCGTTATAGCCCATCTTCTTCGGCGCCCGGCCGACATGGAACCCCTTCGAGGCGGTCGGCACCAGGATCGAGGAGATGCCGTCATGGCCGCGCCCCTCCGAGGTGCGGGCGAAGACCATGACATAGGTCGCCAGGTCGCCGCCGGTGATGAACACCTTCTGGCCGTTGATCACGTAATCGTCGCCGTCGCGCCGCGCCGTGGTGCGGATGCCCGACACGTCGGAACCGGTATGCGGCTCGGTGATCGCCACCGCGGTCATCGTCCGGCCCTTCGCGATCTCCGGCAGGTAGCGCTGGCGCTGCGCCTCGGTCCCGTAGTGCAGCAGCGGCAGGACGCAGCCGATCGAGGTGCCGCCGACCAGGCCGGACAGCGCCAGCGAATGCTTCGCGACCTCCTCCTTGGCGACGCAGGACATGGTGATCGTGCCGCCCGGGCCGCCATAGGATTCCGGCACCAGGATCTGCAGCAGCCCCATATCGCCGAAGATGTCGAGGATCTCGCGCGGGAACTCGTCCTCCTCGTCGATCCGGGCGGCAATCGGCGCCACCTCGCGCGCCACCATGCGCCGCACGGACTCGCGGAACAGCTGCATCTCCTCGCTCTCGACATCGGACATCTGACCGGCTCCTCCCAAATGGTCTGACCTTTTTACGGTCATGACTCTGGGCGGTCAATTCGGGCGGGCGGCCGGCCCCGGGGGCGCCCCCTGTTCCTGCCTTAGCGGCCCCTGCGGTGGTGTGCATCGACCGAAATCTCCTGTAGATTTCGCCCAAGGCCACCGCTTCGGCGCGCGGCCGGCTGCCGCTGGGGGACAGGCGTCAAAACAACCGTCCGCTGCGGTCAGGCAGATCACAGGGAAAGACCAGCGAATACCTATGGGAGGTTTCCAATGAAACGGCGTAACTTTCTGACCGGCTCGGCCGCCGCCGGCGCCGCAGCGGCTGCCGCCGCCGCCTTTCCGGCACCGGCGATCAGCCAGGGCGTCATGGAATGGCGCATGGTCACGAGCTGGCCGAAGGGCCTGCCGGGCCTCGGCACGGGCGCGCAGCGCTGCGCCGAAAGCATCGAGAAGCTGACCGAGGGCAAGATCAAGGTGAAGGTCTATGCCGGCGGCGAGCTGGTGCCGGCGCTGGGCTGCTTCGACGCGGTGTCCGACGGCACGGCCGAGCTGGGCCACGACGCCTCCTACTACCATCTGGGCAAGAGCCCGGGCTGCGCCTTCTTCTGCACGGTGCCGTTCGGCATGCTGCCGCACGAGATGAATGCCTGGATGTACTGGGGCGACGGCCAGGCCCTGTGGGACGAGCTCTATGCGGGCTTCAACCTGAAGGCGATGCCGGCCGGCAATACCGGCACCCAGATGGCTGGCTGGTTCCGCAAGCCGATCAAGTCGGTGGCGGACCTGAAGGGCCTGAAGATGCGCATCCCCGGCCAGGGCGGCATCGTGATGGGCAAGCTCGGCGTCACCAACGTGCTGCTTCCGGGCGGTGAGATCTTCACCAACCTGCAGTCCGGCAATATCGACGCCACCGAATGGGTCGGCCCCTACAACGACCTGTCGATGGGCTTCTACCAGGTCGCCAAGTACTACTACTGGCCGGGCTTCCATGAGCCGGGCCCGACCCTGGAGCTGATGATCAACAAGGAGAAGTGGGACGGGCTGACGCCGTTCCTGCAGGCCGCCATCCAGGCCGCCGCGGCGCAGGAGAATGTCAACATGCTGGCGGAGTTCGACGCCCGCTCCGGCCCGGCCCTGCAGGAGCTGATCCAGAAGCACGAGGTGAAGCTGGAGCGGATGCCGCGCGACGTGCTGGAAGCGCAGGGCGCCGCAGCCGGCGAACTGATGGAAGAGATGCTGGCCAGTTCCGACCCGATGGTGTCGAAGATCACCAGCTCGTTCCTGAAGGCCCGCTGGGAGCTGGCGCAGTGGACGCGCATCTCCTCCCAGGGCTTCGCCAACGCGCGGCTCCTGCCCTTCAAGTTCCCGCGGGGCTGACCGGCAGGGTCACGCCGGTCTTCCTTCGCGGAGATGGGATCGCGGCCGCAGGCACTATGCCTGCGGCCGCTTTCTTTTCGCCTCCGGCCCGCCTGGCCGGCGCGGTCAGTCCCCCTCCATGGCCCCGTCCATCGTGCCGTCGCGGCGCACGACGAAGCGGATCCGCTCCGCCGCATAGACGGCGATGCCGTAGGACAGCGGACGGTCACCGGCATCCACGTCCAGCTTCGCCTGCTCGATCACCGGCTCGGTGCGCAGCTGCTTGAGGATCCGCGCTTCCGCCTTGGTCGGCAGCCGCGCGATCATCGACGTCTCCCGCCGCCAATAGTCGGCGATCCCGAACATGCCCAGGGCATGGGAGAAGGACCCCGTTCGCCGGAAGCAGTCCTCGATGCCGGCAAACCGTTCGGCATCGAACCAGGCACGGCCGATACCCAGGATCCGGTCACCGGCCTCGATCGTCACTTCCAGCATCACCGCCCGGCCGCCCGGCGGCAGCTCCAGCGCCGTGGCGACCTCCGCCGGCGGAACCTCGGTCCGTGACGAAAGCAGCCGCCGCGCGCCCTGCGCGTTCTGCGCCAGCAGGTTCTCCGTCAGGCGGGTGCGTTCGCCGATCTCGTAGATGATCGGCTCTTCGCGAACGAAGCAGCCCTGGCCGTGCACGATCCGCAGCAGGCCGGCATTCTGCATTTCCGCTAGCGCCCGGCGGACCGTGTTGCGGGTCGCCCCGAAGCGCTGAGCCAGCGCATGTTCGCCGGGCAGGCGTTCGCCCGGCCCGAAGCGCCCGCCTGCCAGATCCTCCCGCAGCGCCGCCTCGATCCGCTGCCAGAGCGGCACCGTCCCGGCCTGGCTGCTGCCGTCACCCATCGCTGTCCAGGTTCATTCGTCCATCCCAGCCGCGCCGCTTCCCGGCCGCCCGTCCCCTGTCTTAGTCGCGGCCGCCCGCCGGCCACAAGCGCCCCGCCGCGATGACATCAATCCGCCATCCAAAGGTCATCCAGAGTTCATGGCCCGATCAAATTGTTTAAACATCACCGTGCCAGCCTCCTCCACGGCCGCCGGACCGGACCGCGCCGCCACAGACCCGCCGTCCCTTCCCGCCCGGCCCCGCAGGGGGCCGCACGCGGCCGGGGGCGCCATCAGGAGGACCCGGACGATGAACCGCGTATTCCGTTCCCTGGTCAGGCAGTCCCTGGCCGCCGCCGCCGTCGCGGCCGCGCTTGCCGGCGCCGCCGTCCAGTCCGCGACGGCGGAGACCGAGCTGGTGGTGCAATACACCCAGCCGCAGATCTTCGACGGCGTGTTCGCCGCCCTGAAGGCGGAATTCGAGGCGCAGAACCCGGACGTGAAGGTCCAGTTCCGCGGCCCGCTGAAGGATTACGGCGCCGGCGTCCAGGCGCTGCTGCGCGAGGCGGTGATCGGCGACATGCCGCATGTCGACTATCTGGGCCTGTCGCACCTGCCGGTGGTCGCCGATCGCGGCCTGGCCGTCGACCTGGGCCCGCTGATGAAGGCGGACGGCAGTACCTTCGAACAGAATGGCTGGACGGAATCGCTGCAGACCCTGGGCCGGGTGAACGGGACGCAGTATGCCCTGCCCTTCGCGATCTCCATGTCGGTGGCCTACTACAATGCCGACCTGGTGCGGCAGGTCGGTGGCGACCCGGCGAACATGCCCACCGACTGGGACGGCATCATCGAACTGGCGGGCAAGATCGATGCGCTGGGCGACGATTATGCCGGTATGTACATCCCCTATTCCGCCGGCTGGTACGGCGCCTGGTACTATCAGGGCGTGCTGTTCAGCCATGGCGGCGAGATGATGCAGCCCGGCGCCACCACCGTCTCCTTCACCGACGACCCGGCCTGGCAGAAGGCGGTCGGCATGTACGACCGGATGGCCGAACAGGGCGGCATGAAGCCGCTGGCCGACCAGGCGCAGCGGCAGCAGTTCATCGCCGGGAAGATGGGCTTCGTGATCGATTCCATCTCCCGCCTGTACGGCTTCCAGCAGGCGATCGGCGACCGCTTCGAGCTGCGCACCGCCCGCCACCCGATGGCGGCGGAAAACGGCCGCCTGCCCACCGGCGGCAACCTGGCGCTGATCACCACCGCGGCGGAGAAGGACCCGAAGGTGCTGGATGCCGCCTGGCGCTGGCTGAAATTCTCCACCGGCCCGTTCGGCACCACCCAGGTGATCAAGCTGGTCGGCTATACCCCGGTCAACGTTCTCGCCCTGGAGGATCCGAAGCTGCTGAAGGGCTATTTCGACAGCCGGCCGGCACACCGCACCGCGGTCGACCAGATCCCGCTGGTCCGCGAATGGTACCAGTATCCCGGCGACAACAGCCTGAAGATCGACGATGTGATCGGCGAGCATCTGGAAGCCGTTGTGGATGATTCCATGACGCCGGAGGAGGCGCTCGCCTCCCTCACCGACGAGGTGAACCGCCTGCTGCCGCCGCAGGCCGGCAACTAGCGGCAGGCACCGGGGCAGCAAAGCGCGGAGGCCGGCATGGCGCGCCTGGACCTGCAGGGCATCGTCAAGGCCTTCGGCACGACCCCGGTGCTGAACGAGGTGAGCCTGGGGATCGACGATGGCGAGTTCCTCGCGATCGTCGGTCCCTCCGGCTGCGGCAAGTCGACCCTGCTGCGGGTGATCGCGGGGCTGGAGCCGCAGGACGCCGGCACGGTCTGCGTCGACGGCCGGCCGGTCGACGACCTGCCGCCGAAGCAGCGCGACGTGGCGATGGTGTTCCAGTCCTACGCCCTCTATCCGCACATGACGGTGGCACAGAACCTGGCGCTGCCGCTGGCGATGCGCGACCTGACCCGCCTGCAGCGCCTGCCCTTCGCCGCGCGTCTGTCGTCCGCCACTGCCAGCCGCCGCGCGGCGATCCAGGCGGATGTCCGGCGCGCCGCGGCGATCGTCGCACTCGACGGGCTGCTGGACCGCAAGCCGAAACAGTTGTCCGGCGGGCAGCGCCAGCGGGTCGCCCTGGCCCGCGCGCTGGTGCGGCAGCCGCGGCTGTTCCTGCTGGACGAGCCGCTGTCCAACCTGGACGCCGCGCTGCGCGCCAGCACCCGGACGGAGATCGTGGAACTGCAGCGCCGGCTTGGTGTCACCACGGTCTACGTCACCCACGACCAGGTCGAGGCGATGACCATGGCCGGCCGGATCGCCGTCATGATCGACGGCCGCATCATCCAGGCCGGCACCGCGAAGGAGGTCTATCGCCGCCCGCACGACATCCGGGTCGCGCAGTTCATCGGCACGCCGCGGATGAACGTCCTGCCGGGCGAGGCGCGCGGCGGCGCGGTCCGCATCGCCGGCAGCGAGGCGGTCCTGGCCGGCTCCGCCATGCTGCGCGACGGGCCGGTGCAGATCGGCTGCCGGCCGGAGCATCTGCGCCCCGCCCGCGGCGGCGGCGGCGCCATGCTGCGGGCGACGATCCGCCAGGTCGAGTTCCTGGGCGCCGAGGCACTGGTGCACATGCACGCCGCCCTCGCGGACGATGCGCTGCCGCTGGCCGCCCGCCTCCTGCCGGAGGAGGCGGGCGACCTGTCTCCCGGCATGAACCTGGACCTGGAGCTGGTCCCCGGCGGTCTGCACATCTTCGATGCGCAGGGCCAACGCATCGCCATGGCGCCAGCGGATGCCGAGGCGCCGCTGGCGGCGGCGGCCGCCCCCGCCCTGGCCGCGGCAGGCGCAAGATGACGTTGGCCGCCGCGGCCGGCGCCCCTGCCCCCGCCCTTGCCCTTGCCCCTGCCCCCGCCCCCGCTCGGCCACGGATCGGCCTGCGGCGCCAGGCGATGGCCTGGGCGCTGGCGGCGCCGTTCCTGATCGGCCTGACCCTGTTCGTCCTGCTGCCCTGCCTTGGCGTGCTGGTGATGGCCTTCACCGACTGGCAGCTGGGCGCCCGCGACATCGCCTTCGCCGGGCTCGACAATTTCACGGAGCTGTTCGGCGATCGGGTATTCGCGATCTCCGCCGCCAATACGCTGCTCTACGCGCTGATGGTCACGCCGGCCTCCGTCGTTCTGGGCCTGCTGCTGGCGATCGCGGTGGAGCGCAGCGCGTTCGGCCGCGCCTTCTTCCGCTCCGCCTTCTTCCTGCCCGTTGTCTCCACCACCGTGGCGATGGCGATCGTCTGGGAGTTCCTGCTGCACCCCACATTGGGACCGATCCCGCGCCTGCTGGCGCTGGTCGGCGTGCCGCCGGAAAGCCTGCTGGGCAATGCCGACACCGTGCTGCCGACCCTGGCGGCAATCGGCATCTGGGAGAATGCCGGCTATGTCATGGTGCTGGTGATGGCCGGGCTGAAGACGATCCCGGCGACCCTCTACGAGGCGGCGGCGGTCGACGGTGCGGACCGGCCCTGGGAGCGGTTCTGGACGGTCACCCTGCCGCTGCTGGGCCCGACCATGGTGTTCGTCGTGATCATCTCGCTGCTGCGCTCGTTCCGGGTGTTCGAGACGGTCGCGGCGCTCACCCAGGGCGGGCCGCGGCGGGCGTCGGAGGTGGTGCTGTTCACCATCTACCAGGAGGGCTTCATGTACTTCCGGATCGGCTATGCGGCGGCGCTGACGGTGGTCTTCGTGCTGGTGCTGCTGGCGCTGACCCTGCTGAAGTTCCGCCTGCTCGACCGCTCGGTGCACTACGGATGAGGCGCACGCGAGGCAGCGACTGGGGCACCGACCGGGGCATCGACTGGGTGCGGTTCGTCGGACTTGGGGTCGCGGCAGCGCTCTTCCTGATGCCGTTCGTGTACATGCTCGGCTTCTCGCTGAAGCCGGAGGACGAGATCTTCAGCGGCAGCCTGTCGCCGCTGCCGGGCTCGCTGCAGGGCCTGGCCAACTATCCGGGCGCGCTGATCCGCGAGCCGCTGCTCTGGTACCTGGTCAACGGCGCGATCGTCTGCGGCGGCATCCTCGCCTTCCAGCTGCTGTTCGCGGTGCCCTGCGCCTTCGCCCTGGCGAAGCTGCGCTTCGCGGGGCGCGAGCTGGTCTTCGGCCTGGTGCTGTTCGCGCTGCTGATCCCGATCCAGGCCACCGCCCTGCCGCTCTATCTGGGCTTCGCCCAGGCCGGCATGCTGGACAGCTATGGCGCGCTGATCGCGCCCTTCGTCTCCTCCGCCTTCGCCGTCTTCCTGTTCCGCCAGTTCTTCCGCACCCTGCCGGACGACCTGCTGGATTCGGCGCGGCTGGACGGCTGCAGCGAGGTCAGCGTGATCCTGCGCATCGTCCTGCCGCTGACGGTGCCCAGCGCAACGGCCTTCGGCATCTTTTCCGTCGTGTCGCACTGGAACGACCTGTTCTGGCCGCTGATCGTGATCCGCTCCCCGGACCTGAACACGCCGCCGCTGGGCATCCTCGCCTTCCGCTCCGCCGATGCCGGCGACCGCTATGGCGAACTGATGGCCGGCACCGTGGTGATCACCGCGCCGCTGGTGATTGCCTTCCTGGTGGCGCAGCGCCGCTTCATCGAGGGGATCAGCCTCGGCGCTCTCAAGGGCTGATTTCGAAAGGCCAACCATGCTGAAACTGCTGCAGATCACCGACTGCCACCTGGTGCCGCCCGGCGGCACACTGTTCGGCAGCGACCCGAATGCACGCTTGGCCGCCGCGTTCGCCGACATCAACCGCAACCATCCCGATGCCGCGCTCTGCGTGCTGACCGGCGACATCGCGCATGACGGCGACCGGCCATCCTATGCCGTGCTGCGCGACCTGCTGGCGGAACTGCGGGTGCCCTGGCAGCTGGTGCCGGGGAACCATGACGACCGGGCGGCGCTGCGCACGACGTTCCCGGCCCTTGCCACCGATGCCAACGGCTTCGCGCAGTCTGTTCGGGACTGCGACGCCGGCCGCCTGCTGTTCCTGGATACCGTACAGGCCGGCACCCATGCCGGCGTCTATTGCGACCGGCGGCTTGCCTGGCTCGACGACATGCTGGCCGCGACCTCGGGCGACGCCTTCCTGTTCATGCACCACCCGCCGATGCGGATCGCCATGCCGCGGCTGGACCAGTACCGGCTGGCCGATCATGCGCCCCTGGGCGACCTGCTGCAGCGGCACGGCAAGGTCCGCCACATCTTCTTCGGCCATGTGCACCGGCCGGTCTCCGGCGCCTGGCGCGGGATTCCCTTTTCTGCCCTGCCGGGCACCAACCACCAGAACCGGCTGGACTTCAGCACCGGGCGGGAGAACATCTCCACCCAGGAGCCGCCCGCCTATGCGGTGATCCTGCTGGATGCGGAGACGACGATCGTCCACCTGCACGGCTTCATGGACGACAGCCAGCAGTTCCTCTACGACCCCGATGCCGCGCCGGAGGCGCAGATCCGGCCGCTATAGGAGGCGGCTTTCTACTGCTGCCCGCCGCCCTCACCGGCACCGCCATCCTCCGCCGGGGGATCGTTGAACATGTTGGCCGGGTCGTCGAAGGCCGTACCGCCTTCGCCGCCGCCCTCGCCGGCCGGCGCATCGTTGAACATGTTCGCCGGATCGTCGAAGGCACTGCCGCCCCCGGGTTCGCCGAACATGCCGCCGCCGCCCTCGTCGCCCAGCTCGAACACGCTGTTATTGTCGATCGGCAGTTCGAACGGCTCGTCGGAGCGCTCGTACTGGCCCGCGCCGTCGCCGGTGCCGCTGGTGTCGCGGTCGGCCAGGTAGGTCCGCGGCACGCCGTTGTTGTAGATCTGGTCGGGCAGCCAGGTCGCCAGGCCGGGCAGGAACCAGAGGATCACCATGCCGACGATCTGCAGGCCCACGAAGGGTACCGCGCCGCGGTATATCTGGATCGTCGACACGGTTTTCGACGCCACGCCGCGCAGGTAGAACAGCGCGAAGCCGAACGGCGGCGTCAGGAACGATGTCTGCAGGTTCATGCCGATCATGACGCCGAGCCAGATCGGGTTGACCCCCAGCACGATCAGCGCTGCCGCCGTGATCGGCACGACGACAAAGATGATCTCGAAGGTGTCGAGGAAGAAGCCGAGGACGAACATCACCGCCATCACGGCGATCACCGCGCCGACCATGCCGCCCGGCAGGTCGGCCAGCACCTCCGCCACCAGATGCTCGCCGCCCAGGCCGCGGAACACCAGGCTGAACACGGACGCACCGGCCAGGATGATGAACACCATCGAGGTGATGGTCATCGTGCTGCGCATCACGTCCAGCAGGATGCGCAGGGTGAACTGCCGGCGCAGCGCCGCCAGGATCATCGCGCCGACGGCGCCGACGCTGGCGCTCTCCGTCGCCGACGCGGTGCCCGACAGGATCGACCCCAGCACCAGCACGATCAGGACCAGCGGCGGCAGCAGCGCGACCAGCACCCGCAGGCCCAGATGCCGCTGGTCGTCCTTCGGCGCATCGACCGGCGGGCAGCTGGAAGGCTCGGTGATCGCCTTGTAGATCACCCACAGGACATAGAGGCCGACCAGCACCAGGCCCGGGAAGACCGCGCCGGCGAACAGGTCGCCGATGGAGACCGGCTCCGGCGTCAGGTCGCCGACCGAATTGTGCGCGGCCTGGTTGGAGGCCTGCAGCATGTCGCCCATGAAGATCAGCACGGTCGACGGCGGGATGATCTGGCCCAGGGTGCCGGAGGCGCAGATCACGCCGGCGGCCAGCTTCGGGTCGTAGCCGGCGCGCATCATCGCCGGCAGCGACAACAGACCCATGGTGACCACGGTGGCGCCGACGATGCCGGTGGAGGCGGCCAGCAGGGTGCCCACCAGGATCACCGAGATGCCGAGCCCGCCGCGCAGCGGGCCGAACAGCTCGCCCATGGTGGTCAGCAGCGATTCCGCGATCCGCGAGCGCTCCAGCATCATCCCCATGAAGATGAACAGGGGCACCGCGACCAGTACCTCGTTGATCATGATGCCGAAGACGCGGTTGGGCAGCGCGTGGAAATAGCTGAAGTCGAAGACGCCGAGGCCGCTGCCGATGGCGGCGAAGATGAGCGCCGTGCCGGCCAGGGTGAAGGCGACGGGGAAGCCCACGAGCACCATGCCGATGGTGCCCAGGAACATCAGGACGGCGAGGGTTTCGCCAAGGACCACGGGATCCATCTACGCCTCCCGGTCCCTAGTGGCTCATCGCCGCCGGCGCATAGCTGGTCAGGCCGCGCAGCACGAGGACGGAGCGTGCCAGCAGCGCCAGCGCCTGGATCGCCAGGAGCAGGACATAGAGCACGAGGACGGACTTGATGATGAAGAAGCCGGGCAGGCCGTCCGGCTGCAGCGAATGCTCCAGGATCGACCAGGAGGACAGGGTGAAGGGCAGGCTCGATGCCCCCATCACCACCAGGTAGGGGGTCATCAGGACGAAGCTGCCGAAGATGTCGACCCAGGCCCGGCGCCGGTCGCTGAGCCGGGCATAGATCAGGTCGACCCGCACATGGCCGCCGGCCTTCAGGGTATAGCCGGCGCCCAGCATGAACACCGCGGCGTGGAACCAGACATAGATGTCCTGCATCCAGACCCAGCCCGTATTGAAGCCATAGCGCAGCGCGACCACCACGAAGCAGACCACCACCGTGCCCAGGGTCAGCCAGCTGACGGCACGGCCGATCCCCTCGTTGATCGCATCGACGACCCGGATCAGGCCCTCGGCGAAGCCGGTGAAGGCGGCGAACAGGACAGCGGTCACCGCGACCGCCAGCAGGACCAGCGGCACCAGCCATTGATAAATCGTGTCGAACATCGGAAAGGCACCAGATGAAACGCCGCGGCGGGCGGGATGGCGCGCCGCCCGGCGCACCGCCGCCACGGGATCAGGAACGGGAAATCGCGGGGAGGGCCCGGACAGAAAAGGCGCGGTTCAATAGCCGGTCGGCCAGACGCGCACAAGACGCACTGCCCCTGCTGGGTCCTGTCATGTTTGAAAGCCTCCCGGGCCTTTTGATTGATTGCTTGCCGGGCTTTCTAGCATGTTTTCCAAGGGGTCGCAGCCGCCGTCGCCGCGGCGCGCTCCTGCTGCGGCGATCCGCCCGCCGGCCCCGAATGCCGCCCCGAATGCCCCAAAGATGCCCGAATCCGTTCACATTCGGCCACCATTCGGCCGTCAGGATGAATGGCGTCGAGGAGAACAGAACGACAGGAGGGACCGATATGCCGACCCCCGCAGGCAACATCATCGCGCAGGCCACCGGCAGGGCGGGCGACCGCGCCGGCGCGTTGGCCAGGGTGCTGGCGGTGCCCGTCCTGCTGGCTGTCGCCGGGACCGCCGGCACGGCGGAAGCACAGCAGGTGACCTGCCCGGCCGACCTGCAGCGGCCGGTCAATGTCACGCCGGCCATGACCTTCCAGCTCTCGCCGCCCGGCCGCTCGGTCGATGCGCGGGAAACGACCTATTCGATGGCCCCGCGCCAGGCGGCCGTGTCGGCGCGGGGGCGGTCCCACAGCGGCAGGCTGCAGGTCGACTGCACGGTTTCCGTCGGCATGCAGCACTTCATGACCGGCACGCCGCAACCGCTGGGCGGCGGCTATCGGGGCGGGATCGACTGCACCGCGAGCCGCGACGGCAAGAGCGGCCGCCGCTATGCGCCGCTCAGCTTCGACCCGGCGCCGTCCGCCTCGCTTTGGACGAACCCCGACCTGGTGCTGAAGCTCTGCCAGCAGGCGGCGCTGACCCTCTACCGGGCGCACTGAGGAGCGGCGGGCGGGCGCGGCGGTCCATGGCGCCGCCAGGCTCAATAGAGGCCAGATCTTATTGAGGCGCGGCACAATGGATGCGCGGAACAAGTCCGCGCATGACGCATGAGGGGCGCGGTGTGGCTCTCTCCGCATCGCCGAAGACCTTAACCGGACACCAGTGGCGTCAGGCCATGGACCGACGGCGACAGGACGGCAGGTCGAAGGGCCCCCTACCCGTCGAACCGCCCGCTGCGGTTGAAGCCGCGCGGCGCCATGCGGCCGGCGGAGGCGCGGGCGCCCTCCCAGGGCAGCAGGTCGGGCTCGGTGCGGGTGCGGCCGGAGGAGTCAGACCAGGTCAGGCCGCCGGCGCGATCGAAGACCTTGGCATCGGCGATGCCGCCATCCTTGTAGCGCTGCAGGATCACGCCGCGGCCGCGCGCCATCTCCGGCACCTCCGACAGCGGGAAGACCAGCAGCTTGCGGTTGTCGCCGATGATCGCGACCGTGTCGCCCGCGGCCGGGATGCACAGCGCGGTCTTCGCCCCCTGGCCGGGGGTCAGCACCACCTTGCCGTTGCGGGTCTGGCCCACCATCGCCTCCGCCGGCGCGACGAAGCCGCGGCCGTCGGTCGCCACCACCAGCCGCTTCTCGCCCTCGCGGTGGACGAAGATGGTCAGCGCCTCGTCCTCCTTCGCCATCTCCACGATCAGGCGCAGCGGCTCGCCATGGCCGCGGCCGCGCGGCAGCCGGTCGCAGGGGATGGTATAGGCCCGCCCCTGCTCGCCGAACACGATCAGCTTGTCGGTGGTCTCCGCATGCAGCAGGAAGCGCAGCCGGTCGCCTTCCTTGAAGGAGGTCACCGTGTCGGCGGCGACATGGCCCTTCACCGCCCGGATCCAGCCCTTCTCGGAACAGATCACGGTGACCGGCTCGCGCTCGATCATCGCCTCCAGCGGCACCTCCGACACCTTCGGCGCGTCGGCGACCGAGGTGCGGCGCGGTCCCAGGACCGGATCGGCGGCGATCTTCTTCTTCAGCTCCCGCAGTTCCTCGGAGATCCGCTTCCAGCGCAGATCCTCGTCGTCCAGCAGGGCGCGCAGGCCCGACGCCTCTTCCGACAGGCCCTCATGCTCGCGCCGGATCTCCAGCTCCTCCAGCTTGTGGAGGGCGCGCAGCCGCATGTTCAGGATCGCGTCGGCCTGCGTCTCGGTCAGCGCGAAGCGGCGCATCATCTCCGCCTTCGGCTCGTCCTCGAAGCGGATGATGCGCAACAGCTCGTCGATGTTCAGATAGGCGATCAGCAGGCCGTCGAGGATGTGCAGCCGTTCCTCGATCTTCGCCAGCCGGTGCCGGCTGCGGCGCTCCAGCACCTCCAGCCGGTGGTTCAGGAACTCCTGCAGCGCCTCCCGCAGGCCCAGCACCTTCGGCACCCGGCCGCCGACCAGGACGTTCAGGTTCAGCGAGATCCGCGTCTCCAGGTCGGTGGCACGGAACAGGCTTTCCATCATCACGTCGGGATCGACGGTGCGGCTGCGCGGCTCCAGGACGATGCGGACATCCTCCGCCGACTCGTCGCGGATATCGCCCAGCAGCGGCAGCTTGCGTTCCGCCAGCAGCTCGGCGATCCGTTCGATCAGCCGGCCCTTGGCGACCTGGTAGGGGACCTCGGTCACGATCACGCGGAACTGGCCGCGGCCGATCTCCTCCTTCTCCCAGCGGGCGCGCAGGCGGAAGGAGCCGCGGCCGCTCTCATAGGCCTCGCGGATGCCGGCGGCCGGCTCCACCAGCACGCCGCCGGTGGGGAAGTCCGGGCCGGGGATCAGTTCCTGCAGCTTTTCCACCGACGCGCCCGGATGTTTCACCAGGTGCAGCAGGCCGTCGACCAGCTCCAGCGCGTTGTGCGGCGGGATCGAGGTGGCCATGCCGACCGCGATGCCGGTGGACCCGTTCGCCAGCAGGTTCGGGAAGGCGGCCGGCAGGACGACCGGTTCCTCCTCCTCGCCGTCATAGTTGGGCTGGAAGTCGACCGTGTCGGCGTCGATGCCTTCCAGCAGCAGTTCGGCGATCGCGGTCAGCCGCGCCTCGGTGTACCGCATGGCCGCGGCGTTATCGCCGTCGACATTGCCGAAATTGCCCTGCCCGTCGACCAGCGGATAACGCTGCGCGAACAGCTGCGCCAGGCGCACCAGGGTGTCGTAGACCGCCTGGTCGCCGTGCGGGTGGTACTTGCCGACCACGTCGCCGACGACGCGGGCGCATTTCTTGAAGCCGGTCTGCGGGCTCAGCCGCAGCTGCCGCATGGCAAAGAGGATGCGCCGCTGCACCGGCTTCAGACCGTCGCGCACGTCCGGCAGCGACCGCGACATGATGGTCGACAGCGCATAGGCCAGGTAGCGCTCGCTGAGCGCGTCGGCGAGCGGGGCGGGACGGATGTTCTCCGGGAAGTCGCCCGGTCCGATGGGCTTGTTCATGGCCCGCTATATATCACCTTCCGGTGCCCCCGCAGGGGACCGCGACAGGCTGTCCTCGCCACCCGCCGCCAGCCGGCGGCAGCGGGTGACGAATTGCGCCCGCGCCGCCGGGATTCCGCGACCGCCGACCCCGAACAGCCGGCGCTCCAGGAAATGCCCGGTCAGCTCCAGCCCCTGCACCCCCTCCGCCGGCTGCGGCGCCGAATCGAGCGGCCCCTGGCCGATCCTCAGGAATCGCGGCAGCGGCAGCAGCCGCTCGCGGTAGGGCGCCGCGGCCGCCGCGCTGACCGCCCGGCCGGTCCGCGGCGAGACATGGGTCAGGGCGCCGGACGGGCCGGCACCGCCCTCCCCCGTCACGGCGCAGCGGTCCAGCGCCAGCCCGTAGCCCAGGCTCTGCAGCAGGCCGAGTTCCCAGCGCACCAGGACGGCGGGCCAGCCCGGCGGGCGCGCCGCGATAGTGTCGAACAAAGCCTCGGTGGCGGCGTACAGGTCCGGATGCGGCTCCCGCTCCGGCAGGGCGGCATCCGCCACGGCGCAGGCGGCGACCAGGGCGGCCAGCGCCAGCCGGTCGCGCAGCAGCGGCCCGGCCGGGGCGCCGACCGCCTCCAGCCGCCAGTTGCCCAGATGCTCCGCCAGCCGGGCGCGCCAGACCGCGTCGACCCGGGCGCCGACATCGATGCCGCGGGCGCTGCGCGCGCCGCGCAGCAGGCCGGCATGGCGGCCATGCTCCGCCGTCAGCAGGCTGACGACGGCACCGCTGTCGCCATAGGGACGCCGGGACAGGACGAGACCGCGGTCATGCCACTCCATCGCCCCGGCCCCCTCAAACGGTGCTGCGGGCAGTCAGCCGAACAGCGACCGCATCGCCTTCATGCCTTCCTGCATCGGCGTCCATTGCCGGCCGGCAATCAGGCCGCCATCAACGACCAGCTCATGCGCATTGACGAAGGTCGATTCGTCGCTGGCCAGGAACAGCGCGGCATAGGCAATGTCGTCGGTGATGCCGGCGCGGCGGATCGGCTGCATGCCGGCCAGCGCCTTGCGCACCGGCTCCGCCGTGCCCTCCGCCTGCTCCGACGCCATGCCGGCGGCCTTGCCGAAGATGCCGGTGGCGATGCCGCCGGGGGAGACGGCGTTCACCCGCACCCCTTCCTCGCCCAGCTCCATCGCCACGCATTTCGTCAGGTGGACGACCGCCGCCTTCGCCGCGCCGTAGATGATGGAGGAGGAATAGCCGGCGCGGCTGGCCGCCACGCTGCCATTGTTGATGATGCTGCCGGCGCCCTGCTTCCGCATCACCGGCGCGGCATGCTTCATGCCCAGCATCACGCTGCCCACCAGGTTGTCCATCGCCCGCTGGAAGCCGTCCCAGGGGATGTCCTCGATGCCGCCGCCGGGCGCCGGCGCGCCGGCATTGTTGAACAGCACGTCCAGGCGGCCGTAATGGCCGGTCGCGGCCTCGACCGCGCCCTTCACCTCCGCCTCCACCGTCATGTCGCCGGGGACGAAGCGCACCTCGCCGCCGGTCTCGGCGCGGATCGCGGCCGCGACCTCCTCGCCCAGCTTGGCGCGGCGGCCGGTGAACACGACCTTCGCGCCCTCGGCCGCGAACAGCGCCACCGTGCGCTGGCCGATGCCGCTGGTGCCGCCGGTGACCAGCGCCACCTTGTCCTGCAGACGTCCCATATGCTTCCTCCTCCCGGGTGGTGTCCCGCCGATCCGCGCCTTGTGCGGCAGGCTGGCGCATTGCGCCCCGGCCCCCTATGACGGGAACCTGCGGGACTGACAAGCGGACGCGCCCGGGTGCAGCCTGCGGCGCGCCGGCCAAGGGAGAAAGCCTACCGTGAACGACGGAACAGACGCATTCGCCGGAGCCCCCGACACAGCGGAGGTCGCGGAGCTGCTGAACCAGGCCCGCGGCCATCTGGGCAGCGGCGATCTGGGCGCGGCGGAGGCGGCGATCATGCGGGTCTTCGACCTGGCGCCCTATCACCCGCAGGGGGTCGGCCTGTACGGCACCCTGGCGGCGATGACCGGCGACATGGAGGCGGCGCACGAACGGCTCTCCTTCGCCGCGGCGCAGCTGCTGGACGATGCGCAGGTGCAGTTCAACCATGCCAACGTGCTGGCCATGCGCGGCGACCTGCCGGGCGCCGAGGCGGCCTGGCGCCTGGCGATCGCGGCCAACCCGGCGCATTTCGAGGCGATGGGCAACCTGGCCGACATGCTGCTGGGCCAGGGCCGCGCGGCAGAGGCGCTGGCGGTGCTGCAGCAGGCTGTCGAGGTGCGGCCCGACATCGCGCCGCTGCACAGCGCCATGGCCTTCGCCCATTTCCGGCTGGGCGACGCGCATGCCGCCTATGCCGCGCTGCAGACGGCCAACCACCTGGCGCCGGAGGATGTCAGCGTGCTGCTGGGGCTGGGCGATATCGCGGCGGCGATGGGCAATACCGACGGCGCGCGCAACTGGTACCTCGCCGCGCGCGAGCTGGCGCCGGAGGACGACCGCGTGCAGACCGCCCTCGCGCGGCTGGCCGGCTGAGCGGCGGCGCCGATCATGGCCCGCCCCGCCGGCCGCACCGCCCTGAAGCACCTGAAGCGGGCCGCCGACCACCTGCAGCAGGGCGCCTTCCCGGCTGCCATCCGCGAGGCACAGCTGGCCCTGAAGGCGGACCCGGCGGCGATCGACGCCCGCGCGATCCTGGGCATCGCCCGGGTGCAGTCGGGCGCGGCAGAGGCCGGCCTGGCCGACCTGCAGGCGGCGCTGGCCGCGCGGCCGCGCGACCCGCAGCTGCTGTTCAACCTCGGCCATGCGCAGAGCATCGCCGGCCATGACGCGGCCGCGCGGCAGAGCTTCGAGGCGGCGCTGCGGCTGGATCCGGGCAACCTGCCGGCGCGGATGAACCTGGCCCATCTGTTCCTGCGGGCCGACGATCCGAAGCAGGCGGCGGTGACCTTCCGCGCCGCCCTGAACGGCGCCCCCTTCATGGTCGAGGCGCATCTGGGGCTGGGCCTCGCCCTGCAGCAGCAGCACCGGCTGGAGGATGCCGAGCGCGCCTTCCGCGAGGCGCTGCGCCTGGCGCCCGGCCATCCGCAGGCCTTGATGAACCTGGGCAACCTGCTGATCGACGCGGACCGCCCGGCGGAGGCGCGGCCGCTGCTGGAGGAGGCCGCGCGCCTGCCCGGCGCCGGCGGCGATTCCTGGTGCAACCTGGGGGTGGCGGCCTATGACTGCGGCGACCTGCAGGCGGCGCTGGCCGACCTGGACGAGGCGCTGGTGCGGAAGCCCGGCCATACCCGCGCCCTGGCGACAAAGGTCATCGTGCTGGACGAACTCGGCCGCCACGACGCGGCCCATGCCCTGGCCGACCCGGGACTGGTGGAGCAGCACCGCCTGCCGCAGATCGACAATGAAGCCCTGACCGCCTTCGCGCTGTCGCACCCCACCCTGATGGAGGCGCGCAGCGGCAAGACGACGATGCTGGGACAGCAGAGCGCGCAGCTGCACTATGGCGAGGATCCGGCCCTTGACGCGCTGCTGCAGGCGATGGAAGCGGCCGGCGCCGACTACCGCGCCCGGCGCTGTGCGACCGACGGAGCGGCGCTTCCGGAGCATCCCTTCCTGGCGCATCCGCCGAAGCGCTGGCAGATCGTGCCCTGGATCACCGTGCTGCGCGACCAGGGGCACCAGGACAGCCACAACCACCCCTCGGGCTGGCTCAGCGGCGTCTACTACGCCGCCGCGCCGGGGATCCGCCGCGACGACAACGGCAAGACCGGCTGGCTGGAGCTCGGCCGCCCGCACAGCCGCTTCAAGGCGCAGCACCTGCCGGCGCTGGACTATGTCTGCCCGGAGCCGGGCCTGCTGGTGCTGTTCCCCTCCTTCGCCTGGCACATGACCGTGCCCTTCGCCGGCACCGAGCCGCGGATCAGCATCGCCTTCGACCTGGTGCCGGTCGACGACCTGGCCCCCGGCGACGGAGGCTGAGCGGCCTTGTCCGGCCTGGCCGCCGTCGCCATCGCGCTGGTGCCCGTCTTCGCCGTGATCGTGGCGGGCGCAGGCATGCGGCGGCTGCGCTTCCCGGGGGAGAGCTTCTGGCCGTCGGCGGAACGGCTGGTCTACTACGTGCTGTTCCCGGCGCTGCTGTTCCGCACGATCTCGACCGCCAACCTGACCGACGTGCAGGTCGGGCCGATGGCGGC
>MDTD01007085.1_pt1 | contig 51086 bp, 40 predicted proteins | sample 811221 | NCBI WGS metagenome assembly MDTD01 (sample SAMN05326646, study PRJNA326480) | marine metagenome | isolation source: seawater | place: Pacific Ocean: South West | collected 2011 | reverse complement strand
TCATGTATTTATTGTATTGGTAATCAAATAAATATACAACTTTTTTAAGTGTAATGAACGGCTTTTTTCTTTTTATTTACAAATGCACAACGGGTTTTACTTATATATAATTAAATACACTAACTTAAGAAGGCTGTCAATAGTTAGTTTTTTTATTCTAATTTTAAAAATAATTATATTTAGATTCCTTTTATAGATTAAAGGAAAGATGTGTTGTAATACTCCCCAAAAGACCACTGGTTAAGAGAAAAATCATTAACTTTAAATATGAAAAGAAAAAAGATTACAATAATATTATTTTTATTGCTCTCTATTATTTCCTGCCATATATACACTCCAAATGAAATAATAGAAAAAGGTAATAGGATTAAAGATGAATATCAAATACAACTAAAAACGCTAATTGAATATAGCAATAATTTAGCTAAAGATAGTTGTACAATATATAGTATATATACATCACCAAAAACCGAGTTATTCGAGTTTTCTATATATAATTATGACAAAAAAGAAAATAAATTTATTGAGAGTTTCTTAGATGTCAGCAATAAATCCAAAAATGTTATACAAAGCATTTTGCCCAAAAAACACATAACTAACGTTATTTTTACTAAAAATGTATATGCAGCATTTAATATAAGGCATACAAGAGATAAAGAATTTCACTATGCAAAATTAATATATTGTCATAATAAAGAGTTTTTTAAAAAACTTTTTATCAATTATACTTTTTATGAAGAAAATCAAATAAATAACATTAATGATACTTGCAATTGGGTTTATTTTTATGATGATCATTGGGCTATAACAACAAGTTCTGTTTTGTATAAACTAACAAAGGAAGAATGCAAAAATCTAATAAAATAAAATTTTATATTATTCTTGCAGCAATTTCATTAAGTGCTGTTTTATTATTTATGAAGCCACTAGATGAGCATATTGAAAAATTATATGAATTAAATTTAAAGTTTTATTTAATATTTCCTTTTATCGCATTTTTTATAAAATATAGATTACCGTTTTTAATAGATAACAAATGGCAACCGTATCTTTTATCACTTTTTGTTATTAGCTTTTTCTCTGGATTAGGTTTGTTGGTAAAATATGCTTTTTTTAATAGAATAAGTTTTTTAGGGGTTGATATAATATTATTCTCTACTTTTTTCTTAATTATATCTATTAATTTCCATCGCAAATAATCTGTTATGATATACAACCAAAAGTGTCGCCCGGTTGGGGGTGCAGAGGCACAACCGCTTTTTGGCAAAACCCGTTTACCGAAACTGTCCCATATCACTTTACCCAACATCGCTGACAATGCATGATACCATTGCACGAACCCTAAAACCCAAGCATTATATAATACTCCCCAAAAACTGAGCCACAGGTTAAAGTGAAAAAAATATTAACTTTAAACCTGAAAAAGAACAAGAATTTTCTTAAACAAAATTCATATTATTATAATTGTCCGGCTATGGCTTGTACAACTTTTTCTCCATCAATAGCTGCACTGATAATCCCGCCGGCATAACCGGCTCCTTCTCCACTCGGATATAATCCTTTAATTTGAATATGCTCAAAGGTTTCTTTTTTCCGGGGTATTCTTACAGGCGCAGAGGTTCGGGTCTCAGGCGCAATAAGCATTGCTTCTTCCGAGGTATAACCTTTAATCTTTTTTCCGAAAATTTTAAATGCTTCTTGCAAACGTACTGAAATTTCTGTTGGCAATACCTCGTGCAACTCTACTGATTCAACTCCCGGACGGTAACTCACCAGCGGCAAATTATTAGATTTTTTCTTTCTCAAAAAATCACTTAATCGTTGAGCCGGTGCAATTTGTCCAAAATTATTTTCAACATCGTTTCCGGCTAATGCAAACGCTGTTTTTTCAATTTTTTCTTGAAATGCCACCCCTGCCAAAACTCCATATTTTTCGGCAAGAGGCACAAGCATTTCATCCGTTACGCTTACAACAATCCCGGAATTGGCAAAAGGATTGTTTCGTTTAGAAGGCGACCATCCGTTGGTAACTATCTCGCCCGGCTCAGTGGCGCAGGGCGCAACAATTCCGCCCGGACACATACAAAAAGAATAAACGCCCAATCCTTTGACTTGTTGCACTAATTTATAGGACGCCGGCGGTAAATTCGGGTGCCTGACAGGACAATGATATTGAGCCGCATCAATCAACTGTTGCGGATGTTCTGCTCTTACACCAACAGCAAAAGGTTTGGGTTCCAAAACAATGTTTCTCTTTGCCAGCAATCGATAAATATCGCGTGCCGAATGCCCTGTTGCCAACACTAAATGATTGCATTTAACGGTATTTTCATCATTGATTTGAATACCGGTTAAGGTATTATTTTCATAAAAAATATCCGTCAACTTCGATTCAAAATGAATTTCACCGCCATAATGAAGAATGGTTTCGCGAATGGCTTCTACTACTTTAGGCAGTTTATTGGTACCTATATGCGGATGAGCATCAATTAAAATATCTTCAGATGCGCCGTGCAATACCAAAAGTTCTAAAATTTTATTTACATTTCCACGCTTATGCGAGCGAGTATACAGTTTACCGTCACTGAAAGTTCCGGCACCTCCTTCGCCGAAGCAATAATTGGAATCAGGGTTGACAATTTGATTTTTGGTAATATTTGCCAAATCTCTTCTGCGAGGACGAACTTTTTTGCCTCTTTCAAAAACAACAGGTTTTAATCCTTGCAACAAACATTCTAAGGCAGCAAACATTCCTGCCGGTCCAAAACCTATAATTATAACTTCGGGACTGTTTCTTACATCTTTAAAGACATATTTGTTCTCAAAAGTGTCATTTTGCATTGATTGTGAATGGAGACTTTCCTCAACTTGTACCTTAACCACATAAAACGGTTGTTTTCCTCGCGCATCAATAGAACGCTTCAAAACTTTATATGTGAAATTTTGAAAATCTACCTTCTTGCGAATACTATTTTTAATGTATGATTCATCAAAAATATAATCGGGATGTATTTTCAGTATAAGTTCAATTGCATTTGGCATAAGGCAAATTTAGGCAATAAAAAAACCCGCCAATAAATTGACGGGTTTAGAATTTAACGTTTTAAATTCTTAGAAATGGAAAATTATATTTAACTGTCCACCATTGTTGTCAGTATCAATACCAAAGGCACTTGAACCACCGGTTTTAGTTTCTGTTTCAACTAATGAAGGAGAAGTTGCTGTTGATGATGCTAATTGCCAGTTTTCAGTTTTTGTAACTGTTTCACCGGTTGTAGACATCATTAATCCCCAACCATATTCAGCTGAAATGGATAATTTTGGGAACACAAAAATTTCTGCACCAATAAATCCTCTTAATCCTAAACCAAACATGTTACCACCAGTTACAGAAAGAGTTCTTGATGTTCCAACGTTAGAATATTGAGTTGTGTTATCATTCATTTCTAAACCATAGGTGTTTTTGGCACTGCTTCCGCCAAAACTAATTAAGAATTCACCACCATAATAACCTTGGATACGTGTATTTCCTTTACGTTTTTCCAATCCGGCTCCTAAGGTAATTTGTTTGTAAGATGATTTGTATACATCTTCAATGTAACTTCCTTGGTCTTCAGGACGTCCAACACCACCATTAGCAATTAAAGAAGTATCGGTTAACACTTTGTTTGTAGAAGAACCAAAACCAATTCTTACTCTTCCGCGATATGCTGTTTGAGCATCAACAAAATACTTACCGATAATAGAAAAATCCGGTGTTGCAAAATTTGCAGTAGGTGCAGTGTTTCCTGCAGAACTAAATAAATTACCTGCATAATTTAAAAATGGAGCGGCATTGAAACCAATTGCATAATCTCCAGCTTCAGGTAAAATTGTTTCACCTTTTTTAGAAGTTAATTCTGCACCATCTTGTGCAAATGTAAAAGTAGCAGCAAAAATGCTTGCAACTAATAAAACTCTCTTTTTCATAGTTTTTAGATTTTAAAGTTTACATGCAAACCTAATTTTTTTAACAACTCGATGCAATTTTTTTAACATTATTAACAAATTGTTAACAACTTTCAACATGCATATAATAACTCCAATCCCCTGTAAACATAAGCAATCTTAAGGTTATTTAGAATAAATATAAATAAAAAAGTGCGATAAAATCGCACTTTTTAAATATAGAACTTATCGATTAATATTTTATTCAATAATAATCTCATAAGGCATTTGAGCCAAAGCTTGTTTTTTGCTCGTCAGCTTTTTAAAGGAAGTATAGGTTGAATACCATGTTCCTAAATTGTCTTGTAAAACTTTTGCCGTAGCATCGGTTTCCACATTGAGCATAAATTCAAAAGGACTGTCCTTTTTTCTTGGATAAGCTACTTCTTGGTAATCTTCAATTCCAGCTAATTTTACTGCTTCATTAATTGCATCTTGCAAATCTCCTATTTCATCTACCAACCCTATTTGCAATGCATCCAGTCCGCTCCACACTCTTCCTTGCCCAATGCTGTCCACCTGTGCTTTTGTCATCCCTCTGCCTTCTGCCACTTTTGTAATAAATTCATCATAAATATGTTCAATCTCTGATTGGATGATGTTTTTCTCCTCTTCGGTCAATGGTCGCAACACACCCATATCTGCATGAGCATTGGTTTTTACCGTATCAATTGTAATACCCACTTTATTTTTCAGCATTTCTTGAAAACTCGGTACTACTCCAAACACTCCTATTGAACCGGTAATGGTATTTTCATTGGCAAAAATTTTATTGGCGGCACACGATATGAAATATCCTCCGGATGCGGCAACATCGCCCATACTTACTACAACCGGTTTTACCTTCTTTGCCAAAATTACTTCTCGCCATATTACATCAGAAGCCAAAGCACTGCCTCCGGGTGAATTTACACGCAAAACAATTGCTTTTACTGTTGAATCTTTTCGAGCTTCTTTAATTGCTTTTGATATTGTTTCAGATCCCAACTCATCTTTCTCTCCTTTTCCGCTTACAATTGAACCGTGTGCATATACAACTGCTATTTTTGGCTTTTTCATCAACAGTTTTTCTTTAAATTCTTTGACTTTATTGTAATAATAATATTCTTTTATTTTTAACAAATTAGTCTTATCTGTTGTGGTTTCCGTCTTTTCAGCTAACAAATCTTCAATTTCATCAAAATATTTTGTATCGGTTACAAAACCATACTCTTTAGCATCTTGAGCTGTTCTAATAGATAATGAATCGGCTAATGCGTTTAATGTCTGAACATTTAATTGTCTGTCATGGGCAATTGCATTTGTCATACTTCCCCATATTGACGAAAGATAAGTTTTTACTTGTTTTCTGTTCGCATCACTCATTTTGTCATACATAAAGGGCTCAACGGCACTTTTAAATTTTCCGTGACGAATGATTTGTACATTTATATCCAGTTTTTCAAGCATATTTTTAAAAAACATCAACTGAGTTGCCAAACCTCGCCATTCTACCATCCCGGCTGGATTCAGATATACCTCATCTGATACCGATGCCAAGTAGAAAGATTTTTGCGTATATACTTCCGAATAGCTGACGATAAACTTTTCTGATGATTTAAAATCTTGCAAAGCGTTACGTAATTCCTCAACACTGGCAATTCCTCCTTGAACCATAGACAAATCCAAGAAAATTCCTTTTACATTTTCATCATTTTTAGCTTCTTCAATTGTTTTCACCAACTGACGTAATGATAAAGCAGGGCGAAAATCAAAGTTTTCAAAATCAAATCCTTCAAAAGGATTTTTAGGTGCTTCTTCTCTTAAGGGCTTATCCAATTTAATATGCAAAATGGCATTTTCTACATTTAGTTTTGCATCTTTGTCAGAATCAGAAGCTGCAGCAATAATTCCTATAAAAATAAAAAATATCAAACCCAGCGTCAATAAAGTGCTAAGTACTATCAATAATAAGTTTTTCAAAAATCGTTTCATAATAAATATACTTTTAAATTTACGGTTCAAAAGTAACTGCTTTTAATTCTAAATCAATAAATATTTTTACAAAAGGCAATAAATAGTGGATAAAAGGAAAAATAAGCATATTGTCTATTTATCATTAGGGACAAATTTGGGCAATAAAGCTAAAAATATAGAAGACGCTAAACGTTTAATTAAAGAACATGCCGGGAATATTCTAAACTGTTCGAATATTTATAAAACAGAAGCATGGCAGATGAATGAGAAAACACCTGTTTTTTATAATATTGCCTTGGCTTTAGCAACAGAATTATCACCCCATGAATTGCTTGAAGTAACTCAATCAATTGAGCGAAAATTAGGCAGAAAGGAAAAATCGTTGAACAACGAATACAAAAATCGCATTATTGATATTGATATTTTATTGATGGATAATTTAATTTTAAATACCGAAAAATTAACCATTCCCCACCCTTTGATGCACAAACGAAATTTTGTTTTATATCCTTTAAATGAAATAGCAAAAGATGTTATTCACCCCGTTTTTGCCAAAACAATAAATGAATTAAAAGAAAATTCTTGTGACATATTAAATATTTCCACTCTAAAACAAACAAAGAAAGATAAATAATGTATTTAATTCTTTTTTATTTTAAAACATTCGTTTAATATTGCAGATTGAAAATTAAATGTAGTTAAGTTTAAATGTATAAAAAATGAAACGAACAAACATGAAAAATATTGCTTTAGCTGTAACGGCAGCTTCAGTAATTGTGGCTTGTAACCCATTAAACAAAATGGTTAAACGCCAAAATGAAGTAAATTACGAGGCAACTCCAAATCCGTTGGAAATGCACGGTGACAGTATTGAAGTAACCGTTAAAGGAAGTTTCCCAACGAAATATTTTAACAAAAAAGTTTCTGCAACTGTAACACCTGTATTAAAATACGGTGAAAATGAAGAAGCTTTCAAACCATTTGGTTTAAAAGGAGAAGATTCAGAAGCCGAAGGAACAACAATTCCTTACGAAGCCGGCGGAAGCTTTTCTTATACGGCAAAAATTCCTTACAAAGACGGAATGGATGTAGCTGAATTAGAATTAAGAGTAACCGGAAAATACAAAGAAAAAACAAAAGATTTAGACCCTGTTAAAGCCGCAGACGGAACCATCATTACACCTAAATTGGTTCGCTCGGAAGACAAAACAATTTTGGGTGCTGATAAATTCGTGAAATTTGTAATGGTTGACAACAAAGCCGTTATCAATTTCTTAGTAAAATCAGCAGTAGTTCGCCCTTCTGAACTTTCAGACGAAGACATCAAAGCTTTAAAAGAAAAAATAGCCGAGTATGTGAACAATCCAAAAATGGAGTTCATCAGCTTAAACATTGACGGTTATGCTTCTCCTGAAGGTGAAATTGAACTAAACACCAACTTGGCTGAAGACCGCGCAAAAGCTGCAGGTAAAGTAGTTGAGCGTTTCTTGAAAAAATACAAAGTAGAAGCTGCTAATAATGAAGGTTTCTACAAATATCAAGGTAAAGGTGAAGACTGGGAAGGTTTTAAAGCTAAAATGAATACCTCTAACATTGCCGACAAAGATATGATTATCCGTATTTTGGAATCTTATCCAAAAGGATACCGTCGTCAGTTGGAGATTCAAAACTTAGCGGCAACTTATAAAGAAGTAGCCGAGAAAATCTTACCTGAATTACGTCGTGCCGAGATTAATTTGGTAACTAAATTACACAGCAAAACCGATGAAGAAATCAACGCTTTAATTGATTCAAATCCAGATTCATTAACAGTAGAAGAATTACTTTACGGTGCTACACTTACAAATGACTTAGGACGTAAATTAACTATCTACAAACACGTAATACGTCTTTATCCAAATGACTGGAGAGGCCCAAACAATGTAGGTTATGTTTATTTATTACAAAACAAAGTAAGCGAAGCGCAAGCTGAGTTTGAAAAAGCTGATAAATTATCGCCAAACAACCCTGTAGTTCAAAATAACTTGGGTGTATGTGCTCGTTTACAAGGCGATATAGCTAAAGCAGAAGAATATTACAAAGCTGCCAACGGTGCAGGTCCTGAAGTAAACGAAAACTTAGGTATTGTTTACATCATCAAAGGCGATTATGCTTCTGCGGTTTCTGCTTACAGCAACTCTAAAGGATTTAATGCTGCATTGGCTAACTTATTAAACGGAAACATTGACATTGCTGCTATCATTGATAACAGCGATGACAAAGATGATGCAGATGCTTACTATTTGAAAGCTATCGCCGGTGCTCGTTCCGGAAACACCGATATGCTTATCAACAACTTAAAATCTGCTATTGCAAAAGATGCTTCTTTCAAAGAAAAAGCTAAAAGAGATGCAGAATTTATTAAATTCCGCGACAATACAGAATTTCAAGCTGCTGTAAACTAAAACTGAATTTAACTACATCCTAAAATCCCGTGTACATTGTGCACGGGATTTTTTATTGCCTAACTTTTATATCAGAATAAAAACAGGTATTTTTACCAAAAATTAAACAACTATGAGCAGAAAAAATATCGTAGCCGGAAACTGGAAAATGAACAAAACACTAAACGAGGCGATTGAGTTGACACAAAAAATCAATCAATTACACCAATCACCCGAAATTGAACTGATAATCATTCCGCCCTTTCCGTTTTTAACAGAAGTTCACAAAGAAATTACCCAAAATAATATAAAAGTGGGTGCACAAAACTGCTCAGAACATACCTCTGGTGCTTATACCGGCGAAGTATCGGCAAAAATGCTTGCATCTTGCCATGCAAAATATGTAATTATCGGACATTCCGAACGCAGAGACTATTTCAAAGAAACCAACCAACAATTAGCCGAAAAGGTAAACCGCACAATAGAAAATCACTTGATACCAATTTTCTGTGTAGGTGAAAAATTAAGCGAAAGAGAAACCAACAAACATTTTGAAGTAATTGAAAAACAATTAAACGAAGGATTATTTCATTTAGACAATCATCAAATCAATAATTGCATTATCGCATACGAACCGGTTTGGGCTATTGGCACCGGAAAAACAGCATCACCCCAACAAGCTCAAGAAATCCATGCATTTATCCGTTCGTTGCTTACTAAGAAATATGACGAACAAACAGCAAATGATATTTCCATTCTTTACGGTGGCAGTTGCAAACCGGCAAATGCAAAAGAACTGTTTGCACAAAATGATATTGACGGGGGACTTATTGGTGGTGCTTCACTTGTAGCAGAAGATTTTGTTCAAATTGCCGAATCTTTTTAAAACAATTATTATGAATTATATAGAAGTATCATTCAGCATAACACCCGAAATTCCGGGCAAAGATATTTTGGTGGCACAACTATCCGGCATAGGATTTGAAAGTTTTATGGAAGAAAAAAGGCAATTGAAAGCTTATATTCCCGAATCCGATTTTAATGAAGAGGCAATGAAGCAAATCCCTATCCTACACGATAACGATTTTACCATTCAATATACTGTCAATACAATAAAAGATGAAAACTGGAACGAACAATGGGAAAGCAACTTCTCTCCTATTGAGGTAGATGATTTTTGCACAATACAAGCACCTTTTCATCAACAGCAATTCCACACCAAGCATATTATCACCATTAATCCGCAAATGTCTTTTGGCACAGGGCATCACGCAACCACCTTTATGATGATTAAAGCTATGCAAAATATTGATTTTGCAAACAAATCCGTATTGGATATGGGATGCGGAACAGGTGTTTTAGCCATTTTGGCAAAAATGCTTGGTGCCGGTGAAACTTGGGCTATCGACAACGACCAATGGGCTTACAACAATACGTTGGAAAATATTGCACTAAACAACACCAACGATATCAAAGTTATACACGGTGATGCTCAAAATTTACCCTTATCCGAAACGTTCGATATAATTTTTGCCAATATCAACAGAAACATCTTACTGCAAGATATGCCCGCTTACACAAAAGCATTAAAACCAACCGGATTATTGCTTTTGAGCGGATTTTTAACCGATGATGTGCCTGTTATTGCAAAAAAAGCCGAAGATTTGAAACTTCAACATAAAGACCATTTAACAAAAGAGGAATGGAGTTTGCTTGTTTATGAAAAATAACAGTAAATTTATAAACATTAAAAATTAATTTTTATCCTGTATGAAAAAGTTTTTTCTCTCTCTGTTTTTCGCCATTTTGTTTGTTTTAAATACCAACACCGTTTCGGCACAATACTCTACCAAAAGTTTTCCGTCCGATTCGGTTGCTTTTTTTTGAAACAATGACCGACTTTTTAATGCAAGCACGCGAAAAAGAAGGAAAAAACTACATGCTCAAAGATTTTATCTACGACTGGTATGGCGGAAAATTTACCGAAGAGCAACGCAAGCAAGTGTATGAAATAACCAATTTAATGCTCAACAAGAAAAAACGCCCTTTCCCCGATTTTTACAATTATCTCTACACCATCCAACAATTTGTAAACAGTAAATATCAAACTGCCGAAAGTTTTGCCACTTGGCACGAAACGTTAAAAAAACTTCTTTCAAAAAGAAATAAAAAAATCTTTAACGATTATCTTGAGTTTAGTTCAAATCTTTTTTACGAAAACCTCATATACAAATCGCCTACCGTACAATGGGCATCCTCAAACAATAATTATAAATTTGAATACGACAGCTTGCCCAAACTTGTTTTTGAAGCCCTTGATTTAAAGTGTTATTCAAAAGGCGACAGCAGTGTCATCTATAACACTTCGGGTGTATATTATCCTACCGAAAAAAAATGGGTAGGAAAAGGCGGTAAAATAACCTGGGAACGGGCAGGTTTTTCTCGTGACAGCGTATGGGCAGAAATAGATAAATACCAAATTCTGGTAAAAACTCCCCGATACAAAATCAAAGACGTTACTTTTTACGATTTGTTTTATTTCGAAAAGCCGTTAAAAGGTTCTCTCGAAGAAAAAGTATTGGCAAACATTACACCTCAAAAAGCCAGTTATCCGCGTTTTGACTCGTACGATAAACGTATTGTTATTAATAACCTTACCGAAAATGTTGATTACGATGGTGGTTTCTCGCTTTACGGACGCAAAGTTGTCGGGAAAGGTAACGAAGAAGAAGATGCTTTAATATTGGTGTATAACAAAGAAAATCAATTACTTTTTAAAGCTGCTTCGCAAACATTCATAATCCGCCCCGAAAAAGTGGTATCCGAAAGAGCCGCTATTACACTCTATTTGGGACAAGATTCTATTTATCATCCCGGACTTAACTTTAAACTGTTTTTAGATGAAAGAAAAATTACCCTTTACCGAAATTATGAAGGGTTAACAATTACGCCCTATTACGATTCTTTCCATCAATTAGATATGGATTTCGAGTTTTTTGTGTGGAAAATTGACGACCCGTTAATTGAGTTCACAAAACTTGTGGGAGGTACAAAATCGGATGCTCATTTTGAATCGGCTAATTATTTCAAAATGGAGCGCTTTATGCAAATTCAAGGACGAAACGAATACAATCCCTTGGTTGTCATCAAGCATTATGTAGATAAACAAGACACAAATGTATTTCATCTCGAAGATATGGTTCGATTATTCCGCTTATCACCCAATCAGGTTGAATTGATGCTGGTTCAACTCTCTACAATGGGCTTTGTTACCTATCGTTTCGATAAAAAACAAGTTGTTGTAAAACAAAAACTTATTGACTATGTATTAAACTCCGCAGGTAAAAAAGACTATGATGTTATTGCTTTTCACTCAGATATTAAAAACGAAAGCAATGCAACGTTAAGCTTGTTAAATTTTGACTTAAAAATCCGAGGTGTTAAGAACATCTTACTTTCCGACTCACAGCAAGTAATGATTTTCCCAAAACATGGTGAAATTACAGTTAAAAAGAACCGTGATTTTGATTTTGCAGGAGTAGTACGTGCCGGTAGATTTGTATTTTTTGGTAAAGAATTCGATTTTCAATACAACAGCTTTAAAGTAAACCTTACCAATGTTGATTCTACTATGATTTTTGCAGAAACCGGCGAAATTGATCAAAACAACAATCCGGTTATCAAACCGGTAAAATCAGTTATCGAAAATATTAACGGTGATTTATTGATAGACAACCCGTTTAATAAATCAGGATATAAAAGTTTCCCGGAATTCCCTATTTTCAATTCCTTTAAAGAATCGTATGTATATTACGACAGCCGTAAAATTGAAGGTGGAGTATATCACCGTGATAAGTTCTATTTTCAGTTAGAACCATTTACTATAGACAGTTTGGACAACTTTACCAATAAATCGCTTCGTTTTGACGGAACATTTGTTTCGGCAGGAATTTTTCCCGAATTTGATGAAACGCTTACCCTTCAAGCCGACCATTCGCTTGGATTTATCCGAAAAACACCTCCCGGCGGTTATCAGGTGTACGGAGGGAAAGGAACCTTTGACAATAAAATTATGTTGAGCAACAAAGGGTTAAAAGCCGACGGTAAGTTAGAATACCTGACTTCCACCTCATATTCAAAACAATTTAATTTATACCCGGATTCACTCAATGGCATAGCTTCCGAATTTGACATCAAAGCCCAAGAATCAGGTATTGAATATCCTCCGGTAACCGGAAAAGATGTAATGATACGTTGGTATCCGAAAAAAGATTTAATGATTACTCAAAAAATAGAAAATGCTATTGTAATGTATGATGGCATTTCAAAACTTCACGGAAGAACATTCTTACGCCCCGACGGACTTACGGGAAGAGGTTTATATGAGTTTGAACGTGCCGAAATGGAATCAAACCTTATGCGTTTCAAATACAATGAGTTCACTTCAGATACAGCCGATTTCCGACTAAAAGACCCTGAAATTGCCGGAGAATTAACATTTGCCACGAAAAATGTAAATGCCTATATTTCATTTGAAAAACGGTATGGAGAGTTTAAATCAAACGGTGGTGGTTCGGTAATTGAGTTCCCTCAAAACCAATATATCTGTTATATGGAAGAATTTAAATGGTATATGGATAATGACGATATTGAACTTTCTGCCGGAGAAGCCGAAGCACAAGATGCTTCCGGTGTAAAACTGGAAGGTTCTCAATTCATCTCCATACATCCCGAGCAAGATTCTTTAAGTTTCTATTCGCCAAAAGCCAGATATGATGTCCGCAAACACATTATTCAATGTAATGACGTGAAATACATCAATGTTGCCGATGCTATGATTTATCCCGACAGCGGATTGGTAATTATTGATAAAAAAGCCAAAATGCGCACACTCGAAAATGCCCGAATTGTTGCCAACTACATTACACAATACCACAACATGTATAATGCAACTGTCAATGTATTCGGTAAACGCTCTTATGCCGGTAGCGCTTACATCGATTATGTGGACGAACTGGATGAAAAACAAACCATTTATTTACAAACGGTTGGTGTTGATACAACCGGACAAACCATTGCCAATGGCGTCATTTCGGATACAGCACATTTTACATTAAGCCCTCATTATGACTATCAAGGAAAAGTTAATCTTTATGGTTCGCTAGAAGAGCTCACCTTTAAAGGATATGCACGTATGAAACACGACTGCGAAATGTGTAAACCGGAATGGTTCAGCTTTAATTCAGCTATCAATCCAAAAGAAATTTACATTCCTGTAGACAGTAATACAAAAGATATCTCCGGCAACAAACTTATCGCATCAGTATTGCTCAGCTCAGATTCTTTGGGGGCATATACCGCTTTCTTAAACCGCAAGCTGGGATACAGCCATACCGAAATGCTTAGAAGTACGGGCTACTTATACTTTGATAAAAATTTCGAAGAATATAAAATTGCTTCGAGAGATAAAATTCAAGAAATGTCGTTTGGCGGAAATTACTTGAGTCTTAACACCAAAAACTGTAAAGTTTACGGCGAGGGTAAAATCAACTTGGGTAATAATACCGGTCAAGTAAAAATTGATGCTGCCGGAAATATTATTCAAAATACCATTGATAAAGAAACATTGATAGAAGCCTTAATGATGATAGATTTCTATTTTAATGATGCCGCACTTGAAAAAATGGCTAAGCATATGCTAGAAATTGCCGATGCAGAACCTACCAAAACCGATGACCCAACCTATGAAAAAGGATTGCGTGAATTATTAGGTAAAGAAACTGCAGATAAATTATTGGCTCAAGCCAGTTTATACGGAAGTTTCAAAAAAATACCTTCGGAATTACAAAAATCTCTGGTTTTAAATAAAGTGAAATTCAAGTGGAATCAAGAAACTAAATCATATATATCTTTTGGTAAAATTGGTATCGGTAACATTCTTAAAGAACAAGTAAACCGATATTTTACGGGAAAAATTGAGATTATTAAGAAAAGAAGTGGAGATGTTGTGAATATTTATATTGAGCTTGACCCCAACAATTGGTATTTCTTCACTTACCAACGTGGAATGATGCAAACCATTTCTTCCAACGACGAGTACAACACGATTATAAAAGAAACAAAACCTGCAGACAGAAAATACAAACACCAAAAAGGCGAGCAGCCCTACCAATTTATGTACTCAACCGTTCGCAAAAAGAACGATTTCTTAAAGAAATTTGATAATTAGTGTTATTTTAGCAGTTAGTTTAATTATTTTATTAAGCGATTGATCAATTTACTAAACATAACATTAATCATTGCCGCATATTTAATAGGTTCAATACCTACAGCGGTTTGGGTAGGTAAAATATTTTACAACAAAGATGTCCGCGAGTATGGCAGCGGAAATGCCGGAGCAACCAATACTTTTAGAGTATTGGGTGTAAAAGCAGGCATACCGGTATTAATTGTAGATATTTTTAAAGGTTGGCTCAGTGTTAAACTCCCCTATTTTTTTGACACGGGAATGTTTGCTCACACTTCGTCTTTCATCAATTTTCAGCTAGTATTGGGACTTGCCGCACTGTTGGGTCATATTTTCCCGATTTATGCAGGTTTCAGAGGCGGAAAAGGAATAGCCACTCTTTTAGGAATAATTATTGCACTCGATTTCCAAGGTGCATTATTTGCCATTAGCGTATTTTTGGTTGTATTGGCAACCACACGCTATGTATCGTTAAGTTCAATGCTTGCTGCTATGAGTTTTCCTTTATACATAATTGCAATAGAAAAAAATCCGTACTTATCCATTACAATTTTTTCCCTTTTTATTGCCATTTTAGTACTAATTACGCATCAAAAGAATATAGAACGCTTATTACGAGGAGAAGAATCGAAAATATTTTCGAAAAAAAATCATTTAGATGATGATTAATTGATACATTTAGAGGTTTAAATGAAAGACATTCAAAAACATATTATTCTTTTATTCATTTTTGCTTTAGCAATAGTTTCGTTTAAGGCACAAAATAATTTTAGTTCACAAGAAGAATTAAAAAAAGAAGCCGACCGTCTTTTTTACGAAAAACAATATGACAAATGTTTGCCTCTTTTTAGTCAATTATTAAGTAATTATCCCAAAGACCCAAACTACAATTATAAATTTGGTGCTTCTCAATTGTTTGCCGAAAGCGATAAAGAAAAACCTTTGAGATTTTTAAAGTTTGCGGCTTCTAAGCCAAATGTAAACCCCGAAGCGTATTACTTTTTGGGACGTGCTTATCATTTGAATTACGAATTTGATGCGGCAATCACTTACTACAATAAATTCAAAAACAAAGCCGATAAAAAACAACTCGAAAAATTCCCCGTAGATTTACTCATTCAACAATGTAAAAATGGTAAAACACTCTTATCGGACATCAAAAAAATCAATGTTCTCGAGAAGAAAGAAGTAAAAAGAAGTGATTTTTTCCGTTCCTACAAATTAGAAGGTATTGATGGAAAAATTATTGTAAAACCGGATGAATTTAAATCAAAATACGACTTAAAAGTCAATGAAAACTCAATCATTTATTTTCCTTCCAATGCTCGCGAGGTGTATTACTCCAGCTACGGAAAAGACGGTTCCACGGGAAAAGATATATACCGGGTAGTAAAACTCCCCAACAACGAGTGGAGCAAACCGCAACGCTTGAGTAATGCAATTAATTCACCCTACGATGAAGATTATCCCTTTATGCACCCTGACGGAAAAACACTTTATTTCTGTTCAAAAGGGCATAACAGTATGGGAGGATACGACATATTCAAATCGGAATACGACCCTGTTTCAGGTGAATGGAGCAAACCGGTCAATCTCGATTTTGCTATCAGTTCTGCCGATGACGATATACTTTTTATCTCTGATATTGATAATAAATTTGCCTATTTTGCCTCTAACCGCGAAAGTGGTGTAGGTTACGTAAATGTTTACAAAGTAACCGTTGAGTCGAAAAAAGAAGATATGTATGCAATGATTAAAGGACGAGTGGTAAACGAAGCCAATCCTTCCAAATCATTTGCCAAAATAACAATTATAGACCCTGCCACCAATAAAACCATAGGCATACAACATACAAACGAAAATGGTGAATACATCATCGTTTTACCAAAGCCGGACAAAGAATATAAGTTTTTGGTAGAAACTACCGAAAATTCGCCTATTCATTCGGCAACCATAAAAGTACCGCCTGTTGAAAAAGATATGGCTGTAAAACAAGAATTAATATTTTCCGGTCAGGGTGATGCACAAAAAATGGTGGTAAAAAACATGTTTGACGAAACGGTTACCCTTACCCCATCTGATCCTTTGTATGTTGAGCACGTCATTAAACGCACAGCCAAGTTGGATGTTAACACATCTGAAGAAGAGCTTTCTTCAAGAGAAACAGCTTCGAATGAACAAGAAACTGAAACCACCCCTGCCGAAACAGTGTCAAAAGAAGTGGCGCTGACAAAAACCGAAGAAGCATTAAATACATTTACAGAAACTTACGAAAAAGCCCAAAAAGAAGCGAATGCTGCATTTGAATATGCAAAAAATAAAAGCAAAGAAGCTCAAAACCTGTTAAAGGAACTCAATGATTTAAGAGAACAACTTGCCGATGAATCATTATCTGAAAATGAGAAATATTCTATTCGAAATAAAATAAAGCAAAAAGAATTTGAAGCGGCACTTGCCGCAAACGAAGCCAACACGGCTTACGCATTAGCATTAGGTTTGGAAAGTGATGCACAAGCAAAAAAACAAGATGTTCAAAAAATTGAAAATTTGTTGCAGAATCTTGAAAACACTGACAATAACAGTGAAATTGCGCAAATCTATCAATCGGTTGAAGAAACAATAAACAACAATAACATCAACACTTTAAGTTCAGATATTGAATTAGAACGATTGAGTGAAAAATACGAAACTTCCAAAGAAAAATACAATACCCAAGAACAATATTTGAGAGAGTTAAAAAATAATCGAGCCGATATTGAAAAACAAATTGCCGACTTACAAAAACAACGCGACAACAGTAAAAAGAAAAAAGAATACGAAGCCCTTGACAGTCAAATTGCAACATTAAAAATTGATTTAGACGACATTAACTTTGACATTGAAAATGCCCAAACAAAATTAAAAACCTTAAAAGAGCAATATGCCATTGACGAACAAGCGTATTTATCGGGAAAAGAAATTGTCAATTACATAAAATCTACCGATGCCAATACCGTAATTACCGATGATGCAAAAAAACAACTGGCTTACAATATAGGCGCTTTTGAGCAAGAAAATTTATTAGCGCACTATCCTGTAAAAGAAAATACCGAACAAAACGAAACTCAAACGACTACCTCAACTTCGTCATCTGAAGAAATAACTTACGAAGATTTAAAAGACCAATACGATATTATAGATGAAAACGGCAACCTTATCAATTACTCGGCAGAATACAGCAATAAACTTGCCGAAACCGATAATATTACCGACCCTTTTCAAAAAAATCTGCAAATTGCAAAAATCAATCAAGATTGGATAAATGATATTAATCAGGAAATAAAAATTAAAAAGCAAATTGCTGAAACCACGCAAGACGTCTCTAAAAAAATGAAGTTGGAAGATGAAATTGCATCTTTACAAGAACTCAAAAAACAAAAGCAACAAGAAACTGAGCAATTGCTGGCGCAATCCGAACAAAATAATGAAACCGTAAATAATACCGCAGAAAATACTTCACAAGCAAATAATGAGGAGAAATTCCCTCAAATTGTAGAAGTAGAACCGGTAGAAATTGAAGATGAAAACGGTGAAATTATTGATTTTGTCACACCAATTGAAGAAGAACTGCAAGCTGCAGAATCTATTGAAAATGAAAAAGAACGAAATTTAGCCAAAGCCAAAGCTTATCAAAAATGGGCAAATGCAACCAACGAAGTTTTAACCCTTAAAAAATTAGATTTAGCCCAAGCAGATGAAGCGGATAAAGTATTTATAGAGTCGGAAATCAATACATTGGAGCAAATTGCACAAGAAAAGTACAATTTAGCCAAACAATACTACGAAGCCGCCGAAGGTGAAGAAGCGTTGGCACAACAAAACGAAACACAAAACGAACAAAACTCCTCCGAAGAATCGTTTACCGAAATACTGGAAACAGAGAACATTCCGGAAAATATTACCCAAGCCGGAATATTGGATGATAAAGGAGAGTTAATCGACTATTCTTCAAACTTTAAAGAAGAATTATCTCAATATGAAGATAATCCCGAAAAGCAAAATGAAATTCGGAAAGAATGGAACAATAAACTTGAAGCTGAAATTGCATACCAAGAATGGAAATTGCAAGATACGGATGATTTAAATGAAAAAATCAACATCAAAAATAAAATCAATAAATTAGAACAACAAATTGAGTTAAATAATATTGAAATTACCAATACCGAAGAAAGTTTTGCCTTTACGGAATCGCAAAACTCTGAAAATGCTGAAAATACAAATACTCGAACCGAATCATCCGAAAATGAAACTTCAACAGAAACCGGCTCGAATGAATCGACAGAAAATATTGCAGAAAATGAAGAATTGACAACACAAACCGAAACCACACAAGAAACTCAAACGACCAATACAACCGAAGAAACGGCTCAACAAATCAATGAAGAGCCCACAAACAACCAAAAAGAAATTCAAGAAACCATCAACCAGAAACCACTGGACCAATATAATTATACCAATGAAGATGATTTTTCGGATATAAAATACAACAACAACCTTACTTATCAATATCCAAAAGCGCAAACCGACTTGGCAAAAGCCAAAAGATTAAAACAAGAAGCTGCCGCATTGTATGAAGAAAGTAATCTGCTTAGAGCGCAAATGCAGCAAACACAAGATGAGCAACTCAGAAAAGAATTATTGGAAAAATCGGATGAAAAATTGCGCCAATCGGAAGAAAAACAACTTCTAATTGCTCAATTATACGGCAATGCCAATACAGACGAATATTTTAATAATCAACAGATATTACAAAATCTGAACAATGATATAAAAAATGATGAAACATCATTTGCCGAAGTGTTGATGGACGAAGCCAATTATTATTTTGCCGAAGCGGAAAAATTGCGTCGACAAGCCGAAAAATACCCCAACTTTTCGTCAAAAGCCGGGGCTTTGCAAAAAGCTTACGAATATGAGTTGAAAGCTATTGACAAACAACGAAAAGCCATAGAAATTTATAAAAAATCAGCACCGCAAAAATCTGCCGAAATTATAGCATCTGTTAAAACGGTTGTTTCTACAAATGAAGAATTGGCAAGCACAAATACCGAGAATCCATCTTCTGAAGAGAATAATTTGCTTGCAAATAATTTACAAGAAAAAACATCTCCGTCAGAAACAACACAAACTCCTGTATTACCCGAAAATTTCAACCAATTTGCTACAACCAACCCTAAAGCCGAGCGTTTAATTAAAGAAGCCGAAATTTTAGAGCAAGAAGCGTTTGATTTACAAAGTCAAGCCGACTTTTTGCGCGACAGTGCCAATACTTCAATTAAGAAGAAAAAAATAAAAGAAGCTGTTTTTGCACAAGCAGACGAACTGGAAAAACAAGCACAAGAAAAACAAACAAAAGCTCAAGAACTTCGTCAAGAAGCTGAGCAAGAAAATGAAAAATTAGCCGAATTAAACCAAAAATTGGCTGAAAATCACCGTGAATTAAGCAACACCGAACTTTCGGAAAATGAAGAACAAACGTTAAACAATCTTTCCGGAGAAGAAATTCAAAACATTGTTCAAAGCGAAGAATTTAACACATTTAAAGAGAAAAAATCTACCGCTCGCCGTTTGGTAAAGGAGGCAGAAGTTGAATATGTAGAAGCCGAAAAGGTTAAAAAAGAAATGGAATCGCAAAACGCTTTGATTGGCGCCATTAAAGCCCTGGCTTCTTCATCTGACGAACCCGGACGCAAAGAAAAAGCCCAAGAGCAAATTGCCGAAATGCAACGTCGTATTAAAGAAAACAGCGAAAAAATGCAACAACTGCAAAAGAGTGCGCAAGAAAAAGAAGAAAAAGCCCTTTCGCTAAATCAAGATGCTGAAGAAATTTTGACAACATTGCCGCAAGAAAAAGTATTGGCTTTTACGGCGCTGGAAAAATCTGAGGAAAGCGGAACAATTCAAACAACCGAACAATTGGCTGAAAATACTTCTCCAAATCAAAATGAAAGAAATACCGCTCCTCAAGAAGAAAGCAACGAATCACCGGAAGAAATCAGCACAAATCAAAATACAGAACAAAACCGGGAAGAAAACATTACTTTCAACCAACCAAATGAAACAACTGAAACTACAGAAAATGAAACAACAACTACTCAAGAGCAAGAAGAGTTAGTCGTTACGGAAAACACAACAGAGCAACCCGAAGAAAGCTCAAATTCTACAAATGAAAATAGTACGGAAAACCTTTCGGAAAATGTAAATCAAACCGAAGAAACGAATTTCTCACAGGAAAACACACAACCTGAAGAAACAACCCAAACAGAAGAATTGACAACTCAAAATGAAGTTACCCAACCCGAAACAACCAACAGTACAGCAGAAAATATTTCTTCTGTAGAAAATAAACCAATTGAACAGTTGGCTCGCGAACCTTTACCCAAACAGCTCAATGTTCCGGCTTATTTCAAATTAAGTAACAGCAAAGTAGCCGCTTACAATGAAAACAATCCTATTCCGCGCAATCCGGAAATGCCAGAGGGGTTAATTTTTAAAGTTCAAGTTGGAGCGTTTAGAAATCCAATTCCTCAAAATCATTTTAAAGGATTTGCCCCAATTATGGCAGAAGATGCCGGAAATGGCATTACGCGTTACACTGCCGGTTTATTTACCGATTTTAATGCTGCAATCTATGCCCGTGATGAAATTCGCTCTATCGGATATCCGGATGCTTTTGTGGTTGCTTTCTACAATGGCAAGCGTATTTCTATTCCTGAGGCAAGAAAAATTATGGAGCAACAAGGGCAATCTGTTGCACAAACCAACATCAATGTTTCTACACCAAACAACAACACAACACAACAAAATACAACAGAAAATAATCCAACGGAACCAACCGAATTATCGGTTAATGAAAATGCGCCATCTGTGGATAACGGAGTTTCGGTGGATGTGGAGAACATAAAAGGAGTGTTCTATACCGTTCAGGTTGGAGTTTACAGCAAGCCGGTAACCGAAGGTCCGTTGCTAACCATCAAACCGCTTAACAGCGAAAAAACGGATAGTGGCTTAATCCGTTATACTTCGGGACGTTTCACCAATTTGGAAGATGCCCGTAAACACAAACAAAAAGTCAACGCACTTATACCCGATGCATTTATTACCGCTTACGCAAACGGCAAAAGGATTCCTGTAGAAGAAGCAACCAAATTATTGCAACAATCTACTGCCCAACCGCAAAACAATACCACAGGACAAACGCAACAAAATACTTCCGGGGCATCAAATAACAATTTTGAAAATCAAGAGAACAGCAGCACAGAAAACGAAACAAATACAAACAATTTTACGGAAACAACCGAAAACAATACAACTGCAACTCCTGAAGAAAATGAAACCAAAAAACCCGTTGACAAGTTGGAATTAATAAATAAAGCCGACAGTTTACAACTGGAATTTAAAGTATTATTGGGTAAATATACCGAAGAAGTGCCCATTGCAGACGCAGCCAAATTATTAAAGCTAAGCGGTAAAGGAGTTAAGCATTTTGAATACAATGATGCTACTTATTACACCATTGGCTCCTACCCCGATTATCAATCGGCATTGGATAAGCAAATAGAAATGCGTACTTCGGGATTTGAAAATGCGCAAATAATCGCTATGAAAAACGGAGAAATCATTCCCGTAGAGCAAGCCCTGGAATTGATTAAAGAGTAATACAACCAATCTTAGCATAATTTGATTGAAACGTCACTATGTATTTATAGTTTTATAAACTGCTATGAGTATATTTTAAAATTGCATGATGGAAAGGACTATGAAATATTGCTAAACCACCATATAAAGAGTATAAAAAATGGATAAAAAAGATATTGATAGAGGTATAAGCGGATATGGAGGACCTTATTATGAGAAATAATAAGCTAAATATCATCATAAGTTTAATTATATCAATTTTATATAACCTACCTTTTATATTGCAATCATATTTTTATAATTATTATAATTCTATAAAATTTATTTTAAATTTCTATAATGAATTGTCAACTACATCAATAGGAATGATTATTTACTCTCCTTACATTATTATGACTTTTATAGAGATTAATGATTTTCAGCTTAATATTTTTATTTTATTAATGTTATTTTTTATCTTCTTATTAACATATTTTTTTATTAAAATTGTTACAGTAATTCTTAAAATATCATGTAAATAACGAATGTTTGTTAAAAAATCATAGTGTAATACTTTCCCAAAAATTGGACCTCAGGTTAAAGAGAAACAAATATTAACTTTAAACCTAATAAAAAGATAATAATTTAAACAGGTTTTATGCCCACCCCACCCAAACATAGCACCATAAACGCCAACCCAAACTTTTTATGGTGTTTTGGGGCAAAGGGCGTGTTGGTGGGGTTTATGAGTATTCCTTTTAACGGAAAAAAAATGTCATTTCCCAATATTATTAAATTAAAATGAAGAAAAGAATTATGTTTTATATTAGACAATTTGTATATCTATTATTTTTTAATTTATACATTTTAACTTTTTATGCATTGAATGATGAATTGACGTTTTCCAATAATTATATAAATAAATTTTCGGATATTCCTAATTCTATTCATCCTTTTGGCTATTTCTTTATATTTTCACAAACAATTTTAAATGAATTTTTTGGTAAAATAGGAGGTGGATTAATTCTCTTTTATTTAATGCTAATTTCCTCAAAGTTAAAATATATAATACTTTTTAGAAAAAAATTATTTAAATTGATATTTCATACTTTCCTCAAAAAATTCATATAACCATAGCTTAAGAAAATGTGGGTAAATATTTTTTTAACAACACTCATCTCCCCAAAAACTAAATCATCGTTAAAGTAAAAAAATGAATTTAAAAAGAGTGATGAAAACAAATAAATATATAAGATTATTAATATTTATAATAGTAATTACAGCCATAAGAACTATATACGAATCAAATATATTATCAAAAAAAACGAAATCAATCAAATTTGAAGAGTCTAAAAAAACCAATAGAGATAAGTTCATATATTCAAATAACATATTTGCGATTACATTACCAAAACAAGCTAAAGTCGAAAAACAAAATGTGATTCAAAATGGAGTAAATATTAATTTTGAAACATTAAAAATTAAAAAAGATTCATTTGAGATTTTAATATCTACTGTTACTTATCCTGTAGAGTTTGATATGTCAAGAAAGAATGTCTTAGAAAGTGCTTTAAAGAATACTATTAATAAATATAATTATTATCTAGAAAGTAAAAAAGATACTCTAATAAATGGAACGTTTTCGATACTATCCAGTTTAAACAGCGAAAAAATGAGACATGAAGTACTTCTATCAGGTAAGGGTAATAAAATAATTCTAATTATATTATCAGCATCCAATAAGGAAATATTACGAATTAATAAAAGAAAATATTTAAATTCTTTGAAATTTTGTAATACTCCCAAAAACTAAACCATCGTTAAAGTAAAAAACATTCACTTTAATCCGGGATGTAATGATAAACAATATTGCTTTTCTTAAAAATTTAATTTATAAAAAATAAAAAAAGCTGCCTTGCAATAAGACAGCCTTTTCATTATAAGAGGTAACGTTTTAAATTAGTTCACAGCTTTTGATAACTCAGCACCTGCTTTGAATTTAACAACATTTTTTGCAGGAATTTTAATTTCTTTTCCTGTTTGTGGGTTTCTTCCTGTTCTTGCACTTCTTTTAGATACAGAGAAAGAACCGAATCCTACTAAAGCAATTCTGTCACCTTTTTTAAGGGCTCCTGTAATTGCACTTTGGAATGCATCTAATGCTCTTTTAGCATCAGCTTTTGATAAATTTGCTTCTGCAGCAATTGCGTCAATTAATTCTGATTTGTTCATTTTTAATAAAATTTAAAGGTTAAACATTAATTTTTTTACTATCAAACGCTTACAAATATAGACGAATATTTCACTTTTGCAAGACATCAAACTAAAAATACCCCCATTTTGTTAATAAAACAAGCGTTTTGTTAATAACTCAACCCTATTTATAGGGGTTTCAAGTGTTTTATTCTACAAAAACACGGTCCTTTCCTACAAATTCAGGGGCTTGTACAGAAATCACCTTTAAGGGTTCTTCAGAAATTACTTTTACGGCATGTACGGTATTCATCGGAATTTGAAAATAATCGCCGGCTGCTATTTCAAATTCTTCCTCTCCTACTCGCATAATGGCTTTTCCGCTGATTACATACAAATTTTCTGTATGTTTTTCGTGCTTATGCGCTTTTACCGATTTTTTTACCCATATTAAAAATGAACTGGCCAACGAATCGGTGTTTAATTTAACCACGTGAATATTTTCAAAATCTTTTTCGGGTTGTTTATTTATTACATTTACCTTTTGTTGTGCTTGCACAAATTGGAATATAAACAATGTGCTTACCATTAATACTATGTTTTTCATATATACTGTATTTAAAATTGTTTGGTTAAAATTACAAATATCCCTTTACAATATATACCTCTTTTTTATTATTCCATTAGGCACTTTGGATAAACCCTGTCAAGAAAGAATAGGAATAAAGCTTTTTCTTTTTCTTTTCCATCGATGAAAAGAAACAAAAATCTAGTGTCTTCAAAAGGTCTTCCGAGAAATGAAAGAAAGTATCTGAAACCAACTCTCACTCGGACTAGCGCATTGTTATCTTTATTTGCAACCTATTCGCACGACTGCTTGAAGACACAATGAAAAAAAGAGGCATCTTACAAGTTTCGTTGTGAAACAGGCAACAACAAGCGTTAAAACGAACCCCTGTTTGAGCTCAGCCATCAAAAAATAAACTTATTTTTTGAAAATGGCGTTTGCGAGTTGGGGTGAGTTAGTGCGTGTTGCCGTAGTGAAACAGAAACTTGTGAGCGGCCTTGATGTTTTGGTTCTTTTGCATCAAAGTAAAAGAACAAACAATAATTTTCTTGACTAAAATTCACGTTATTCTATTTCCGGAAGAAAAATGATTAATCATTAATTATTTGTAAATAAAGAGAGAACATTAACCTTAAACTTTATTTGTATATTTGATAATAATGTGTGGAATTTCAGGATATATAAAAAATGAAGCCTTAAGCAATAAAGAACAAGATTTACTGTGGCAGTCGGTAAAACAAATTAAACATCGTGGACCCGATGCGCAACAAGTAGAAATCATCAACAATGTTGGATTGGCTCATGCGCGATTATCTATCATTGATACTTCTGCACAAGCCAACCAACCGTTTTATTCCGATGACAAACAATTTGTAATTGTTTTTAATGGTGAAATTTACAATTACCAAGAACTGAAAGACGATTTACTGCTCAAAGGATATTCTTTCAGAACAAACTCGGATACCGAAGTTTTACTTTCCATGTATATGGAATACGGAAAAGAGTGTTTGAACAAACTCGACGGTTTTTTTGCTTTTGCCGTTTTTAACAAAAATGATAATTCATTGTTTTTGGCACGCGACAGATTTGGTATAAAACCGCTTTTTTACAGTATTCAAAAAAACAGCTTTACATTTTCAAGCGAGTTGCAAGGAATCATGCCCTTGTTATCCTCAAAAAACATTGACCGCATTTCTTTGTTTATTTATTTACAGCTAAACTACATCCCTGCGCCAAATACCATTTTGCAAGAAGTAAAAAAATTACTTCCCGGACATTATATATATGTAAAAAACACACTTACTCCCAATGATATTGAAATTGAACAATATTATTCGCTCGATGTTCCAAAAGGCAAAACAATTGTGACTAATGCCGCCAATTACAAACATGCGCAACAAATTCTCAAAGACCTTTTGCATCAATCGGTAAAAAAACGTTTAATTGCCGATGTACCCGTAGGCGCATTTCTAAGCGGCGGTATCGACTCCTCTATTATTGCCACAATAGCTTCAAAATACCATAAAAATTTACAAACGTTCAGTGTCGGATACTCCGATAATCCGTTTTTCGACGAAACATCTTACGCCGAATTGGTGGCAAATAAAATAGGCAGCCAACACCATACGCTTAAATTATCCACTGCCGATTTAACAACCGGAGCCAAAGAAGTGCTCGATGCCATTGACGAACCTTTTGCCGATTCTTCAGAAATTGCAGTTTATCTGCTGACAAAATTTACAAGAAAAAAAATAACCGTTGCATTGTCCGGCGATGGTGCCGACGAGATTTTTTCAGGTTACCATAAACACAAAGCCGAATATTTAGTACGAAATCCGGGATTGCAAGATAAATTTATTCAATGGGGATACCCGATATGGAAAGCTTTACCCAAATCAAGAAACGGTAAGTGGAACAATTTAAACCGTCAGTTATATAAATTTTCTTTGGGAATGCACCTGCCTCACAAAGAACGATACTGGCGCTGGGCTTCTATTCAACCCGAAGAATTTGCCAATTATTTGATAAAAGAACCCATTCGTTTCAACAATCCGCAACGCCTCACCGACGATGCGCACGAGTATAAAAAACGAAAATCATTTTTACTGAAACCTTTAACCAAAGAAAATGATTTTTCACGGGTTTTACTTACCGATTTACACCTGATACTGCCAAACGATATGCTCACAAAGGTAGATATGATGAGCATGGCGAACAGTTTGGAAGTTCGCGTTCCTTTTTTGCAACATCGCATTGTAGAGTTTGCCTTTTCGCTACCCACGGCATTTAAGATAAACCGGAATATTAAAAAGAAAATTTTACAAGATACTTTCCGTGATGAATTACCCGAAGAACTGTACAACCGTCCGAAAAAAGGTTTTGAAGTCCCCTTGAACACTATCCTTACCGAAGGTTTAAAAGATTATTTAGACATTTATTTTTCAAAAGAATTTATCGTAAAACAAAATATATTCAATCCACAAGCCATTCAATATTTGATTGAAAAATTAAACAGTCCCAATCCTGAAGATACTCCGGCTACTGTATGGGCAATTCTTATTTTTAATTTTTGGTGGAAAAAGAATTTTCAAGAGTAAAAAAATATTAAAAACGTTGGTCTCTTCAATTGAAGCGGGTAACTTCGTTTTTTATTGGCAAAAATTATGCAACAACTCACACAATTACTTAAAGACGGAACTATGGAATTATCCGAAGTGCCTTTTCCCGCACTTCAACAAGGAACGGTTTTGGTCAGAAATCATTATTCAGTTATTTCTGCCGGAACAGAGGGTAAAACCGTTAAAGACGCCCGATTGGGATACATTGGCAAAGCCAAAGCTCGAAAAGAAGAGGTGAAAAAAGTAATTCAAACAGCCAAATCTTTGGGATTGGTAAAAACTTACCAACTGGTAATGAATAAACTCGAATCACCTTCGCCATTGGGATACAGCACTGCCGGTGAAGTGATTGCCGTAGCATCTGATGTTACCGAGTTCAATGTGGGCGATTTTGTAGCTTGCGGCGGCGCAACTGCCAATCATGCCGAAGTAATTTCCGTGCCCAAAAATTTATGCGTAAAACTGCCAAATGCCGATAAAATTAAAGAAGCATCATTTACGACCATTGCAGCAATTGCCATGCAAGGCATTCGTCAAGCAGAAGTCGGTTTGGGTGAAACCGTAGTGGTTATTGGCTTGGGATTGGTTGGTCAAATAACCATGCAATTACTCAAAGCCGCCGGTATAACACCTATCGGTATTGATATTGACCAAAATGCGGTGGATTTGGCAAAAAAATGTGGGTTTGAGTATGCCTTTAACAGAAACACACCCGATTTAGATAAAATCATTTTTGACAAAACCCGTCAATACGGTGCCGATAGTATTATTATTACCGCAGCCACTTCATCCAACGAACCGGTAGAATTTGCCGGCATTATTGCCAGACAAAAAGCCAAAGTGGTAATTGTGGGTGCTGTGCCCACCGGTTTTTCTCGAAAAAATTATTATCGTAAAGAATTGGATTTGCGTATGTCTTGTTCTTACGGTCCCGGTCGTTATGACGATAATTACGAAATGAAAGGAATCGACTACCCTATTGGTTATGTCCGTTGGACGGAAAACCGCAATATGCAAGCATTTGTAGATTTACTGTATTCCGGTAAGTTAAATTTACAACCGCTCATCACTCATCAATTTAAGTTTGAGCAAGCCAAAGATGCTTATCAAATTATCGTAAACAAAACCGAGCCTTTTTGTGGTATTGTATTGGAATATGATACGCAAAAAAAACTAAACTCATCCATATCGATAAAACCTATTGATCAAAAAAGCAACGTAAAAATCGGATTTATAGGCGCAGGAAATTTTGCCCAAAATTTTTTATTGCCCAACTTAAAAAACTTACCGGTATCATTGGTGGGCGTTGCTACCGCACGTCCGCATAATGCTAAGAATATTGCTCAAAAGTTCGGCTTTTCGCAAGCATTTTCTTCTGCCGAAGATATTATTAACAATCCCGACATTAACACGGTTTTTATTGTTACCCGTCATCATCTACACGCACAATACATTATTAAAGCATTACAACTAAACAAAATTGTTTTTACCGAAAAACCTTTGGCACTGACTCCCGAAGAATTAAACCAAATTATTGAAGCTGAAAAGAACAGCAAAGGTTCGGTAATGGTTGGTTTTAACCGAAGGTTTGCTCCGCTTACGCAAAAAGCAATGGATTTTATCGGAAAGGATTTGCCCGTTGCCATCAACTATCGCATTAACGCAGGCCAAGTTCCTGCCGACCATTGGGTACACGACCCACAGATTGGTGGCGGAAGAATCATTGGTGAAGCATGTCATTTTATTGATTACTGCCGGTATTTTGCCAACAGTAAAATCTCACACATTAGCGGCAGTTTCCTCACCAAAGGAACGGTTAAAGACACGGCAGCCATTTCCGTTGGTTTTGCCAACGGAAGCGTAGCTAACATCAGTTATTTTTCCAACGGAAGTAAATTGTTACCGAAGGAACAAATTGAAATATTTTCGGGAACCCGTACAGCTGTTATCAATGATTTTAAATCATTAAATCTATACGATAAAACGCTAAAAACCATCAAATCGCCGGCACAAGACAAAGGGCACAAAAACGAACTCAATGCTTTTGTAAATGCCATTTTAAAAGGCGAAGAATTACCTGTTCCGTTCAATGAGTCGGTAGAAGTAACAATGAAAACGTTTGAATTATTGTCCGTAAATGAGTAATGAGGAAATACATAATGCTTTGCAAAAGGCATTGGCTTTTGCCGAACAAGAAAAATTCAAAGGTTACGACCCTTATGACACACTCAACACCACGTTACCCATTCATTATTTGGGTAAATGGGGAAAGGTTTTGGCGATTCAATTTCAAAAACGGTTTCCGTGGAATATTCGTCCTTTGTTGGGTATAAAAAAAGACTACAACCCCAAAGCTATTGGATTATTGTTGCAAGCATACAGCAATTTATACCTTCTTACCAATGATGAAAAATATTTAAACAAAGCACATACATTGTTTAATTGGTTAAAAAACAATTATACCAAAGGATACAGCGGTTATTGTTGGGGATATAATTTTGAATGGGCAAGTCCGGTAAAAACATTACAGAAGCACTCTCCCACTATTGTGGTTACAGGGTTTATAGCTCAAGGAATTTACAAATATTATCAACTTACAAAAGACCATACTGCACTGGATATTTTGTTTAGCATCAATAATTTTATTGAAAACGATTTACCCAAAACCGAAGACAATACCGGTGTATGCATCAGTTACAGCACCATTTCAAGAGATGTTTGCTACAATGCATCAATGTTGGCAGCCGAGCATTATGCCCGTATGTTTGCCCTCACAAAAAAAGAAGAATTTAAGGATAAAGCCATTGCCATAGCTCGTTTCACGGTAAACAAACAACACCAAAACGGCAAATGGAATTACAGTTTAAATTTATCCGATTTGCGGGAACGCGAACAAATAGATTTTCACCAAGGGTATGTTTTGGACAGTTTAAAAGAAGTGATTGTTCATTGTCAAGCCAACGAATTTATGAATGCTTACACAAAAGGACTGGAATTTTATGCCAAAAATCAATTTTTGCCAAACGGGCAAGCCATTTATCGCTTACCAAAAAAATATCCGGTAGAAATTCACAATCAAAGTCAAGGAATTATTACATTTTCGCGTGCTGCCACTTTACAACTCGATTATTCAACCATTGCCCGAAAAATTGCCACATACACCATAAACAATATGTTCAACCCCAATAAAGGATTTTTTTATTATAAAAAATACCCGACACATACGATAAAAACACCCTTTATGCGTTGGAATCAAGCGTGGATGATTTTGGCTTTGACAGAATATGAACTGGCACAATAAAAGCACAGTTTACATCAATAGTTTTTCCGATTGGATAAATACAAAAGAATAAATACCTTTACAAATATCATTTAAACAATATCAACATGAAAAAATCTTTATTTTTTGCCTTTGCAATAATTATTCTAAGCGCATTTACCAATCCGTTTGCATACCAATTATTTGATGCGGAAGGCAATGAAACCGACTACGAAAAATTGCTCGAAAAAGCCAAAGAAGCCGATATTATATTATTTGGCGAATTACACAACAACCCCATTGCACACTGGTTACAATTGCGTTTGACCAAAGATTTATACAATGTAAAAAAAGAAAACTTGGTTTTGGGTGCCGAAATGTTTGAAGCCGACGACCAAATTACCCTCAATGAATATTTAGCCGGAAAAATCAATTATAAAACTTTTAAGCAAGAAGCAAAAGTTTGGCCCAACAACACCACCGATTATCAACCCTTGGTTGATTTTGCCAAAGACAATAATTTGTCTTTTGTGGCTGCCAATGTTCCGCGTCGCTATGCCAATATGGTTTATAAAAACGGATTTGAAGCATTGGAAGATGTGGACAAATTTGCCAAGAAAAACTGGATGGCTCCACTCCCCATAAAATACGACCCCGACTTGCCCGGTTATAAAAAAATGATAGAAATGATGGGCGGACACGGCGGCGATAATTTACCCAAAGCCCAAGCACTAAAAGATGCTACAATGGCTTATTTTATTACCGAAAATTGGAAAAAAGGGAAAATATTTATTCACTATAACGGCACTTACCATTCCGATAATCACGAAGGAATTATGTGGTATTTGCAACAAAAAAACAAAAAACTAAATATCTTAACCATCAGTACTGTAGAACAAACGGAGGTATCTAACCTTACGGATGAAAATAAAAACAAAGCTGATTTTATTATTGCCGTTCCTGAAGATATGACCAAAACGCATTAAATAATTCCGTGTAAACTTCCACCTTTTTCTCCCAATTGATATACTTTTTGCATTACTTCATCAGGCATTGAAAGTTCGGGTGCATGATGGGGCTTTTTACGTGCATCAATTATTACGGCATCGCATTTCCAATGTTTATGCTCTATCGACTCATTTATTCCGTAAATATCATACGCCGGATTACTTCGCGTAAAGGTAACCCACAGAAAATTATCAAAATCTTGAGCTAAAAAACGGGCATCATCGCAAACGACAATCAAAGGAAATCCGTTTATTTTATCTTTTATTTCCATAGCAAATTGATGCATCTCACGCTTTGCATTTTCATAATTGGTAAATGGCGTTAATTCTACTGCCAATATACCGGCTGAAACCACTTGTGCATGCGTTGACAAATTCGAAAATTCCAATGACAATTGATTGATTTTTTTATCAATGGCAGCAAAAACAACCTTTGAACCTTGATTAAGCCCCGTTCCGGAATAATCCAAAGTATCTATTGTTGTGTTGGTTTGAAAATGAATATCTCTTTGGGGATTAAACCTCTCCAGAAAATAGGTGAAAAATTCTTTTTCATTATCTACATTCACTTGTTCCGAATGCTCGGCAATAAACAGGTATTTTGCCAAAGACATTTGCCCTGTTCCTAAAATATGATTGGCAATGGTCAATAATTCTTGAGGTTGTTGCTTTTCGAGATAAGGCGTATAACGTTCGCTGCCCAAAACCAACAATAAAGGATGAACTCCGGCAGCATCCACGGCGTTTACGGCTTTTAATCCGGGAATTTCTTTCAGCAAAACATCTTTAGTAAGTAAATGTATCAATTTGCCGAATTGCGAATCCTCTTGCGGCGGTCTGCCTACTACGGTAAACGACCAAACGGCATTTTTACGATGATACACTTTTTTTACTCGCATCACCGGAAACGGATGTTTTAAGCTGTAATATCCCAAATGGTCGCCAAAAGGACCTTCGGGTTTTGTTTCGTTGGGATAAATTTCGCCAAGTATTACAAAATCTGCTTCCGACGGAATAAAATAACCGTTTTTATATCCATATCGAAATCTGCGGTTATTCAAAAAACCGGCAAAAGTAAGCTCACTCATTCCTTCGGGCAAAGGCATAACTGCCGAAAATATATTTGCCGGCGATCCACCTACAAAAATACTGACCTTTAACGGCTGACCGAGTTTATTGGCCTTAGTTTGATGCACACCAATTCCACGATGAATTTGATAATGCAATCCTACTTCTTTGTTTTGCACATACTCATTGCCCGATAATTGTATGCGATACATTCCTAAATTGCCATGCATAACACCGGGTTGTTCAACATCTTCGGAATACACCAAAGGCAAAGTAATAAAAGCGCCTCCATCGTTTGGCCAACATTGAATTTGAGGCAAATCGGAAATTTTACATTCTTGCCACATTACCGGATGATGGTTGGTTTTTAAGGGCAACGCTTTGGATGCTTTATAAAGTGTTTTTAACGTTTTAAAAGGATGCTTAAAGCCACTTCCGGGATTATCCTTTAAATGTACCAAATTAGCAAAGTCACTCCACGAATCGCGAAGTAAGTATTGACTTCGCTCGAGTGTGCCGAAAAGATTGGAAACCGCCGGAAACTTTGTTCCTTTCAGATTTTCGAACAAAATGGCAGGTCCGTTGTTTTTAAAAACTTCTAAATGAACCGCCGCCGCTTCCAAATAAGGATTTACTTCTTCTTTTATGCGAACAAGTTCACCTTTTTGCTCTAAATCGTGAATAACATCGTGTGTGCTTTTATAGGGCATTTTTTGTGTATGAGAATGTAAAAATAAGAAAAGCCGCCCGAATTGGGCGGCTTTATCATTATCAAATGTTTCAATAAAACTTATTATCGCTTGCGTTTGTATTCGTAATCTTTACGCTCAAGTTCGTATTGGCGTTTTACGGCTTTTTTAAACTCGTTTAGCAATTGTGTTGTAACTTTTAAAACATCTTTGCCTTCTTCAGCTATCAACACTTTTTTACTTTTTAATTCAATTGCTGCACTGACATTGTAAGTTGATGAAGAATGATTGAATATAATTTCCAAAGTCAATTCTTTGTCATATTTTTTAAATAATTCTTTGAAAAATTCAGCTTTTTCAATGCAGATTTTCTCCACTTCATCTCTTACTGCTTCGTCAACTTCTTTTAAGTTTTTAATAATTACATTTACCATAAAATATTTTTTTAAAGATTATTGTTAAATTGTTTTAATTGTATTCCAAAAAACAAAGATAATAATCCGGCCATAAAAATAGGTATGCTGACCAAATAAACAACACTAAACATTCCAATAACAGGATTTATCAATATTAATATGGAAAAAAACAGTAAAATTATTCCGCTTAATAAAGAAATCCACCAATTGGGCAATTCGGCTTTTTTTAGCCAAAAAGACAAACTAATACGTGCTACTGCACTAAAAGTAAGCCAGAAGCCCATAAACATGATAAGTGTTGTTGCCGATAGTTCGGGCTGAAAGAGCATTACTGCTCCCAATACTGCTTCCAATAATCCAATAATCAGGTAAATGTACCAACCGTCAAAAAATTTTCGGTTGCGCAAAGCAAATACCGTATTAAAACCGCCAGCAGTAAATATTAACCAGCCAAAAATTGCGGTTAATACCATAAATGTTTCTACGGGTTGTAACATAAAAAATCCACCCATAAACATTAATCCAATCCCAACCAATGTTGGAATCCACCATTCTTTAATTTTCATTTCATTCATTTTTTATTCTCCTTTTTTATTTTTATAATTAGCTTTTTTAATGTCGCAATTTTCAATTATTATTCCATAGCACAAAAACAAGTCAACTTGTCATATTCGTGAAAATCATCATTTACACAAAAAAGATAAAATTCAAACGACATCAATAACTAAATAAAATAAATAAGGGTTTACACCTATGTCAAAAAGTCGTTAAATTTAAAGATGTTTTTTTATAGAAAGACGTGTTTTTTATTTTTTTAAACTCTCAGATGAAAAAACAAAAGGCAATAAAGAAGTTGCCGATGGAAAAAACCATACTTGATGATGGGAATACAAGTATAAATTAATTTCTTTTGTTTGATTGAATTCGTATTCGCTGATTACCTGACGGCAAGCGCCACATGGCGAACAAGGCATTTCAAATGGTTTATCGGTAATGATTAAAAGAGTGTCCACATCAGCATCAGGGTATTCGCTCTTGGCATAAAACAAAGCTACACGCTCGGCACATAACCCGGAAGGATAAGCGGCATTTTCTTGGTTTGTTCCGTAAACCCACTGTTTATTATCCAGTTTTACAGCTGCAGCAACCTTAAATTCAGAATAAGGCGCATACGCATCCTTTACCTTCTTTTCTAATATAAGAAATTGTTCTCGAATTTCTTGCGGCAATTCTTCTAACGACTGATAAACCGTGTATGATATGTTATGTGAATGCTGCTTCACTTTCTTAAACTGTAAATTATTTAATTCCAAGCAATTCTACATCAAATATAAGTGTAGCATTTGGCGGTATAACCCCTCCGGCACCATTAGCTCCGTACCCTAAATTGGAAGGAATAATTAATCGTGCTTTTTCACCTTTTTTCATGTGTGAAAATGCTTCGTCCCAACCTTTAATCACTTGCCCCTTACCCAATTTAAACTCAAAAGGTTTACCACGATCGTAACTGCTGTCAAATTTTTTCATTCCATCAAGCAAATACCCTGAGTAATGTACAATAACGGTTTCGCCCTCTTCAGGGGTTGCGCCTTCGGTTTCTTTAATTTTTATCATTTTTAAACCCGAAGGAAATGTTAATGTATCTTTTCCGGCTGTGTTAAAAGGCTTTTTAGGTTTTTCAACCGAAATCAATTCCACTTCAAATTTCAAGGTAGCATTTGGCGGAATCACGCCTCCCGCACCTCGTTCGCCATAAGCCAAATCAGGCGGAATGATGAAAACAGCTTTATCTCCGGTTACCAAATACGAAATACCTTCGTCCCAACCTTTTATCACTCTTCCTTCTCCCAATGGGAAACGAATAGGTTCACCTCTTTTGTAAGAACTGTCAAAAACAGTATCATTCATAAATTTACCCACATAATGCACTTCAACAATATCGCCTTTTTTCGGTCTGTCACCTTTTTTTGAGGCTTCTGTAATGGTGTATTTCAAACCACTTTCAGTGACTTGTTCTTTTCCTTCAATCTTTTTATTGTTTTTGCGCATTTTCTTCTTCTTTTCGTTTTGAGCCGAAGAATCGGAGGCTAAAACTGCCAGTACTAACACTGGCAGTATAATGTATTTGGCTATTTTCATAGGAAATATATTTTGTATTTTTTATTGTGCTGCTTGTGGTTGAGGAGCATCGCTTACTTCCAATAATTCCACTTCAAAAACCAAAGTAGAAAACGGAGGTATTGGTCCTGTTTGACGACCACCATAAGCTAAATGTGAAGGAATGATTAGTTTGGCTTTGCCACCTTCTTTCATATAGCTGATACCTTCGTCCCATCCGGGAATAACCTGACCGACACCTAATACAAATTCTATTGGCTCGCCTCTGTCAACAGATGAGTCAAATTTAGTTCCGTCGAGCAATGTTCCGGTATAGTGCACTTTAACTTGCTTGCCCGGCTCGGCTTGTTTGCCTGTTCCTTTTTTCTCTTCAATATAATACAACCCGCTTTGCGTTGGTTCTGCGGTGATATTATTTTCTGTCAAGTATTCTTGCAATTTGGTTTGCTCTTCTTCTTGTGCTTTTTGCATTTGCTCCATCTGTTCTTTTTGCAACTCTTCGAGTGTTTGCACTTTTAACAATTTAGCTTCAAAAGTAAGGTTTGAACCTTGGGGAATTTGCGGAGGAAGCGGTGCATTCATTAAGTGAGTAAAAAATGAATCGGCAGAGGTTACAAATGTAGCACTGTCGCCTACGTGCATCATTAAAAAACCTTCAGTAATATCGCCATTGTATAAAGCTGAATCTACTTTAATTTTAAATTCTTGACCACCTTTTCTGGAGTCGAACAATACTTCGCCACTGTCGGTTTTGTAAAGAATATCGAAAGTGGCTATTTCTCCCGATTTTAATTGAGGAGCTTCAGGGTTTGAATTATGAAATTTGTATTTCAATCCGTGTTCTGTGGTTTGGTATCCGTCTTCCGATTGATTTTGATTTCCACATGCTGCCAATGCTACTACAGCAATACTTAATACTAATTTTTTCATTCTTTAATGTTGTTTATTATTTAATTTTTGATTTACAAATATGGCGTAAAATTATGTTTTTTCGATTATCAATATCATAAATTATGTTAAACTTTCATGATATTAATGAAAAAGAAAATCCCCAAGCATAAAAGATTACGGTTGGGGATTTTATTATAATTTTAATTAAAAAAACGAGCGTTCGTTATAGTTTTCTTTACTATTGTTTGAACGGGTTCTTCTTCGATTTCCCGAGCGATGATTTCTGGTTTGACGACGACCTCCCCTGTCGGAACTGTCTTTGCCTTTTGAATATTCTACTCGCAAAGTTTTCCCTTCAAAATCTTCACCGTTAAGTGCTACAACACGGTCGCCATATTCAGCATCTACATCTACAAAAGACATATTATCCAATAAATCAATACGTCCGATGTTTTTACCGGCAATACCCGAGGCATCGCACACAAAACGTAAAATGCCGCCTTTTTCGCGGATACCGTCGTTTCTTCCTACATTAATAAAAATGCGTTTTTTGTTGGCATCACGTCCTCGTCGGTCTCCTTTTACCGAAGATTCTTCCATATCTCTTTTCCCGGGTTTGGCATTCAAATCGCGGGCATGTTCGTAAGCTTTTAAGTATTTGCTCACTTCTGCCATTACCATTTTTTTGATGATTTCATCTTTCGAAAATTCTTCTAACTCTTTAAAAACTTTTGGCAAATAATCATCAATTAATGTTTCATCCACTTCAGTATTATGCACCGAATCAATAAAATGATAGATTTGTTTCTCAACAATTACTTCACCGGTTGGCACTTTCACCAACTTCATTTTTTTGTTTATCTGTCTTTCTACTTGTTTAATTTTATACGCATCACGCGGATGCACCAACGAAATGGCAATTCCTTTTTTTCCGGCACGAGCCGTTCTACCACTCCGGTGAGTATAACTTTCTATATCTTCGGGCAAATGGTAGTTAAAAACGTGTGTAATATCATCTACATCAATACCGCGGGCAGCCACATCGGTTGCAACCAATATTTGTAAATGTTTGTTGCGGAATTTCTTCATTACATGGTCGCGTTGCGCTTGCGATAAATCGCCGTGCAATGCGTCGGCATCGTAACCGTCTTGCATTAAGCGGTCAGCGACTTCTTTTGTATCTCTACGCGTTTTACAGAAAACCATCCCAAACATATCGGGATAATAATCGATAAAACGTTTAAGTGCAAAGTAAAAATCTTTTGCCTTTACAAAGGCATATTGATGCTCAATATTTTCGTTACTGCTGTTTTGCTTACCAACCACCACTTTAAAAGGGTCGGTCATATAATTTTTGGCAATTCGCTCCACTTCTTTGGGCATTGTTGCCGAAAATAGCCACACTCTTTTATCTTCAGGAGTTTGCTCCAATATGGTATCCATATCGTCTTTAAAACCCATATTCAACATTTCATCGGCTTCATCAAGCACAACGGTATTTACTTCCGAAAGGTTTAAGGCACGGCGTTTAATCAAATCTACCGTACGTCCGGGCGTACCGACAACTATTTCGGCACCACTTTTCAATTGGTTTATTTGCTTACGAATATCGGCACCGCCATAAACGGTAACAATGTTTATACCTTCTTTGTATTTGGCAAAGTTTTTTAACTCGTTGGTAATTTGCAAAGCCAACTCACGTGTTGGACTTAAAATAATCGCTTGCGGCGTTTTGGCAAACGGTTCAATAGTTTCCAATAGCGGAATACCAAAAGCAGCCGTTTTTCCTGTCCCTGTTTGGGCAAGTCCAACGTAATCTCTGTCTGTTTCTAATAAAGCCGGAATGGATTTTTCTTGAATGGGGGTGGGATTTTCGTATCCCAGGTCGTGGATTGCTTGCAACACCTCGTTGCTCAACCCTAATTCACTAAATGTCATAAATGTATTTTGATTATAAATTAATTTTGGCAAAGGTACGAATAAAAAATGAATAGCACTTTTTTAGAAGATTTCGGCACTTGCAATTAACAATTATTAAATTATTCTGTCGTTTATATTTAAACAACTTTTGTTTTTAACAATAACTAAATTGAGCATTAAAAATTGTAACTTTGAGTAATGGAAAATTCGGCAAACAGCATAAAACAGATTATTGAAAAAGGACGTGTTTCTAATCGTAAAACATTAAAACCAAACGAAATAGCACAACTTGGCAAACTTCCTCCTCAAGCTTTGGATTTGGAAGAAGCTGTATTGGGAGCGCTTATGTTGGATAAAGAAGCTGTTTCTGAAGTAATAGATATTTTAGCTCCCGATTCCTTTTACGATGAAAAGCACCAACGCATTTTTGCCGCCATTCAATCTTTATTCAACAAAACCGAACCCATTGATATACTAACCGTTACCAACGAATTAAAAGAACGAGGTGAATTAGAATTGGTGGGAGGTGCCTATGCCGTGGCACAATTAACCAACCGCATTGCTTCTGCTGCCAATATTGAATACCACGCCAGAATTATTGTTCAAAAAGCTATTCAGCGTAAACTTATTCATATTGCCTCGCAAATCATTCACGATGCATACGATGACACAATTGATGTATTGGAATTATTAGACAAAGCCGAAAAAGAATTGTTTACCGTATCGGAAGGTAATTTGAGAAAAAATTACGACGATATGGGTAAGCTTATCCATAAAGCCATTGAGCAAATTCAAGAAGCCAAAAATAAAAGCAAAGATGGAGGGACTATTGGAGTTCCGTCTGGATTTTCTGCTTTGGATAAAATTACTGCCGGTTGGCAACCTTCAGACTTAATCATTGTTGCGGCACGTCCTGCGATGGGAAAAACCTCCTTTGTATTGTCATTGGCACGAAATGCAGCCGTTGATTTTAATATGCCGGTAGCATTTTTCTCATTAGAGATGTCATCAATTCAGTTGGTTACCCGTTTGATTTCTGCCGAAGCATTGGTTGACTCTGAAAAATTACGAAGCGGAAATTTGCGTGATGATGAAATGCAACAAATTATCACCAAAGTTAATCAATTGGCACAAGCACCTATTTATATTGATGATACGCCCGGGTTGTCGGTTTTTGAACTTCGGGCAAAAGCACGCCGCTTAAAACAACAACACGATATTAAATTACTTATTGTCGATTATTTGCAGCTGATGACTGCTGGAGGAGCCGATTCGAGCGGAAATCGCGTGCAAGAAATCAGCACCATTTCGCGTTCATTAAAAATTATAGCCAAAGAATTGGAAATTCCGGTTATTGCACTTTCACAGCTTAGCCGTTCGGTAGAAACCCGTGGTGGAGACAAAAAACCCCAACTCTCGGATTTGAGAGAATCCGGTTCTATTGAACAAGATGCCGATATCGTGCAATTTATTTACCGTCCGGAATATTACGGTATTACCGAAGACAGCGAAGGCAATCCATTGCAAGGTGCGGCTTATATCCTTATCCAAAAAAACAGACACGGACAAGTTTGCGAAGTGAAATTGGGTTGGGATGCCAATTATGCACGATTTAGAGATTTCGAAGATATTCACGCCAATCCATTCTTAACAGCACCTGCTGATCTGCAAGGCGATGACGGATATGCAACAGGAAGCTCTATGATGCCCAACACAAATTTCCCGGTAGGAGGTGAAACGATGACTGTTCCTTCAAAAATGAACGATGACACATCTTTGGATGATGATGAAGATTTTTTACAAGATAATAATTTTGAAGATGCGCCATTTTAAAAATCATCTGACAACAATCATCATTTTTATATTAAGCATTTCTTCTGTAAATGCCACTAAGATATTGGTAATGATGGATGAAACACAAGCCAATCATCTGAAAGCTTATGGTATTGCATATTGGGTTTTGGAAAATAACGTTGAAATTCATTGGTTGCTGAACTATCGCGGAGGAAGTTTCTTGCTTCCTTATGCTAAAAGCATTGAAGAGGAATTAATTATTCGTGGAGTTTCTTATGAAGTTATCCCCGATGCAAAAAGTGCTGCAATTTTGCAAGAAATTGCCAATCCTGAGGTAAATCAAGAATCGGTAAAACTGGAAAAAGCACCTAAAATTGCCGTATATTCACCCAAAAACAAACAACCGTGGGACGATGCCGTTACACTTGTATTGACTTATGCCGAAATTCCCTACGATGTAATTTATGATGAAGAAATTATTAATGGGAAATTACCTCTATACGATTGGCTTCATTTGCATCATGAGGATTTTACGGGGCAATACGGGAAATTCTATGCCGGATATCACACGCAACCATGGTATCAAGAGCAAGTAAGGTTTAATGAAGAAATGGCTGCCAAGCTTGGTTTCTCGAAAGTTTCGCAACTGAAATTGGCTGTTGCCAAAAACATTAAAAATTTTGTTTTGGGCGGCGGATTTCTGTTTGCCATGTGCTCGGCTACCGATTCTTACGATATTGCTTTGAGTGCCGAAGGCGTTGATATTTGCGATGTAATGTACGACGGCGATCCACCCACACCAAACTACAACAGTAAAATTGATTATTCGAAATGTTTGGCATTTGAAAAATTTACCATCTCTACCAATCCGTATGAATATGAATATTCAAATATTGATGCCACACCTGTACACGCCAAAACACCAGAAAAATTAGATTATTTTACATTATTCGAATTTTCTGCCAAATGGGACATTGTTCCTACGATGCTTTGCCAAAACCACACATCGATTATAAAAGGATTTATGGGGCAAACCACGGCTTTTAATGAACAATTTATTAAAAAAAATGTACTTATTATGGGCGAGAATAAAGCGTTAAATTCTGCCCGTTATATTCATGGAGAATTAGGTAAAGGCACTTGGACTTTTTATGGTGGTCACGACCCCGAAGATTACCGACATTATGTTGGCGACCCTCCTACCGACTTAAATTTGCATCCAAATTCTCCCGGCTACCGGTTGATTTTAAATAACATTCTTTTTCCTGCGGCTAAAAAGAAAAAACAAAAAACATAGTCTGTCATTCTTGTGGTTGTACCCATTTTGTTACGTAATTTTCTTCAAAATCAATCGGCATTTTTGTGTTATAAATCCCATAAAAAGCCGAACCACTTCCTGTCATTGAGGCGTAAAGAGCGCCGTTTTCATACAATTTATCTTTTATTCTTTTTAATTGAGGATATTTCTCAAAAGCCGGTTTTTCGAAATCATTTATCACTTTATCTTTCCAATCTTCAATTGGCAATTTCTCTAATTCTTTAAGGTTAAAATCGGGCCGGGCAGGTGTAATACCTGCAAATGCTTCTTTGGTGGATACATGTAAATTTGGAAAAACAATACACATCCACATTCCTTTTAAGGATATTTTTACAGGGGTAAATTTTTCGCCAATTCCTTCGGCATACATTGGTGCATTATAGATAAAAAAAGGACAATCGGCACCTAGTTGTAATGCATATTGGGCTAATTTGCTTTCGGGAATTTTCAAATTAAACTTTTCATTCAAGAGTTTAAGCATAAAAGACGCATCGGCAGAACCACCGCCCATACCGGCGCCCATCGGTATATTTTTTTTTAGAATGATTTTCAAAGGGGGAATTTTATAATCTTTTCGTAATAGTTGAACAGCATCCAAACAAAGATTATTTTTAGTTAAAGATTCATCATCATTATCTATTATGGTAAAAGTATCGTTATTTGATTCTAAAACTTCCAACACATCATACAAAGGAACAGGATAAAAAACCGTTTGCAGATTATGGTAACCGTCGGGACGTTTACTCACAATATTTAATCCGATATTTATTTTGGCATTGGGAAAATCAACCATAGTATAAAAATAAAAAAGCCGGCAATAAAATTACCGACTTTCTTTAAGTATTGTATGAAAAGAAGATTATTCTTTTTCTACATCAAATTTAACAACTACCGAAACATCTTTTGTTAAACGAATTTCGGCTTCGTAAGTACCAAGTTGTTTGATAGCTTCGCCACGGATTTTCATTAGTTTACGGTTTACTTTGTAGCCCATTTTCTCAATAGCATCTGCCAATTGAATAGTAGTTACCGAACCAAAAATACGACCGTTTTCGCCGGCTTTTGTTTTGATAACAATTTTAGCATCTTTTAATGCCTCAGCAGTTTTAAGTGCTTCTTCTTTCAATTTAGCTTCTTTTTGTGCACGCTGACGCATTGTTTCTTCAAACATTTTTTTGGCAGAAGGAGTTGCGGCAACAGCCATTCCCTTTGGAATTAAATAATTGCGGGCATATCCGGGCTTAACGTTTACTATTTCGTTAGCAAATCCTAAATTTTCTACATCTTGTTTTAATATAATTTCCATATCGTTGTCCTCCGGAATTTTATTTTAATAAATCAGCTACGTAAGGCATAAGTGCCAAATGACGTGCTCTTTTAATTGCAGTAGATACTTTTCTTTGGTATTTCAAAGAAGTACCTGTAAGACGACGAGGTAAAATTTTACCTTGTTCGTTTACAAATTGCATTAAGAAATTAGGATCTTTATAATCTACGTATTTAATACCGTATTTTTTGAATCGACAGTATTTTTCTTTCTTAATGTCGATGCTTGGAGGAGTTAAATATTTAATATCTTCGGCCATTTTTCTGAAATTTTAAGGGTTAATAATTACTCTGCTTTTGCAGTTTGATTGTTACGTTTACTTTCGGCAAATGCAATAGCGTGTTTATCCATTTTCACTGTTAAGAAACGCATAATTCGCTCATCACGGCGGAATTCGGTTTCTAATTTATCTACCAATGCAGGGTTTGCTTCAAACTCTATCAATTGATAGAATCCGGTAGATTTTTTTTGAATGGGATACGCTAATTTTTTTAGTCCCCAATTTTCTTGATGTACGATTTTGGCGTCATTTTTCTCCAAAAAATCGACAAATTTTTGAACTGCTTCCTTTACCTGAGCATCAGATAAAACGGGAGTTAAAATGAAAACAGTTTCGTAACGATTACTCATTTTGTTAGTTTTTAGTTAATAATTACTTAATTTTTAAGGTCGGCAAAAGTAATGAATTTTATCTTTAAATGCAACGGGTTTAGTTATTTTTTTGACAATGAGAGAATTTAAAGCGAGTATCCGGTTAGAGAATGTGAAACGAGTAAACTAAATAAGCATCAATTAAAGTTAGTTAATTAATATAAATATTTTACCACAATTATTATTGGAAATTCAATAAATATTCCGTTACTTTATAGCACAAAACTTTTTATATCAATTTGACAAAATGCATTTAAAAAAAATCATTAAACAAAACAACTGTAAAAGTTATGAAATTCAAAATATTACAAAAAAAATGCCTCCCACTTTGTGGCGGAGAGGCTTACCAAATGTTTTCACAACGGAATAATCCTTATTGTGAATAGTGTTCAAATTGTTGACACAAATATAAGATATTTAATCTAATTGTCAAATGGAAAGAAAAGATTTTTTAAAGCTTATAGGTAAAGGCGGTTCAACTTTTTTGTTTGCTGGCATTGTTAAACCGGACTTTACAACAGCGTTTGACCTGCAACAGGTAACGATTTATGATAATTATATTCGTGGTGAGAATTTTTACCGTAAAAATTTTAATAATTTGAACTTACAACTCAACCAACCGGTTGAATTAGTCAGAGACCATAAAAACATCCATGACAGTTTTGCGGTTAAGGCATGTGTAAATGAGCTTCAAATCGGCTACTTGGCCGCTTATGAAAATATTGTTATTGCCAATATGTTGGATGCGGGTGCCAAACTCTTTGCTTCTATTAGTGCTTTAAATAAAGTGTACAACAACAAGGACGGATTAGGCAGAATGGGTTATTTACAAAACACTATTGCCATAAAAATTGAAACCGAATTGATGGTCCCGCTCAGCAATATAAAATTATCCGACCTTACCGAACATCGTGCCGACGATGCTTGGGAAACTTACCGAAAAGGGTATGATTTTAATCAAGTAAAAATATATTAACCGAAAAAAGATAAAAAACTATGGAAAATAAAACAAAAACCGTATTAGGATTAGACTTAGGCACCAACTCTATCGGTTGGGCGTTGGTAAAAGAAGATATTGAAAACAACTCCAATTCAAACATTATAGATTGTGGAGTAAGAGTAATTCCATTAACATCTGAAGAAATAGACAATTTTGAAAAAGGTAAATCCATCACAACAAATAAAGACAGAACACAAAAAAGACATGCTCGAAGAAACCTGCACAGATTTAAGCTCAGACGTAAAGTTTTGATTGAAACTTTAAAAAAAGCAGGCATTATTGATGAGCAAGCTGTTTTAACTGAAGATGGTAAAGGTACCACTCATGAATTAATACGGATTAGAGCACAAGCCGCTGACCAACAAATAAAGCTTGACGAGTTTGCCAGAGTATTGCTGGCTATCAATAAAAAAAGAGGATATAAAAGCAGTCGAAAAACAAAATCTGCCGAAGAAGGCGAAGCAATCGATTCTATGGATATAGCTAAAATTCTTTATGAGAAGAACTTAACGCCCGGCGAATATGTACTTAACTTATTGGAGAAAGGAAAAAACTTCATCCCCGATTTTTACCCATCCGATTTGCAAGAAGAATTTAATCGCATTTGGGAAAAACAAAAAGAATATTATCCGGAAATTTTAACCGATGAACTAAAAAAGGAAGTTATCAATAAATCGGGAAGGCAAACATGGACAATCCTTAAAAAGCCATTTAATATTGTTGGGATAAAAAGAACAGGAAAAAAACATGAACAAAGATTAGAAAATTACCAATGGCGTGTAGAAGCGCTTAAAAACAAACTTGATTTAGAACAATTAGCCATTGTTTTACAAGAAATAAATACACAATTAAATCGTACCAGTGGTTATTTGGGGGAAATAAGTGACAGAAGCAAACAATTATATTTGAATAAAATAACAGTAGGGCAATATTTGTACAACCAAATAAAAGAAAATCCACACAACCGTTTAAAAAATCAAGTTTTTTACCGCCAAGATTATTTAGATGAATTTAATAAAATATGGGACACACAAAGTAAATTTTACCCGGATATTCTTTCGCCTGAGCTTAAAAAAGAAATCAGAGATATCATCATATTTTATCAACGTCCGCTAAAATCACAAAAAGGGCTTATCAGCATTTGCGAACTGGAAGGCAGGGAAGCAGAAATTAAAGTGGACGGCAAAACAAAAAAGAAGGTAATAGGACCACGTGTCATTCCTAAATCATCCCCCTTATTTCAAGAGTTTAAAATTTGGCAACGATTAAATGATATTATTGTAAAAAACCCGGTTACCAAAGAAGAATATTATTTAAGCGAAGAACATAAAAACATTATTTTCGAAGAAGTAAACTTAAAAGGTAAAATTTCCGATAAAGAATTATTAAAACTTCTCGGACTAAAAAGTAAAGATTGGGAAGTAAATTTTAAAACCATTGAAGGAAACAGCACTAATGCCGAACTGTTGAAAGCTTATCAAGAAATAATCAACACAGCAGGATACGACAATCAAGAATTAAAGAAAATGGATGCCGGTAAAGCAGTGCCATTTTTAGAAGAATTGTTTGAATCGCTTGGGATTAATAAGCACATCGTAAAATTTAGCACCGACTTACCCGACAATGAAATTGAAAAACAACCGCATTATCAATTATGGCACTTATTATACTCTTATGAAGGTGATAATTCTAAAAGTGGAAATGAAAGTTTATACAAACATTTGAAAGAAAAATTCGGCATCGAAAAAGAATATGCCCAACCGTTCATTAAAATAAATTTTAAAAGTGATTACGGAAATTTAAGTGCCAAAGCCATCAAAAAAATACTGCCACACTTAAAAGACGGCAAAGATTATTCAGAAGCAGCTCAATTGGCAGGATACAACCATTCACACTCTTTTACTAAGAAAGAAAATTTAGAAAGGGAATTGGTGGACAAATTGGAAATTTTGCCCAAAAACAGTTTACGAAATCCGGTTGTGGAAAAAATCCTCAACCAAATGATTAATGTAGTGAATGCCATTATAGATGAATACGGTAAACCTGATGAAATACGCATTGAATTAGCCCGCGAACTCAAAAAAAGTGCTAAAGAAAGACAAAAAACAACCGAGTACATTACAAAATCTACCAAAGAACATGAACAAATCAAAAAGATTCTTGAAAAGATGCCTCCATTCAATCAAGGAGTACGAATTACGCGCAATGATATTATCAAATATAAATTATGGAAAGAATTAGAACCTAACAAATACCATACATTATACAGCAATCAATATATACCACTCGAAAAACTTTTTTCTAAAGAAATTGACGTAGAACACATCATTCCCAAAGCATTATTATATGATGATTCTTTTTCAAACAAAACACTCGAATACCGAAATGTAAACCTGGAAAAAGGAGACAGAACAGCTTATGATTATATGATTGATAAATACGGCGAAAACTCAGAAGAGTTTAAACGTTACATTACTGTTATTGAGGAATTATATAAAGACGGTAAAATAAGCAAAGGCAAATTCAATAAATTACTGATGAAACAATCGGAAATTCCCGATGATTTTATTGAACGTGATTTACGAAACACACAATATATTGCAAAAAAAGCAAAAGAATTGCTTTTAAAATTAGTTAGAACCGTAGTACCAACCAGTGGAACAGTTACCGACAAATTACGTCAAGATTGGGGATTAGTTGATATAATGAAAGAGCTTAATTGGGATAAATATAACCAATTAGGATTAACCGATTATGAAGAAACAAAAGACGGAAAACGAATAAAAATCATTAAAGATTGGAGTAAACGAAACGACCAACGACACCACGCTATGGATGCCATTACCATTGCCTTTACCACGCACAATCATATTCAATACCTCAATAATCTAAATACCATTTATAATTTGCATGAGCAAGAAGAAGTGCAACACGACAAAAGCAATTTATACGGCATAAAAGAAAAAATTACAGAATTGGTTGAAGATAAAAACGGTAACAAAAAAAGAAAGTTCAAAAAACCTATGCCAAATCTGCGTTCGGAAGCCAAAAAGCACCTCGAAAACATTTTAGTTTCCTACAAAGCAAAAAACAAAGTAGTAACACAAAACAAAAATTACATTAAAGTAAGTGCCAACAATCCGCGAAAAAACAAGATAAAAAGAAAAGGAAAACACTACCTTGTACAAGATACCTTAACTCCAAGAGGGCAGTTACATAACGAAACCATTTACGGAAAAATTAAACAACCTTTAAAAAAGCCGGTAAAGCTTTCCAAAAAATTCACAGCAAAACAAGCAGAGCTGATTATCAATAAAGAGATAAAACAAACTGTATTAAATCATTTGGCTAAATACAATAATAAGCACGAAATTGCTTTTGAAAGTAAAACATTAAAAAAGACCCCGTAATTTTTAATAACAAACCGTTGAAAGAAGTACATTGTTTTGAAGAATTTTACACCATAAGAAAAGATATTTCGCCGGATTTGAAAATTGATAAAGTAATTGATGAAAAAGCAAAAAAATATTAGAAACCAGACTAAAAGAATACAACGGAAATGCCAAAGAAGCGTTCGCTAATTTGGATAAAAACCCCATTTGGCTGAATAAAGAAAAAGGCATTGCCATTAAAAAAGTAACCATAAAAGGCATAAACAATGCCGAAGTATTGCACACCAAAAAAGATCATTTTGGCAAAGAAATATTAGACGAAAACAACCATCCGGTTCCTGCCGACTTTGTAAACACAGGCAACAACCATCATGTAGCTATTTACCGAGACAAAGATGGTAATTTACACGAAAAAGTAGTATCCTTTTTTGAAGCTGTAGAAAGAGCCAATCAAGGAATGCCAATTATAGATAAAGACTACAAAAAAGGATTAGGGTGGGAATTATTGTTTACCTTAAAACAAAACGAAATGTTTGTTTTTCCAAATCCGGAAACGGGTTTTAACCCAAGTGAAATCGATTTATTAAACCCCAATAATAAATCATTAATAAGCCCAAATTTATTTAGAGTGCAAAAAATTGGAAGTTCTGATTATTGGTTTAGACATCATTTGGAAACAAATATCAAAAACAACATTAAAGGAATAACATATTTCAGAATAACGAATAAAAATACTTTACAAAACATTAAGAAAGTCAGAATCAATCATACAGGAAAAATAGTTGCCGTAGGCGAATATTAACACACTTGTAACTTTTTTACATAAAGGTGCGTAATTTATCATAAAAAACCATTGTGTTATGATAAAGCGCACCTTGTTTTTTGCCAATCCCGTGTATCTAAGCACAAAAAACAAACAATTGGTTGCCACTTATCCTACCGGAGAAAAAGAAAATATTCCTCGTGCCAAACAATTAAAAGAAATAAAACCCCAAAATAAAAAAACTGTACCCATAGAAGATATTGGGGTAATCATTTTAGAACATCCGCAAATAACCATTACCAACAAACTGTTGGAACAATTAAATTTGCACAACGTAGCTGTAATCCATTGCAACAGTCAACACATGCCTGTTGGTTTAATAATGCCACTTAACGGACATTCCGAACTGTCCGAACGATTCAGGCACCAAATAAATGCCAGTTTACCCTTAAAGAAAAATCTTTGGCAACAAACCATTCAGGCAAAAATTATCAATCAAGCCGCCCTTTTATCCGAACGAGGTATTCCGGTAAAAAATATGCTACAATGGGCAAAAGACGTAACCAGCGGCGACAAACAAAACCACGAAGCCCGGGCAGCTGCTTATTATTGGCAAAACCTGTTTGATATTCCGGACTTTAACCGTACCCGCTTTGGCGAACCACCCAACAACTTACTCAATTACGGCTATGCCATTTTGCGTTCCATTGCTGCACGGTCATTGGTTTCGAGCGGTTTACTGCCTGCTCTAGGCATTTTCCACCAAAACAAATACAATGCCTATTGCCTTGCCGATGACATTATGGAACCCTACCGCCCTTATGTAGATGTGATTGTAACACACATTGTAGATAATGAAGACGATTACAGCGAATTAACAACCGAAATAAAATTGCAACTGGCAAGCATTGCTGCAATGGATGTAATAATAGACGGCAAAAAGAGTCCTTTGATGATAGCCATGAGCCGAACCACCAATTCATTATTTGAGTGTTTTGCCGGCATAAGCCGGAAACTGCTATACCCCAAATATGAATAAACAAAATAAAAATGATTGAAAAATTTTCACGATTAAATCAATACCGTTGTATGTGGATACTCGTATTTTTTGACCTGCCTACCGAAACAAAAAGAGACCGGAGAGCTGCTGCAAAATTCAGAAAATCTTTGGTAGAAGATGGTTTTGGTATGTTTCAATTCTCTATTTACATCCGGTTTTGTACCAGTCGCGAAAATGCCGATGTACATATTAAGCGAGTAAAAAGTATCTTACCAAAATATGGCAAGGTTGGCATACTGCGTATTACCGACAAACAATTTGAAATGATGGAAATATTTCACGGACAAAAAGAAGTAGAACCCGAAAAACCAAGTCAACAATTAGAACTTTTCTAACTCAATGCTCATTTTTTCTATTCAAAAAATACAGATAACTAACAACATACCAGCCAGTTAAGACGAGGTATGTTGCGAATTATCCATAAAGATAACAATTTGAACGCTATTCACAACAAATTTAAAACCATTTTTATATATTTGTAAGTTGCGAATTATCCATAAAGATAACAATTTGAACGCTATTCACAACGAAAGTGTTTAAAGCCCTTAATTTAAAGAAGTTGCGAATTATCCATAAAGATAACAATTTGAACGCTATTCACAACTATTCCAAGAAATACGAGGCGTTTTTTTTCGTTGCGAATTATCCATAAAGATAACAATTTGAACGCTATTCACAACACCATTACCCATTCCATTAGCATCCCATTGGTTGCGAATTATCCATAAAGATAACAATTTGAACGCTATTCACAACTATTTTATG
>MDTD01200296.1_pt1 | contig 51118 bp, 49 predicted proteins | sample 811221 | NCBI WGS metagenome assembly MDTD01 (sample SAMN05326646, study PRJNA326480) | marine metagenome | isolation source: seawater | place: Pacific Ocean: South West | collected 2011 | reverse complement strand
TTACTAAAGTTTTTATTTTCAATTATAGCTGTAGGGTCATTAGAGATGATTTCTGAAATTCCCACAATATTAGTTAGAGGAGTTTTTAATTCATGGCTGGCATTAGCTAAAAAATCATTTCTTTCCTGAATAGATTTTGAAATTGAATCTTGATCAATAAATATAATTAAATAATATAATATTTCTTTTTCTTCAGAAACTATGGGTTGTATTTTCACATTAAATAATACATTTTTATTATTTAGGTCTATTTGTAAATTTAAAGAATAATCATCTAAATTATTTTTAACTTTTTCTATAGTATTTTTTAAAATAGGATCTCTAAAATGCTGATGCAAATAACTACTTTCAAAATTTGAAGGAAATATATCCTTGGCAAAATTGTTAGCAAATAAAATAAACCTTAGTTCATTAATCAATACCAATGGAAGTGGAATCGAGTCTAGTAATTGAGAATATTTACTTTTCTCTTCTAATAACTTTTTATCATAAAGGTGTATCTTTTTTTCAAATGCAGACTTAAATCTCAGGTATTCATTAGTGGGATTTAAGAAAAAATCTATCAAAGTGCTGTTGATATAGATATTTTCTTCTTTAAGCAAATTAAGGCTATTATGATAAAATTTATAAAGTTTTATCATAAAGAAAAAAAGTGTGCAGCTAAGTGCAGTTAAAGTTAGATAACCTTCTAAATAAAAATTAAAATAGAAAAAAACCAAGCTAGTAATCAGAATTAAAAAGAAAGTAAATGATAATAAAGTATATCTAATTTTAAGCAAATTATGCTTTTTTAGACTCTAATTTACTATTACCAGAGCTGGAAAAAGTATTTGGTTTAGATGAATCATAGGCAGCAAACAAAGCTAAAGTAACAATTTCTGAAACACTAGCTCCTACTCTAACTATTTGTGCAGAGTTTTTTAATCCAGTTAATAGAGGTCCTATAGTTTTTCCCGCACCCACTTCTCCTACTAATCTTGAAGCTATGTTCGCAGCATGTAATCCTGGCATTATCAATATGTTCGCAGGCTTCGATAGTCTACTAAAAGGATAAAATGATAGTAATTTAGCATTAAGTGCTACATCAACAGTCATTTCGCCATCATACTCAAAGTTTACTTTTCTCGAGTTTAGAACCTCTATAGCTTCGTGAACTCTTTCTGTACCTTTTATTTCTGGATTGCCAAAGTTAGCAAATGATAGCATGGCTACTCTAGGATCATGACCAAGTTTTTGGGCTATGTCCGCAGTCTGGCAGGCTATATCAGCAAGCTCTTCACTTGATGGCATATAATGAACAGTAGTATCAGCTATAAACAAAGTTCTACCTTCAAACATTATTATAGACATTCCAAATATTCTAGATTTAGGAGCGGGATCAATTACTTTCGTAATATCATCATAAGCTACAAAGTAATTTCTAGTAGATCCCGTGATCATTCCATCAGCATCACCGTTAGCAACCATGCAAGCGGCAAAAATATTTCTGTCTTGATTAACAAGGCGCTGACAATCTCTTTCTAAATAACCTTTTCTGTTTAGTTTTTTGTACAAAAAACTAAAGTAATTATTATTTTTTTTAGAAATGCTTGCATTAAGTATTTCTAATACTTCTGTATCATGTAATCCAACTTTCTTTATAGCAGAATGGATTTGTTCCTCTCTTCCTATTAATATAGGTTGGCCGTATCCTTCTTTATAAAATTGCATTGCTGCGCGTATTACAGTTTCCTGTTCTCCTTCTGCAAATACTATTCTTTTCGGAGAGGCTTTAACATTATCAGCAACTCCTTGTATAAGCGTTGCTGTTCTATCAAGCCTGGCTGCAAGGGTCCTCCTATAACCTAATTCATCTTCAATCGGTTTTTTTGCTACACCAGAGTCTGTTGCAGCTTTTGCAACTGCAGGAGGAATCGCCGTAAGCAATCTTGGATCAAATGGTTTTGGAATAATATAATCTGGGCCAAAATTTAGTAGCTGTCCTGAGTAAGCATTAGATACCTCATCAGGTACATCCTGCTTGGCTAAGTCTGCCAATGCTTTAGTAGCTGCAATTTTCATATCAATATTTATCGCAGATGCTCTTACATCTAGAGCTCCTCTAAATATATAGGGAAAACCCAGAACATTATTAACCTGATTAGGATAGTCTGATCTTCCTGTTGCAATTATAGCATCTGGTCTTACTTCTTTAAGGTCAGCTGGATTTATTTCTGGATCAGGATTTGCCATAGCAAAGATTATAGGATTTTTTGCCATACTTTTCATCATTTCCTTAGAGAAAGCTCCTTTTACAGATAGTCCAAATGCCACATCTGCACCTTTGATAGCTTCCTCAAGTGTTCTGAGATTAGTTTCAACTGCGTGAGCAGACTTCCACTGATCTAAATTATCTCTGCCTTTGTAAATAACGCCTTTTCTGTCGCATAGAATTGCATTTTCCGAAGGCATTCCCATAGATTTTAGTAATTCTACACATGCAAGGCCTGCGGCGCCTGCTCCATTTACTACCATTCTAAAATTTTTAATATCTTTTTCTGTAATAGATAATGCATTAATCAGACCTGCTGTTGCAACTATTGCAGTTCCATGCTGATCATCGTGAAATACTGGAATATCTAGTATCTCAGAGAGTTTCTGTTCTATCATGAAACACTCTGGAGCTTTAATGTCTTCTAAATTTATACCACCCCATGATTTGCCAAGATGTTTTATGCAGTTACAAAATTCCTCTACATCTTCAGTATCAACTTCTAAATCAATCCCATCTATATCTGCAAATCTTTTAAATAGTACAGCTTTACCCTCCATAACTGGTTTAGACGCTAGTGCTCCAAGATTACCCAAACCAAGAACAGCAGTTCCATTAGAAATGATTGCTACCATGTTTCCTTTTGCAGTATAGTCATAGGCAGCATCTGGATTCTTTTGTATTTCTAAACATGGAATAGCTACCCCTGGTGAATAAGCTAATGATAAATCTCTAGCAGTAGAAAGTGGTTTTGTGGCAGATATTTGAAGTTTTCCAGGTTTTTTATTCTTATGAAAATCTAATGCGTCTTGTGGTGTTATATTAAATCTAGTAGTTAAATCTGGCATTTCATTTTCTTTGTAAAAGAATATAATATTTTAATTATTTGGTAAAGTAATTTAGTTTCAAAATATGATAAAAAAACAATTAACTCCACTATTGAAGCAATACCTTGATATTAAAGAACAGTACCATGATTGTTTGATTTTTTTTAGGTTAGGAGATTTCTATGAATTATTCTTTGAAGATGCAGAAGTAGCAGCCAAAGAACTTAACATAACTTTAACCAAAAGAGGCCAATTAGATAATAAAGAAATACCCATGTGTGGAGTTCCTTTTTTCCAAGGAGAAGTTTATTTAGCAAGATTATTAAAAAAAGGTTTCAAAGTAGCTATATGCGAACAGATGGAGAGACCTGAAGAGAGCAAGAAAAGAGGTCACAAGGAAATTATAAAAAGAAAAGTAGTAAGGGTTGCTACACCAGGGACTTTGACAGAAGAAAAAGAATTAGAAAGTCCAGAAAATAATTTTTTAGCTTCTTTGATGTGCAAAGGAGATGCTTTTTCCTTAGCCTGGATTGATATATCTACTGGAGAAATATCTTTAAAGAAATGCTTAGATATAAACCAATTTATATCTTGTGTCGAAGAAATAAGGCCTTCAGAGATTATTTACAACCAAGAATATCTAGAAGAGAAACTTTTAGGAATCTTAAGAAAAAATATATTAGGAACTCTATCAGAAGTAGAAAGCATATATTACAATTACAAAGAAAATATTAAGCTGATACATAGAGCATATGATAACAACAAAGATTTTAAAATAGAAAACTTTTCTAATGAACAATTAGAAATATTAGGAAGTTTAGTAAAATATATTTCTTACACTCAAGATGGAAAAACTCCACCAATAAAAACACCGAATAAAGAAGAAGAAAAAGAGTTTTTAGAAATAGATGTTTCTTCTAAAAAAAATCTTGAAATTGTAAATGCTTTAAATGGCGACAGAAAGGGTAGCTTGTTAGATGCAGTCAATTATACAAAAACCTCAACAGGTGAAAGAAAACTAATTAATGACTTGCTAAACCCGTTAACAAGTTTATCTAAAATAAAACTCCGTCAAGAATTAGTAGAGTTTTTCTTTCATAATTATTCTTTTTTGATAGATTCTTTTTCTAATGAATTTTCGAAAATACCTGATTTTTCTAGATCTATTGTAAGGCTTTCCTTGAACAGGGGAGGGCCTAGAGATTTAAGTAGCATAAACAGTGGTCTAAGGAGAGCTCTTATTATCGTAGATATGGTTTATGATAAGAGATTAGCTAATACTAAATCTGATACTATAAAAAAAATAATATATCCTATTAAAAATAATAAAAATATTAAAGATATAAAAAACATTCTTGATTTGGCTTTAGAAGAAAAACTTCCGCTTCATATTAGGGATGGAGGTTTTATAAAGAAAGGCTATGACTCAGAATTAGACTCACTAATAAACTACAGAGATAATAGCAAAAAAATTATAATAGATATCGAATTAAAAGAGAGATTATTTACTAAGATTAATAATCTTAGAATAAAGTATAATAATTTTTTGGGATATTTTATAGAAGTTAGTCCTATGCAACAAAAAAAAGTCAGAAACTTTCCAGAAAGATATATTCACAGACAAACCCTTAAAAATTGCATAAGATTTACTTCCAGAGAATTAGTAGATGTATCTGAAAAAATTATTAATTCTAATGCGAAGTTATTAGAAAAAGAAATTGAAATATATAAGAAAATAGTTAATGAAATAATTAACAACTCTCATTTAATTCTTAAAATTAGCGATATTGTAGCTAGATTGGACGTAGCACTTAGTTGGGCAACCTATGCCAAAAATTCTAAATCAGTTAAACCTAGTATTTCTGAAGATAACCAGTATTCCATAAATAATGGAAGACATCCATCGGTAGAAAAAACTCATAGCGAAAAATTTATACCAAATAGTTGTGTCTTAAATAAAAAAAATAATAATGTCTTTAAATTGATCACTGGCCCAAATATGTCAGGAAAATCTACTTTTCTTAGACAAAATGCAATTATATTAATTATGGCTCAGGCTGGGGGTTTTTGCCCAGCAGACTCAGTTAAGATAGGAATATGTGATAAATTATTTTGCAGGGTAGGTTCAGGAGATGAACTTGCTAAAGGCAACTCAACATTTATGGTAGAAATGTTGGAAACTGCAAGAATACTTCAAAAGGCAACTATTAATTCTCTGGTAATTCTAGATGAAATTGGGCGAGGTACTTCCACCTATGACGGAATGTCTATAGCTTGGGCAACTATAGAGTATTTGGTTGAAAAAATTAAATGTAAAACGCTATTTGCTACTCATTATAATGAACTTGGGGCATTAAAAGAAAAATTTCCAGAATTAGAACTTAATACATTTAGAGTAAAAGAGTGGAAAGGAGATTTAGTCTTTCTACATGAAATTAATGAAGGAGTAGCTGCTAGCTCATACGGAATTCAGGTAGCTAAAATGGCTGGTATTCCAAACTTGTTGACAGAAAGAGCTGAAGAAATTCTAAAAATTCTAGAAACCAAAAATGATAAAAATAGAAATAGAAAAATACAATTAGATATAAATTATGCTAAACCGCAAGAAAGTAGTTTTTTAATTCTTAATGAGATAAAGAAAGATTTAATAAATTTAAATATTAACAAGATTAGTCCAATAGATGCTTTAAATAGATTAAATAAATATAAAGAAAAACTGTTCGAAGGAGAAGTAGAGGATAATGAATAAAAGCTTTTTCAAAGCATTCACAATAATGAGTCTAGTTACTTCCTTAAGTAGAATACTTGGATATGTCAGAGATTTTATTTTTGCATTTATAATGGGTGCTGGTCCTATTGCAGATGCTTTTTTATTGGCGTTTAGGATCCCAAATTTTTTCAGAAGATTTTTTGCAGAAGGCGCTATAAACAACGCCTTTGTTCCCATGTATTTAGATATAAAGAAAAGAAATGGTGAAAAAAAAGCAGAATTGTTTGTAGGAAAATTTATGACTTTGCTCTTAATATTTCTTATTATTTTCGTACTAATTTTAGAATTCTTTATGCTACAAGTAGTTTCATTCCTAGCACCTGGATTCACAGAAGATCTAGTTAAGAAAACTTCCTTCCTAGCCTCTATCATGATGCCTTACTTAATTTTTATATCGGTCAGCTCCTTAATAGGCGCAACATTGAATGCTAATGGCAGATATGCATTGTGGTCTTTTTCGCCAGTAATTTTAAACCTTATGATGATATTAGGAATGTGTTACTCAGTTTATGCTTCTTTAATTACAGAAGATTTACTTTCTTGGGCAGTTCTAATTTCAGGTTTAATACAGTTTACTGTTTTATCTATTTGGATAAAAATAAAAAAAATAAAAGTTACTTTCCTATTTCCTAGTATTACAAAAAAAATAAGGACTTTATTAGGTTTACTTTTGCCAAATTTTCTTGCCGGTGGAATAACTCAGATTAATCAGTTTGTAGGAGTTTTTTTTGCTTCAGGAATAACAGGAGCAATTTCATGGTTGTATTATTCAGATAGGATTGTGCAACTTCCTTTAGGTATATTTGCTATAACTATATCAACTATATTACTAACATCTTTATCAAAATTAAAGTATAACCAGAAAAGATATTCAGAGAGAATTAATGCTTCATTTATATTAATGTTATCTTTAACATCTATATGCGCAATTGGTTTGATTGCTATACCTGAACTTATTGTAGACATACTTTTTAAAAGAGGAAAGTTTGGCTATGGGGATGTCAGAGCTACCAGCGATGCATTAGTTATGTACTCCTTAGGTCTTCCTGCTTTTGGACTAATAAAACTATTTTCTACTATTTTTTTTGCTAGGAAAGATACTAAAACCCCTTTTTATTTCTCCCTATTTTCTATGCTTTTAAATATAATATTAATTATTTTTTTAATTCGAAGTAATGGACATTTAGGAATTGCACTGGCTTTGAGCATATCTAGTTGGTTTAATGTATTATTATTATATTTAGGATTAAGAATAAAAAAAATATGGAAAATTGATTATCAATTATTGATAAATATTTTGAAGCTTGCTCTAATATGCTTTATTGCTTTTATAGTTTTAAATATATGTCATTTTTTAATTCTTTATTATGACATTCTTATGATTTCAAATATTTATAAAAAGATTATTTTCTTAGTTTGTTTAATGGTAATAACTGGTTTAGTATTTGTATTATTAAGTTTTTTCTTTAATTTATTAATCGTTAAAGATTTTAAAGAAAAATTATTTCAAAAGTCATGGTATGGAAAATAAATCAGATAGTATTTTTTCAGGAGTTCAACCAACTGGAAATCTGCATTTAGGAAATTACCTTGGTGCAATAAAAAATTTCGTCGAACTACAAAACAATAATAAAGCCTCAAAATTTTATTATTGTGTAGTAGATCTTCATGCAATTACTGTTTACCAGGAACCAAATAAGCTTAAGAGAGATATACTTGAGACCGCAGCGACCTTCATCGCTTCAGGTATAGATCCTAAAAAAAGTATAATTTTCAACCAATCAAAGGTAAGCTGTCATGCAGAGTTGGCCTGGATACTAAATTGTATTTGTAGAATAGGATGGTTAAATAGAATGACACAGTTTAAGGAAAAAGCAGGAAAAAATAGAGAAAAAGTATCCGTAGGTTTGTTTACTTATCCTGTTTTAATGGCCGCTGATATTTTAGCATATAAAGCTAATTTAGTACCAGTAGGTGACGACCAGAAACAACACTTAGAACTAGCTAGGGATATAGCACAAAAATTTAACCATGATTTTGATGTAGATTTTTTCCCTGAAATTAAGCCTTTAATATTTGGTTCTGCTACTAGGGTAATGAGTTTGCGCAATGGAAATTATAAGATGTCAAAATCAGATGTTTCTGAATTTTCAAGAATCAATATACTAGATGATGAAGATACTCTAATAAATAAGATAAGAAAAGCTAAAACAGATAGCGATTTAATTATGGGGCACGAAGCATTAGAAGATAATGGTTTAATTAAAGAAGAAATATCAAAAAAACGTCCTGAGGCAGCAAACCTATTACAAATTTACAGTGCACTCAAGGATGAAACCCTAACAAAAATTATAGAACGTTTCGCAGGAAAAAGTTTTAGTACTTTAAAAGAAAAAATATCAGAAGAGCTAATTAAAACCATCTTACCTATTGGAAGAGAGGTAAGAAGAATGTTAGATGACCCAACTTACATATTAGACGTTTTGAATGAGGGAAGTGTTATTGCACAAGAAGAAGCAGAAAAAAATTTAAAGGAACTTAAAAATATAATAGGATTAATTTAAGAAAGAATGAAATTTGGATATTTATTTACCCATAGCTGAGATATCTCAGAATGTTTTTTTCTTGCTTACAATAGGGTTCATAGCCGGAATATTATCTGGTATGTTCGGAGTAGGGGGAGGCTTTTTAACCACACCTATCTTAATAATAGGAGGGATACCCCCAGCCGTGGCTGTAGGTAGCGAAGCAAATCACATAGCAGGATCATCTCTTGCAGGATTTATGACATATCTCAGAAGACAAAATGTTGATTTAAAAATGGGAATTATTTTGTTGTTAGGCGGCATGTGCGGCTCGGTAATAGGAGTCTATCTTTTTAAGTTTCTTTCGATCAAAGGTAGATTAGAAGAGGTTATAGCTTTTGCTTATATTTTTCTCTTAGGATTTATAGGAATTTATATGCTGCTAGAAAGCTTAAAAAGTCATAAAAGGAAAAGTTCCAAAAATAATTCAAAACTTCATGTACACGGATGGTTGCACGGACTTCCTTTTAGGATAAAGTTTAGAAGGTCGAAATTATATATAAGTATTATACCCCCTATTTTTATAAGCTTCATAATAGGAGTTCTAGCATCTATTATGGGTGTAGGTGGAGGTTTTATTTTAGTACCAGCAATGATATATTTGTTAGGAATGTCAACTCAAATAGTTATTGGTACATCTTTAATGCAGGTTTTGTTTGTGTCAATTACCTCTACTATAATGCATGCCTATGTTAATCAAACAGTTGATATAATACTTTCGGCTTTTCTTCTTTTTGGTGGATTATTTGGAGTTCAGATGGGAGTAGTATTAGTACAAAGAATTTCTGGGGAATTGATAAGAATGCTTTTAGGAATAATAATAATATTCTTATGTTTGTTCATGTCTAGTAAATTTGTTGTAAACCCTGATTTTAAGTTTATTGTAGAGTTTATAAAATGACTTTTTTTATATTTTTTATTCTCTTCATTTTCTTTACAACTGATACAGTAGCAAAAGAAAAATTGTTTGTAGATTTCTTTGATAATGAAATAAGTATAGATGTTGGTTTTACAGGAGCTAAACTGTCTTTTTTTGGTGCAATAGAAGGTTCAGGAGATGTAGTAGTTGCAGTTACTGGTCCAAGAAAAAAAATAAAAGTTACAAATAAACAAAAGATAATGGGAGTCTGGGTAAATTCTGATACAGAAAATTTTTATGATGTTCCTAGTTTTTATTATGTTGCATCAAATAAACCTTTGCAAGATATTGATGCGCGTACATCCTTTTACATTAATCAAATAGGTCTTGCTAATTTGAGGTTTGAAGGAGCAGAAGATTTGGAAAGTAGAGAAAGAGATAGTTGGAAAAGGGGTATCATAGATACTATGGTTAAATTAGGAAGATACAACTCTGAGAATGGAAATATAAATATCTCAAAGAGTAAACTATTCAAAACAGAGTTTAATTTTTCTTCCGATATTTTAGAAGGCGAGTATATAGTAGATACACTTTTGTTAAAATCAGGCAATGTAATAGGCGCAAAGAGGTCCTTCATAAATGTATCTAAGTCAGGATTGGGAGAAAAAATATATAAATTTTCAAGTGAATACAGCATGATATATGGTATTTTTTCAGTATTATTCGCTCTAATATTTGGATTTACAGCAAATTTATTTATGAGGAAAATAAATGCATAAAACTAAAAAGAAAATTGTCGAGAACTATTTGGTTTGTGTTGATGAGTCAAAGGAATTTTTGGATGCTTTAGATTATGCTTGTTATAATGCAGAAAAAAATAAGATGGGTTTAATACTATTTTATGTAATTGAACAAGAAAATTTTAGACATTGGCAAGGAGTTGAAAATATGATGCAAAAAGAAGAGGAAAGCAAGGCCAAAGCGTTACTTAAAAAATTTAAGAATATTATAAATGAAAAATATGATTTAAAGATTAGGAATATAATTGAGCGAGGTGAGAAAGTTGAAAAATTAATAGAATTATTTAGTGATAGGAAGTTAAAAATTAATAAGCTTATTCTCGGATTATCACTAAAAGAGTCAGATACTAATAAAATTATCAGTTCACTAACTGGAAGCTCCAGGAGAAAATTATCTTTGCCAATTACTATAGTTCCTGGTAAATTAATAAATTGATATGTTTATAAAAGTAGAAGAAACTCCAAATCCAGACACACTTAAGTTCATTCCAGAAAAAGAATTAGGTTTGTCAAACAATTTCTTTCTAAACAAGGGAGACGACATAAAATCGTTTCCAATAGCTAAAGAGCTATTTGATATTGAGGGTGTTAAGAGTATATTATTAGATAATGATTTTATTTCTGTTACTAAGAGTAGTAATGAAAGTTGGGAATTTTTACAAACCATAATTACCTCTCAGTTGGGTTCATATTTTCAAGAAAGTAAGCCTGTTATGATTACTAACAGTGAAGCGAGAAATGATAAAAAAGAATTTAGTCAAGTTGAAATTAAAATAAGGGATCTTTTAGAGACGAGAGTAAAACCAGTAGTGGCCGGGCATGGCGGAGATATATCATTTCACAGTTTTGAAGAAGGAACGGTTTATCTAGAATTAAAAGGAAGTTGTTCAGGTTGTCCTTCTTCTACAGCAACCTTAAAGATGGGGATAGAAAACATGCTCAAACATTATATACCAGAAATAAAAGAGGTTTTAGAGGTTGGGAATTAACTGATATTGGTTACTTTTGAATAGCTGATAATGCCACCATTCATTGTGATAGAAATCAAACCCTGCCAAAGTCATAATTGATAAAAGCAGGTATCTATTTTTTCTTGCAGTTATACTAATTTCCTTCGATAAATGGTAGGCTTTTTTAGAAAAATCGTCAAATTTTGTCCCCATATCTAATTCATTATTGTTTTTATCAGTAAGAGTTAGATCAACAGCTACTCCTTTTGTATGAGGAGAGCCTTTTTTGGGGTCAGACAAAAAGTTTGGATTGGGGTAGCCAGACCAGAGACTTTCCTGAACATACTGAGGTCTGTAAGCGTCAAATATCTTTAATTTGTATTGTAAACTAGAAGCAATATTCACAGCTTGCACAAGCATTTTTTCTGCTTCTGGATGTAAAAAGCATTTATCTTCCTGAAAAATTCTTTTTCCAAGAATATTGTCTTCTGACGCATATTTAAGATCAATTATCAAATTATGTTTTTTTACGCTTATTTCTACTAATTTCATTGCATGTTTTTAGTAATACTTTATTAGTATAGTATGAATAATTCAACTTTATTGTCTATAGAAACATCTCTCAATAGAATTTATTTAATAATATTAAAAAGAAAAGAAATATTTGAAGTTTTAAAAAAAAATGTAAAAAGTGTAGAAATAGAATTAAACTTGCTAATTAGAGAAATTATGAGAAATGCAAATATTAATTTCATTGATTTGGACTATATAATGGTTTCTTTAGGTCCAGGATCTTTTACTGGAACTAGAGTAGGTATATCTGCGGCTAAAGCAATTTCTGTCATAACAGGCAAAAAAATAATAGGCTTTAGTAACTTTGAAACGATATATAATACAATTTTAATAAAAGATAAAAAACTTATAGGTTCAGATGTAGAAATACTGGTTAAAGCTCATAAGGATAGTTTTTTCAGTCAGACATTCAGTGCTGAAAATAAATATAAACAAAAGATGAAATATAAAAGACTAGAGGATATCCAAAAAAATTATCGTGAAAGAAAATTTTTTATAGGTAATTTTAAAAATAAGTATCATATTGAAAACTTTATAGAGTGTTGGCCATCTAAAAGAGGTTATTTAAAGATGGTAAGGAATAAAGTCTTGGTTCTTAAAAAGAACGTTACAACAGAACTTAACCCAATTTATATAAAAGAACACTATGCTAATAAGTAAAAGAAAAGAAAAGGACTTGGATAAAATTTTTAAATTTTATAACTCTGTAAAAGACGGAGAAGAGAGAAAATGGAAAAAAAGTTTTTTTCACAACATAGTAGGTAATGAAAATACATTCTTCCTATACTCTTTTCCAGCTAAAGGTTATTTGATTTTTTCTTTATCACAAGAAAGTATAGATGTAATTGCTTTAGCTACAGACCAAGACTACAGGAAAAACGGTATTGCTACAAAACTGCTAAAAAAAATGATTATACTTGCTAAGGAAAACCATGCTAATAAAGCCTTTTTAGAAGTCTCTACATGTAATCTAGCAGCCATCAAATTATATCAAAAGTTTGGTTTTTCTAAAATAGGGATTAGGAGGAATTACTACCAAAAGAAAAAAAAAAAACAGGATGCCATACTAATGAAATTAGAAATTAGCTAGTTTTATGTTTAATCTTTAAGCTAAAAACACCTTTGCTAATTTCCAACTTTTCTAAAATCTTAAATCCTAATTCATTTAGACTATCTGGCATGCCTTCTAGTGCTTCTTTATCATTAAGATGAACTGTTAGTTGATTTCCTTTTTCTAATTTCTCGAGTGCTATTTTTGTTTTTACAAATGTGATAGGGCATTTATCATCAAGCAAATTAAGGAACATTTTTTCTTTCTTTTTCCTGTACATAAGCTAAAATATAAACATTTAATATAATTTGTAAATGGTTGCTAAAAAACTAACAATTTCTAGAATTGAAGCCTTGTGTGCAAATAGAGGTATAAAGATTACACATCAAAGGAGTATTATTGCCCGTGTAATATCAGAAGCAAAAGATCATCCTGATGCAAATAAGGTTTTTATTAGAGCAAATAAAATTGATAACAGAATCAGTTTAGCTACTGTTTATAGGACTATAAAGCTATTTGAAGAGAATAACGTATTAAGTAGAATAGATTTTGGAGGAAACAGGGCAAGGTATGAAGAACTCACAGAAACACATCATGATCACTTAATTGACGTGGATACAGGAGAGATTATAGAATTTGTAGATGATGAAATAGAGGAGTTACAAAGAAAGGTCGCAGAAAAATATGGTTACTCATTAGTAGATCATAAGATGGAATTATTTGGAAAAAAAAAATAGACAAGAATAAATAGATTTTATGGCAATAGCAGAAGACATTAATTTTTCATCTCTTAACTTACGTACAGGTAATTTAGAGGTAAGATTAGCTGAAAATAATTTGGAAATAGATGCAGCGCAAGCATTAAGGTATAAAATTTTTTTTGAGGAAATGGACGCCATTCCTAATAAAAATCAGAAAAGATTAAAAAGAGATATAGATCTATATGATCCATATTTTGATCATATATTAGTTATTGACCACGATATTAGGGGGCCTTTTAGAAATAAAGTTGTAGGAACTTACAGACTAAATCGAGGAATTACAAAAACTAAAAAAAACTTTTTCTATACTGCCAGTGAATTCAATATTGAAAAACTATTAAATTTTTCTGGAGAAATTCTAGAGTTAGGAAGAAGTTGTGTTTCCCAGAAGCACAGAAATGGAAAAACTATGCAATTGTTGTGGAATTTTATTGCGTTATATGTGATTAAAAACAATATAAAAATAATGTTTGGATGTGCTTCATTTCCTGGCATAAATGCCAAAAAACATATAATGGCACTTAAATATCTTCAAGAAAAATATTTAGCTCCCCTAGAGATGAGACCGTTCGCTTTAAATGAAAAAAAAGTTTGTCTTGAAAAGATTTCTAGTAGTTCATCTAATTTAGATAATTTTAAGAAGTTTTTAGGGTTAATACCTCCTCTTATTAAAGGTTACATTAGGCTAGGAGCATATGTAGGCGAAGGTGCTGTAATAGACCACGAATTTAACACCATAGACGTTTGTATAGTTTTACCAACCAAAAAAGTTGCCTCTAGATATATGGAACATTATGATAGAAAATAATATTTTTCATAAGGTTTGATTTGTTATTTTTATTTAAAATATTTTCAATAATTCTTCTAATTGTTGCATTGTTGCCTTTTCAGATGTTTTTTATTTTAATAAAAAGCGACCTAAGATTTTCTCTTCCCAAGGTCTTTCATAAAAAATTATTATCAATTTTAGGCATTAGAGTAAATGTGTATGGAAATCCGGCTAATGCAAAACCGCTTTTCATTGTTGGAAATCACACATCTTATTTGGATATTGTTATTTTAGGATCATTATTTCCTATTTGTTTTATAGCTAAGGAAGAAATTAGAAAATGGTTTCTATTTGGTTTTTTAGCAAAATTGCAAAACAGCATATTCATAAATAGAAGAAATACAATGATTTTAGAAGCTATAAAAAAGATTAATAAGAATATAGGAAAAAGTTTCGCTATTGTTTTATTTCCAGAGGGCACAACAAGCAATGGTAAAAAAATTCTTAATTTTAAGTCATCATTATTTAGTATTTTTGAACAAGACGCTTTATTGGCATTGCAAAATTTTTCTCTTTGTTATACACATATCAATGACTTACCAATTGACAATAGATTAAGACCAATTATTTCTTGGTATGGCGATATGAGCATGTTTAAGCATTTAAGAGCATTAATTAACCAACAATCTATAAATGCGAGCATAGTTTTTCATCCTCTTATGAGAACAGCTGGCTTAAATAGAAAAGAGATAAGCTTTCTCTCAAGGGAGCAGGTAAAAAAAGGCTTTTATTCTGTAAATTAAAATTGAGAATTTCTTGAAAAAAAATATTTTTATAAAAACTTTTGGCTGTCAAATGAATAGTTATGACAGTGATAGAATTCTAGAAAGCCTTAGTTTGACTCACGAAAAAGTCGAAAAGCCAGAAAATGCAGATTTAATAATTCTTAACACATGTCATATAAGAGAGAGAGCTGCAGAAAAAATCTATTCTGAAATAGGTAAACTATCAAAACTTAAAAGAGAAAATAAGAATCTTAAACTTGTTGTTGCAGGTTGCGTTGCACAAGCTGAAGGTTCTGCAATGATATCCAGACAGCCTAATATTGATGCGGTGATAGGCCCACAGATGTATCATGACTTTTCAAACCTACTTAACGAAAAGAAAAAGTCGGAAAGAATAAAGTTAAATTTTGAGAATATCAAAAAATTTCAGAATTACAAAAACAAGAGAATGCTTTCATCAGTAAGTTCTTTTGTAACGGTTCAAGAGGGTTGTGATAAGTTTTGTAGTTTTTGTGTCGTTCCATTTACTAGAGGAGCAGAAAATTCTAGGAATTTAGAGGAAATAATAAAAGAAGTTGAAGACCTTTCTCTATTAGGATGTAAAGAAATAATTCTCTTGGGACAAAATGTAAATGCTTATCACGGACTTCATTCAAAAAATAATGAAGCCGACTTATCACAATTAATCTATGAAATAGAAAAAATTAATGGAATTGAAAGAATTAGCTACACTACATCTCATCCGGTAGATATGAAAGAGAGTCTTATGTTATTGCATGGAAGCAGTAGAAAACTAAACCCATATTTACATTTGCCCGTACAATCAGGGTCGAACAGAATCCTGAAAATGATGAATAGAAAGTACAGCACAAAAGAGTATGTTGATATTATAGAGAAAATACGTAAAAGCAGGCCAGACATAGCTTTATCATCAGATTTTATAGTGGGCTATCCGGGAGAGACAAAAGAGGATTTTAGGAAGACTATTGACTTGGTAAAATTTATTGAATTTTCACAATCATATTCGTTTAAATACAGTGCAAGGCCAGGAACAAAAGCATCTAGGTCAGATAGCGTGCTATGTACAAAAGAGTCTAGTGATAGATTATATGAACTTCAGGATTTACTTAAATCACAACAAAAAAAATTTAACAAACAGTTCTTAGGAAAACAGGTAAAAGTTTTGTGCAAAGGAAAGGGTAAAAAAGAAGGACAACTGAGAGGAACTACACAATGGATGCAGGTGGTCAACTTTAAAGGTAAAAAAGTTAAATCTCCTATTGTAAACGTGAAAATATCAAGAGTTACGGATAACAGCTTACTAGGAGAGGCAGTATAATTAACAGCCAAAATAATCAAATAGTTTTTGACGTAGACGATAATTCTATAGCTATCCCGCTTTTTGGAGAAAGAGATCGAAATATTAAATATATAGAGAAATCACTTAATCTGAAAATAAATGCTAGGGGCAACATTCTTTATATTAATGGAAAGGAAGCAGAGAGAGCTAAAAATATCATACTTAATTTGATAAAAATAATAAGAGAGAAAAAAATTCTTGATAATGAAGAAGTTGAAACGGAAGTAAGACTGTCAAATGAGAAAGACAAAGATGTTATTAACGAAAATTTTATTAAAACACCCAAAAAAAAGATTTTAGCTCGAACTATTAAACAAGCAGAATATCTTAGAGGCTTAAAACAAAATACTCTAACTATTGGAGTAGGACCTGCAGGAACTGGAAAAACCTATCTGGCTGTAGCACATGCAGTTGAACGAATATTATCTGGAGAAGTAGACAAGATTATTTTATCAAGGCCGGCTGTAGAAGCTGGCGAGCAATTAGGTTTTCTTCCAGGAGATTTGAAGGAAAAAATAGATCCTTACTTAAGGCCTCTTTATGATGCTTTAGGTGATTGTATGAATAGGGACAAAATAGCTAAGTTTATAGACAGAGAAAAAATCGAAATAGCTCCTCTAGCCTTCATGAGAGGAAGAACCCTTTCTGATGCCTATATAATTTTAGATGAAGCACAAAATACATCTCCTATGCAAATGAAAATGTTTCTAACAAGATTAGGCAAAGGCTCTCAGATGGTTCTTACAGGAGACCTTTCTCAAATTGATTTACCTCAGCAAGTTTCATCTGGTTTGTATGAAGCTCTGGATGTTACAAAAGGAATTAAAAAAGTTGCTCAAATTAAATTTACAGAAAAGGATGTTGTAAGGCATCCACTTGTTACTGAAATTGTAAATAGTTATAATAATAGAAATATATTTCCACAATAGATTTATTCAATGAGACATATAAGCATCAATAATAGAATATTTGTTATCTTAGAGGATGCTAAATGGAGTGTTAGCCATATCAAGGCAGTTCGTAATGTACTTAACGTTTGTGCACTTAATAAAAAAGGTTTATCAGTCAAATTAACAAATGACTATGGTATAAAAGAACTCAACTATAAGTGGAGGGGAATAAAAAAGCCTACAAATGTTCTTAGTTTTCCTAATAATTTAAATAAAGATAAGTCTATAAATGCTTATCAGTATCTAGGTGATATTTTAATTAGTTATGATACGCTTAAAAAAGAAACTACAATATACAAGGTTCCATTTGTTAATCATTTATCCCATATTTTAATTCACGGAATTCTTCATTTGAAAGGATATAAGCATGATTTGTGGAGAGAAGAGAATATTATGAAAAAAGAGGAAATAAGGATTCTGGAAATGTTAAACATAAACACAGCATATCTGAAGAGATTGTTTTAGAAAATTGAAAAAAATATTTACATCTATAATTAAGCTATTATCTCCTAAAATAAAAACTTTAGAGCTAGTAAATAATATTTCTAAGGATGAAGGACTGTCGAGTGAGCAAACACATATGCTTGGTAATCTGCTAAAATTGGGAAATATTCAGGTTAGAGATATAATGGTACCCAGAGCAGATATAGTAGCTATTTCTATGAATAAAAATTTTTCAGAAACCTTACAGCTTTTTATAGATGCTTCTCATAGCAGAATGCCAGTATTTAATAATCAGTTAGATAACATTACAGGAATGATTCATGTTAAAGACTTACTTCCATATTGGCACAAGAATTCAGAGTTCTCGATAATTAAAATAAAGAGAAATGTAATATTCGCTTCTCCATCAATGTTAGTGAATGACCTATTAGGTCAGATGAGAGCTACCAGAACTCATCTCGCTATTATTGTAGATGAACATGGAGGAACTGATGGAATAGTAACAATTGAAGATCTCGTAGAAGAAATAGTTGGAGAAATCGAAGATGAACATGACTCAAAAGAAGCACCTGTAATTACCACAATGGACGATGGTTCTCTTTTGGTTAATGCAAGAGCATTAACATCTGATCTGGAAGGAGCATTGGGGTTAGTTTTCTCACACATAGAAGATTATAAAGAAGTAGACACAGTTGGAGGTCTTATTTTTACAATATGTGGAAAAATCCCTAAAGTAAATGAAGTTATACCTGAGCCAAAATCTGGCATAAATTTCAAGATACTAGAAGCTGACCAAAGGAGAATAAACAAAGTTCTAGTTTTTAGAGGTGCAAATATAATTGATAAGTAATGATAATATTTCTAATCGCTGGACTTTTTTAATTTTTATAGGATTAGGACTTTCTTCATGCTTGGGTTTTTCTCCGTTTAATTTTTTCTTTATCACGCTATTCAATTTCGCTATTTCTATCTATCTATTACAAAAAAGTAAAGATGAGAAGAAAGCATTTTTTTTAGGTTTCTATTTTGGTATAGGTTACCACTTAGCAACTTTGTACTGGATAGCAATGTCTTTTAAAGTTGCTGAAAAAGGTGGTCTTTTTTTAGGATTTATAGCAGTGCTTTTTTTGTCATCTTTTCTTGCATTGTTACATGGCATTTGTTTTTATTTAATTAAATATCTTTCAAAAGATTTAAAAAATTTTTCTTCAGCACTATCAGCAGTCTTCTTTCTAAGTATTTTTGATTGGATTAAAGGAAACATATTTTGGGGTTTTCCTTGGACTCCATTATCCTCTATTTGGTCCTTCAATACATTTACCCTTTATCCTTTTTCTATAATTGGTACTTGGGGTTATTCAATGGTTTCTTTTTTCATAGTTTTAGGAATTTATTTGTTATTAAATAAGAGTAAACTATCTCTATTTTTTTTCATGCCCTATTTGTTAATTATTTTTTCTATTTTGCTTCCTTTAAATAAGAAAGGAAGCAGAGTAGAAGAAATAAAAGTAAGACTAGTTCAACCTAATATTAAGCAATCAGAGAAGTGGAAATTATCTATGATAAAGAAAAATATGAATAAATTATTTGATTTATCACTCTTAAAAGGAATTGAAAATATAGATATGGTAGTATGGCCTGAAACAGCTGTTCCATTTGATATAAATAGTGACAGCATTTTTTCCAAAGTATTTTATAAAAAAATTGAAAACTTTAAATCAATAGTGTTTGGATTTATTAGAAAAGAAAGAATAGAGAATAAAGAGCAACTTTATAACTCACTCTATTTCCAAAACTCAAAACAGGATTATTTCCTAATACACGACAAGACTAAACTTGTTCCATTTGGTGAGTATAACCCTTTTAACAGATTCTCGGGAATAAAAAAGCTAACAAGTGGAAGTACTGACTTTCAACAAGGTGAAATAATAAATACAATTAGAATTACTGAAAACATATTTGCACTCCCTTTAATTTGTTATGAAGTTATATTTCCAGAATTACCAAAGAAAGAAAAAAATCATTATAATCTATTAATAAATATAACAAACGACGGATGGTATGGTAATACAACAGGTCCTTATCAGCATCTAGCACTGTCAAGGATAAGAGCAGTTAAAGAAGGAACTGTACTAATAAGAGTGGCTAATACTGGAATTTCTGCTATAATTAACCCTAGTGGTGAAATTATTTCTAAATTAGATTTAGACTCAGAAGGAATTCTTGATAAAAAAATAGAACTTTTTGTAATTAAAACTTTTTATAAAAAGCATGGAGAAGCTTTTTTTTATTTATCAATTTTTTTAATAGGGTTGATTTTAGTTATTCTTTACTTCAAAGAGAGGCAGGAAAATTAAATGTCAAATGAAGAATACATATTTACTAGTGAAAGTGTTTCAGAAGGCCATCCTGACAAAGTTTGTGACCAGATTTCAGATTCAATTGTCGATTATTATATAGAGAATTGTGAGTCTCCAGAATTAGCAAGAGTTGCTTGTGAAACCATGGTCACAACAAATAAGGTTTTCATAGCTGGCGAGGTTAGAGGCGATGGTATATTAAAGGAAATTAACCAAGATAAGATTAAGAGTATAACTCGAAATGTTATTAAATCCATCGGATATGAACAAGATACTTTTCATTGGAAAGATGTTGAAATAGAAATTAATTTGCACGCTCAATCAACTGATATAGGTATGGGGGTGGACGCCTTAAACAAAAATGATGAAGGAGCTGGAGATCAAGGCATAATGTTTGGCTATGCAACTGATGAGACTGAATCCTATATGCCAATTCCTATAAAACTCAGTCATGATTTATTAGCAGAGATTAGAAATAGAAGGATTTTAAAAGATATAGTAGGATTAGGACCTGACGCGAAATCACAGTTTTCTATTAAATATAAAAACAATGTTCCAATAGACATACACTCTGTAGTTTTATCTATACAGCATAATTCTTCCTTTAAAACACAAGATATTAGGGATATTGTTACCCCTATTATTAAAAAAGTTTTACCAAATCAGTGGCAATGCACAGATGAAAAAATATTGATAAATCCTACAGGTAGATTTGAAATCGGAGGACCACATGGAGATGCTGGATTGACCGGTAGAAAAATAGTAGTCGATACATATGGAGGTGTTTGTCCTCATGGTGGAGGAGCATTTTCTGGGAAAGATCCTTCTAAGGTAGATAGGTCGGGTGCATATGCCGCAAGATATATAGCTAAAAATATAGTTGCAGCAGGTTTAGCTAAAAAATGTACCATTCAACTTGCCTACATAATAGGAGTGGCGTCTCCTATTTCAATATTTCTTGATACACATAATACTTCTGATATTGAAAATAGCAAAATAATTAATGCTGTAAGAGATTTATTCGATTTGAGGCCAGCAGGTATTAGGAAGATGCTGAATTTAGCTAGACCTATATATCAGAAAACCGCTTCTTTTGGACACTTTGGTAGGGATCCTGAAGATAAAGGCTACTTTTCATGGGAAAAAACAGATAAGGTAGAAGAGTTAAAAAAATTATTGTAGAAGACTTGAAATATAATTACTTCGGAAGAAGAAAAGGACACAAACTAAGTCAAAAAAAAAATCAAGCACTTAAAACTATACTGCCATTAGTTGAAATAAAGTCTGAAGATTTTAAAAAAATACTTAAAATGAATCCTAAATCATTTTGTAGAAATATAACATTAGAAATTGGCTATGGTTCTGGTGAAAACTTAAATTACATGCTCAATAATGACAAAGTTTCCTATTTTATAGGTGTAGAAATATATGAAAATGGAGTTGCAGAATTTTTAAGTAAGCTCTTAGAAAAAAACCTGCAACGCATCAAAGTTTTTAGACATGATTTTAGGATGCTTCTCAATAATACACCTAGCTCTTTTTTTAATAGAATTTTAATTTTATATCCTGACCCTTGGATAAAAAGACGACACAATAAGAGGAGAATAATTAATCATGATAGTATCAAAGAAATTACAAAAGCCATGAAGATAGGAGGTCTTATTTACATAGCAACTGATGTAAAAGAATATTTTATTTTTATATTGGAAGTTTTTTCTAAAGAAAAAAAATTAGAAATACTAAATAATGATAATTTTCTAACAAAACCAAAAGAATTAGGACCAACAAAATATGAAAAAAAAGCAAGAGCTAGTTTAAGAGATTCATTTTTTTTAGTAGCTAAAAAAACTTCTGGATAAAAGATGAAAAATATTTTAAATTTGCAACTTTAATACATAATGAAGAAAATTTTTAATTTTTTTCTCTCTATGTTACAATTATAATACAATTTTAAAGAGGTATCAATGAGTGGAACAGAAGGTCTATCAGTTGTAAGACCGGAACTATTGCAAATAGCTGAGGCTGTTGCAAGAGATAAGTCAATAGAACAGGATATAGTTATAGAAGCTATGGAACAAGCAATACAAACCGCAGCAAAAAAAAAATATGGACAAGAACTTGAAGTAAAAGCTGAAATAGATAAAAGCTCCGGTGAAATTAAGATCAGCAGAGTTTTATTGGTAGTCGAAAAAATAGAAAATGCATCTCAAGAAGTATCTTTGGAACAGGGAAAGTATATAAGTGATAATGCCAAAATAGGGGATTATATTTATGATCCCTTGCCTCCTATAGATTTTGGTAGAGTGGCCGCTCAAACTGCCAAACAAGTAATTACTCAAAGAGTTAAGGAGGCAGACAAGGAAAGACAATACAATGAGTTTAAAGATAAACAGGGACAAATTATAAATGGTGTTGTTAAAAGAGTAGAGTATGGAAATGTTTTCTTAGACTTAGGAAAAGCTGAAGCTTACATGAGAAAAGATGATACTATTTCAAGAGAAATTTTTAGGCCAGGAGATAGAACTAGAGCTTTTATCATGGATGTTAAAAAAGATTCGAATGGACCTCAAATTTTTGTATCGAGGACCAGTAATGATTTTATGGCAGCATTATTTACTCAAGAGGTTCCAGAAATATATGATGGAATTATTAAGATAAATTCAGTTGCAAGGGATCCAGGTAGTAGAGCAAAAATTGCAGTTTTTTCAAATGATAAAACAATAGATCCAGTAGGAGCTTGTGTTGGAATGAGAGGGAGTAGGGTACAAGCTATCGTAAATGAACTGCAGGGAGAAAAAATTGATATAATTCCATGGTCTGAAGATGCTGCTTCATTTATTGTTAATACCTTGTCTCCTGCGGAAGTAACAAAAGTAGTTTTAGATGAAGAAAATAGAAGAGTTGAAGTAATTGTTCCTGATGACCAACTAAGCTTAGCTATTGGAAGAAAGGGTCAAAATGTTAGACTAGCATCCCATGTTTCTAAGTGGGAAATATCAATCTTGACTGAGGCTGCAGAGTCAGAAAGAAGGCAACAAGAGTTAAAAAAAGAAACACAAGTGCTCATTGATGCTTTAGTTATTGACGAGGTAATTGCTCACTTACTTGTATCAGAAGGCTTTAAAAGCATAGAGGCTGTTGCTTATGTGCCAATCGAAGAATTAAAATCTATAGAAGGTTTTGATGAGAACTTAGCTCAAGAATTAAAAAGTAGAGCAATATCATATATTGATGAAAAAGAAGAAGAATTCGAAAAAGAAAGAAAAAAACTTGGTGTAAGTGATGAGCTTAAGGAAATTGAAGGTTTAGACGCAGAAATGTTAGTCATATTAGGAAAAAACGAAATCAAAACAAAAGATAATCTTGGAGATTTATCCTCAGATGAACTCCTAGAAATATTAGGAGAGAAACTAGAAGGAACAGCAGAAGCTGATAAAATTATAATGAAAGCAAGAGAGGATTGGTTTAATTAATAAACTATATCTTAGGAAAAAATATGGAAAAGAAAAAATTAGGTTTATCAAATAAAAGCCAATTAGAGTTGAGCAAAACCGTTGAAGGAGGAACGGTTAAACAGTCTTTTAGCCACGGGAGAGTTAAATCAGTTGCAGTAGAGGTAAAAAAAGTAAGGACATTCAAAAAGAGTGATATAAATTCTAATGAAAGTGTAAAAACAGAACAAATAGAACAAACAGAACAAACGAATAAAAAAAACATAGCGGTAGAAGAAGAACTAAATAGACTTAAAGAAACAGAGAAAACCTCATCTAAAATTTCAGAAACTAAAGAAGACAGGCTGAAGAAAATTAAAGAGGCTGCGCATTCAGGTAGGATAGAAAGGGAAAGTAATTTTTCTTCTACTGATGAAAGAAAATTCAAGAATACTAATGTATACGAGAAAAAAAAAGGTGCTGAAATTAAAAATGTAGCTGAAAAATCTTCAGTAGATAAATTACCTATTCAAAAAGAAAACATTAACATAGTTAACAAAGATAATGTGAAAGAGAAAACTGATGAAGAAAAATCAAAGAAGCAGAACACTAAGAAAAATAGAGCTGATCTAAAAAAGCAACTTTCTTTAGGAAAGTCGAATTTAAGAAGACAAACAGGTAAAATTACTGTACAGCAAGCATATGATGATGAAGAAAGACAGAGGAGCTTAGCATCTATAAGAAGAGCAAGAGAGAAGGAAAAGAAATCTTTGGAAATAAAGTCAGTTACTGAAGGCGGTAGCAAGCCAATTATAAGAGATGTAGTAGTTCCAGAATTCATTACAGTACAGGAGCTTGCTAACAGAATGGCTGCTAGAGTAGCAGAAGTAGTAAAGGTTTTAATTAATAATGATATTGCAGCAACTGCTACTCAGACTATAGATGCAGACACTGCAGAATTAGTAGTAATGGAGTTTGGTCATAAACCTAAGAGAATTTCTGAGTCTGATATTGAAATAGGTCTTAACACAAGTAAAGAAGAAAAATCAGATGCCGAACCCAGACCTCCAATAGTAACAGTTATGGGGCATGTTGATCATGGAAAAACCACCTTGTTAGATGCTTTAAGAAATACTGATGTTGTATCTAAAGAACAAGGCGGTATAACCCAGCATATAGGTGCCTATCAAATTTCTAAAAGTGAGTCTAGTAAAATTACTTTTATAGATACGCCAGGTCATTCTGCATTCAGTGGCATGAGGGCTAGAGGAGCAAAATTAACGGATATAGTAGTTTTAGTAGTTGCTGCAGATGATGGAGTAATGCCACAAACTGTTGAGGCTATAAAACACTCCCAAGCTGCAAAAGTTCCAATGATAGTTGCCGTAAATAAAATTGATTCAAAGGGAGCTGATAAAGATAAGATAGTTAATGAATTACTCAAACATGATGTTGTAGTTGAAAAACTTGGTGGAGAAATTCCTGTTGTGGAAATTTCTGCTTTAAAAAAACAGAACCTGGAGTCTTTAATAGAGAATATTATTTTACTAAGCGAGCTACTTGAATTAAAAGCAAGCAAAAGTCAAAGGGCTGAGGGTACGATATTAGAAGCTAAAAGAGAGCAAGGTAGGGGAGTAGTTGCTTCTATTATTCAACAAAGGGGCGTTTTAAAAAAGGGAGATATTGTTGTTGCTGGATCTCAGTGGGGCAAAATTAGAGCTATACTAAATGATAAAGGAAAAAGTGTAGACGAATTAAATCCATCTAGCCCAGCAGAAATCTTGGGATTAAACGATGTTCCAATTGCGGGAGATGAGATTATTGTTGTAGAAAGCGAGGCCAGAGCAAGAGAGGTTAGTGAATACAGAAAATCTGTAATATTAAAAAAGAAAACTACGATTTTATCCAGAGCTAATTCTATGGAGAATATTCTTAAAAATATAAAGTCTGGAGAAAAAAAGATTTTGAATGTGGTTATTAAAGTTGATGCACTTGGCTCTAAGGAGGCTATTATGGGATCTATAGATAAGATAGGAAATGAAGAAGTAGATGTACAAGTTCTTCTTGCAGGAGTAGGAGGTGTGACAGAGACAGATGTGGCATTGGCCTCATCTAATGAAGCTTTAATAATAGGTTTTAACGTTAGAGCAGACTTGCAGGCAAAAAAAATGGCTAAACAACAAGGCGTTACTATCAAATACTATTCCATAATATATGAGATATTTGATGAAATAAGAACCATGCTTTCTGGCATGTTGCCTCCATTAGAAAGTGAAAAAGTTTTAGGATACGCCGATATAAAACAAATTTTCAAAATTTCTAAATTGGGGAAAATAGCAGGGTGTTTTGTAACAGAAGGAATAATAAAAAGAGGCACAAAAATAAGAGTATTAAGAGATAACGTGGTACTCCATACTGGTGAATTAGATAACTTAAAAAGACACAGTAATGAAGCGAAAGAAGTAAGTCAAGGCATGGAGTGTGGAATATCAATCAAGGATTTTCATAACATTCAGGAAAATGATAGGATTGAGTGTTTTGATATTGAAAGCACACCAAGAGATCTAGAAGAAAACTAACAATATCTATTAAAAGGTTCACATGATGAAGACCTTAAATAACAGAACTAGGCGTGTTGGAGAAAATATAAGAGCTGTCTTATCAAAGCACATAATGTTAAGAGAACATCAGATACTGGAAAAAAAAAATTTAATTATCACCGTAACAGAAGTGCAACCTTCAGCTGACTTAAGATATGCTAAGGTTTTTATAAGTTGTATTGGAGACGACAAAGAAACTGTGGTCAATACATTAAATTCTTTTTCAAATCTTTTTTCTAAGCTAGTTGCTAAAGAGTTAAAGACAAAATATTCTCCAAGACTCTCATTTTTTAAAGATATTTCCTTTGAACAAGCAAAAAAAATAAATGAACTTATTAATAAAGAAAAATGATAAAAAAGTATTGCCTAATATTGCAGATGGATGGATAAATCTTAGGAAAAAAGAATCTATTTCCTCCTTTAAAGTAATCGAAAAAATACGAAAACATTTTTCATTAAAGAAAGTTGGACATTTAGGTACTTTAGATCCTCAGGCTAGCGGAGTTCTTCCTGTTGCCCTAGGCCAAGCAACTAAGACTATAAACTTTATAACAAATAAAGAAAAAATATATTCATTTACAATAAGGTGGGGTGAAGAAACTGAAACTGATGATGCTGAAGGAGACGTTACAAAAACCTCGCAGTTTAGACCAAGTGAAATACAAATAGAAAATACTATTGAAAAGAGTTTTTTAGGATATATAAATCAAAAACCACCTAAATACTCTGCGGTTAAGATAAATGGTAGAAGAGCATATGATTTAGCAAGAGAGAAAAAATCTTTTACCACTAATTTTAAAAAAGTAAAAATATATAATTTTAAAATATTAAGTAATGTTGATGAAAACCACACATCGTTCAAAGTCAAATGTAATTCTGGTACTTATATAAGATCGCTAGCCAGGGACTTGGCTAGAAAACTTGGAACCTATGGACATGCTTTAAATATAAAAAGAGAACAAGATAACTTTTTTAAAATTGCTAATTCTATAGAACTTGATACTATTCTAAAATGCAACATAGTATCTTTTAATAAGAATATACTACCCTTAGAATTTGTGTTACAAGACTTTATGAAAATAGAATTAGAAAAAACATACCTTGCTGATCTTAAAAATGGAAAAAAAATTTATCTTGATTATATGAAAGATATGCCACATGTCAAAAATAATTCTATATTAGTAAAATACAATGGTAAATTAGTTTCTATTGCTAATTTAGAAAAAGGGTATATTATACCACGACGTAACTTTAATAATCAGTTTTGGAGGTAAAAGTGACGATAACCGTCAGTGAAAAGAAAGATTTAGTGAAAGAATTTGGTAGTTCTGATAAAGATACAGGTTCTACCGAGGTTCAGGTAGCTATTTTAACAAAGAGGATAAATACTTTAAGCCAGCATTTTAAAACCAACCAGAAGGATCATCACTCTAGACGAGGTCTTTTAGGAATGATAAATAACAGACGAAAGTTATTAAAATATTTAAAAGGTAAAGATAACAAAAAGTATGCTGAATTAATCAAAAAGCTAGGGCTTAGGAAATAGATATTTAATAAAGGAAAAACATGTTTAAAATTACAAAAAAGTCTTGCACTTGGGGTGGGAGAAAATTAACTATTGAAACAGGAAAAATTGCAAGGCAAGCAGACGGTGCAGTAGTAGTGACTTATGGAGAAACCAAAGTACTTTGTACTGTTGTAGGGAAGAAAGACGGATCATCAGAAAATGACTTCTTCCCATTAACAGTTCATTATATAGAGAAATTTTATTCAGTAGGTAAGGTTCCTGGAGGATATCTAAAAAGAGAAGGAAGGCCTAGTGAAAAAGAAACATTATTGTCTAGACTTATAGATAGGCCAATTAGACCTTTATTTCCTGATCAATTCCTAAATGAAGTTCAGGTTATTTGCCAAGTACTAAATTATGACTTAGAAAATAGCCCTGATGTACCTGCCATAATAGGAGCATCAGCAGCACTTACAATTTCTGGTATTCCTTTTTTAGGTCCCCTAGGAGCAGCCAAAGTTGCGAGAATAGAGGATAAATTTGTTTTAAATCCATCTAATGAAGATTTACTTAAAAGCGATTTAGAATTAGTAGTTGCAGGAACAAAAAATGGAGTTTTAATGGTTGAGTCAGAAGCTAAGGAGTTGTCTGAGGAAAAAATGCTAGAGGCAGTAGTTTATGGACAAAAAGCTTATCTGAAAGTTATTGACTTAATAGTAGAATTGGCAGAGGAAGTTGCAAAAGAACCTTGGGTGCTAGAACAGAAAGACTTAAAAGAAGAGATGGAAATCGTAGAAACAAATTTCAAAAAAGAGTTGGAAAAAGTTTATGGTATAAAAGATAAATCTGAAAGACAGAATGGTCTAAAAGCTCTGAAAAATAAGCTAGATGATTATGCAGAGAAAAATAACAGCAATTTGTCTAATCTTTCTAATGCTTTTTCGAAAATACAAAAAGACATGGTAAGAAAAAATTTATTAAGCACTAAAACTAGAATAGATGGACGTAAAATTGATGAAGTAAGAAAAATAGATTGTGAAGTAGGTCTTCTACCAAGATCGCATGGTTCAGCTTTGTTTACAAGAGGGGAAACACAGGCTCTAGTAACTTTAACTTTAGGAACAACTGAGGATGAGCAGATGGTAGACTCTCTAGATGGTCTCAAAAAAGAAAGATTTATGCTTCATTACAATTTTCCACCTTTTTCTGTTGGAGAAGCAGGTCGAATGGGAGGTGTTGGTAGGAGAGAAATAGGTCACGGAAAATTGGCTTGGAGAGCTCTAAATCCTATATTACCCGAAAAAAAAGATTTTCCATACACATTAAGAATAGTATCTGAGATAACAGAGTCCAACGGCTCTTCTTCAATGGCATCAGTCTGCGGCGGTTCATTGTCTTTGATGGACGCTGGAGTCCCAGTAAAAAAGCAGGTTGCGGGAATTGCAATGGGTTTAATTAAGGAAAAGGATGATTTTTTAGTTTTATCAGATATTTTAGGAGATGAAGATCATCTCGGTGATATGGACTTTAAAGTTGCGGGGACGAAAGAAGGAATTACCTCTTTACAGATGGACATAAAAATAGATTCTATTACTAACGAAATTATGAAGGTAGCTCTAAAACAAGCTAATAAGGGAAGACTGACTATTCTAAAGGAGATGGACAAAGAGATAAAAAAACCAAATACAAGTCTGAACAAATATGCACCCAAAATGAAGATGCTTAATATAAAAACAGAAAAAATTAGAGAAGTAATTGGAACAGGAGGAAAAGTAATTAGAGAAATAGTTGAAAAGTCTGGTGCAAAGGTGGACATAGATGATACTGGTACAATTAAAGTTTCATCTAGTGATCAAGAAAATATTAACAAGGCATTAGAAATGATTCATGATATTATTGATGAACCGGAGAATGGCAAGATTTATGGGGGCAAGGTAGTAAAGGTAGTAGAGTTCGGAGCTTTTGTTAATTTTTTGGGCAAAAAAGATGGATTAGTTCATATTAGTGCTTTGTCAGAGGAGCGAGTTAATAAAGTTACAGATGTTGTAGACGAAGGAGATGAAGTAAAGGTTAAAGTAATAGGTTTTGATAAAAGAGGTAAAGTCAGATTAAGCATGAAAGATGTTGATCAAAAAACAGGAAAATCAGTTTAATGCATAATACCCTTAAAGGTCTAAACCCAATTATGATATCAGGAAAAGAAGTACTTCCTTTAGTAGAGGGTGGGAAAGGTGTAGCAGTTTCTAATGGCGTGTCTTCTGGAAGTTGGGCGGCAGCTGGAGGCGTAGGTACATTTTCTGGAGTTAATCCTGACGATTATAGAGTTGATGGTAGTATAATTAGACAGACATATAAAGGAAGAAATAGGAAAGAAAGACACCAAGAATTGATAGACTATGGTATCAAAGGAGGTATCAAACAAGCACAAATAGCCCACGAAATATCTTCAGGTAGAGGTAGAATACATGTTAATATATTATGGGAAATGGGAGGAGCCCAGAAAATATTAGAGAGTGTTTTAGAAAAAACAAAAGGACTTGTTCACGGAGTGACCTGTGGGGCTGGTATGCCCTACAAACTTGCAGAAATAGCATCAAAATTTAACATATTTTATTATCCTATAGTTTCTTCAGCCAGAGCATTTAAAGTTTTATTTTTAAGGGCATATAAGAATTTTTTACCCAAATTAGGAGGGGTTGTCTATGAGGATCCTTGGCTTGCTGGCGGTCATAATGGTCTATCCAACGCAGAAGATCCGGAAAAACCAGAGGCGCCTTATACTAGGGTTAGCTTATTAAGAAAATTTATGAGGAGTGTGGGTTTAGATAATGTTCCTATCGTAATGGCTGGAGGAGTATGGCATTTATCGGAATGGAGTGATTGGATAGATAATCCAGAACTTGGACCAGTAGTTTTTCAGTTTGGTACTAGGCCACTTTTGACAAAAGAGAGTCCAATTCCTAAGGCGTGGAAAGATAAATTGCTAACTTTAAAAAAAGGGGATATCAAACTACATAGATTTAGTCCAACAGGCTTTTATTCTTCAGCTGTTAAGAATAGCTTTATAAGAGAACTGATATCTAGGATGGATAGAGAATTCAAGTACTTTATTAAAAACGACTTACCGAATATACCCAATGATGTTGTTGAAGTTAGATTAGGTAAAAAAGAAAAACTCTTTCATGTGGGAAAAAATGATGCTTTAAAAATAAAAAAATATCAGAAACAGGGATATACAGAGCCACTCAGAACCCCAGATGACACATTGGTAATGGTTTCGGAAGAAAAAGCAGCTGAAATAAAAAAAGATCAAACAGACTGTATGGGATGTTTAAGTCAGTGTAAATTTTCAAGTTGGAAAGATACTGATAAATTCACTACTGGAAAATTGGTAGATCCAAGGAGCTTTTGCATTCAGAAAACTCTACAAGATATTGCCCATGAAAATGAAGTTGATAATCAGCTGATGTTTGCTGGACATAATGCCTGGAGGTTTTCACAAGATCCATTTTATTCAAATAGGTTTGTACCTACAGTTAAACAACTCATTGATAGAATACTGACAGGTTCTTAGACTAAATAAACTATTTTTACTTTTAAACAAGATTACTAGAATTAAAAGCTACAAGACAAAAAGACATCCATTTTTAGATGAATTAAAAAATGACTTTATTGACCTAAGTTGCCCCACAGATTTTCTTTTTTAACATATCCATCTATTTTGCTATTCCTAACTTGACAGTGTTTTGATAATTCTACATGCTTACAATGTATTAATTCCAAAATAACATTCTTTTTGACTAGAGCTTTTGGTGTTCCTTCTTTATTGTAAATAAATGTATCGTTTATTATGATTACTTGCTGTTTGTTAGATAAGAGATTTTTTGAAATCCATCCTTTGGTTTTATCATAAATTTCTACGAAATAATAATTACCATTTTCTTCAAGTATTTTTAAGGGCAGACTAGGAATTTCTAAAGTCCATTTTACAGGGTACCAATTTCCAGGACCCGCTCTCAGATATGCTTTTTTTGTAACTTTCTTTATGCTTTTATATTCTGAACTAAGTAAATTTGATTGGATTGTACAGAATACAAAGATAAAGTAAAAAAATTGCAAAGCATATTTGTACATGATTAATAAATTAATTATACTTAAATAAAATTTAATATGTTAGGAAAAAAAAGAAAAGTATTTATCACGCGACGCTTACCTAAGAAGGTTGAGATTAGAATGATGGAATTATTTGATACTACTTTAAATGAAACTGATGTTCAATTGACTGATAAAGAGTTGATATCTGTTTTCCAAAACTATGAAATTATAGTACCTTCAATTGCTGATAACTTGAGTAAAAGTGTAATAGAAGAGGCTGGAGAACAGTTAAAGCTTATTGCAAATTTTGGAGCAGGTATAGACCATATAGATTTAGAAGCAGCCAAAAAGAAAAACCTTATAGTTACTAATACTCCTGGCTATTTAGCAGAAGATACTGCTGATTTGGTAATGTCATTGCTTTTAGCATTACCTAGAAGGCTATACGAGGGAACAAAAATATTTGCTGAAGGCCAATGGAACGGATGGAGTCCAACAAATTTACTAGGTAATAGAATTTATGGTAAAAGATTAGGTATAATAGGAATGGGACGCATAGGTAGAGCAGTTGCTCATAGAGCAAAAGCCTTTGGTATCTCTATTCATTATCATAACAGGAATAAACTACCTACAGAAATGGAGGAGGCATACGATGCAACCTATTGGAAAAATTTAGATGAGATGATTAGAAGAGTGGACATAATATCTATAAATTGTCCGCTAACGAGTGAAACCAAAGGGTTACTATCATCTGAAAGACTTGAACTTATGACACCAGATTCTTATTTAATAAATTCTTCAAGGAGTGAAATTGTTGATGAAGAGGCCTTAGTAAAAATGTTGCGTGGTGAAAAGATAGCAGGAGTAGGCTTAGATGTTTTTAATAGAAGACAAGATGGAAAATCTCAGCTACTAGAACTACCTAATACTATATTAATTCCTCATATGGGCTCAGCAACTATTGAGGGAAGAATAGAGATGGGAGAAAAAGTTATTATAAATATAAAAACTTATATCGATGGACACAATCCACCTAATAGAATTATATAAATATAATATTGTGCTCCTTGTAATTATTAATAATTGAATATAAGCCTATAGCTTTAAGTTCTAAAAAACTATTCATTTCGCTCTTTTTTATATCAAACAATTCAAATGAAGTCTGGCAATAAAAAAAGCCTATGTTTAGGTCTAAACTTAATTTAAATAATTCATTTAAGTTACAGTTGTAACTGTGGAAAACTTTTTCGTGTAACAGCTTTTTATCTGAATTTTTCCAATCCTTTTTTAAGTAATTACATGCATATCCGCCAAAGAAAACTTCAATATCTTTTTTGCAGGCTTTTAAAGTATTAGCTAAATTGATACCATAGTAGAACTTATAAAAATCCTCTGTAAACAGGATTATTAATTTTTTATCTCCAATTTGATTTTTATTCATGACTATTAAGTGTTACAAAATTTACAACTAGGGTCTCTGTCTACCTTAATTTTTCTAAAATTATTGTTTAATAAGTCATAAATATTTAAATATCCTGACAAGGATTTTCCAATTCCTAAAATTTCTTTTACTACTTCTGTTGCTTGTAATGATCCTAAAAAACCCGCTAGACTTCCTAGAACTCCATTACTAGAGCAGTTTAAATACTCCTCAGAATTTGGTTTTTCTGGAAATAGGCATCTATAGCAGGGTAAATTCTTTCCATTTCCTTTCCAAGTAGAAATTTGTCCTTCATACTTGTTAATGGCAGCAGAAACCAATGTTTTTTTGTAATTAAAGCACATGTCTGCTACTAAATATCTAGTATCAAAATTATCGCTTCCATCTGCAATTATATCATGCTCAAGTATTAGTTTTTTTGCATTAAATTCATCAAATTTCATATTCATATCTGCAACGTTAATATCTGGATTTAATTCATTTATAAAAATTTTGGCACTTGTTGCCTTGTCTTTTCCTAATGAATGAAGCTTATGAATAATCTGTCTTTGTAGATTTGAAAGTTCTACCTTGTCATGGTCTAATATAGTAATATTCCCTACACCTGCAGCAGCTAAATACATAATTACTGGGGAGCCTAATCCTCCAGCACCGATTACTAATACTTTAGATTTCAAAAGTTTCTCCTGGCCTTTACCTCCAATCTCTGGGAGTATAATATTTCTTGAATATCTTTCTATTTTTTCTTCAGAGATAGAATGTACCATCTTATTTAGCTTTAATTCCAGTTGAACCAAAGCCCTTATCACCTCTATGGGATTTCGTTTCAAGTTTATCAACAAATTGTAAATTTGCTTTAAAAACAGGTGATATTATTAACTGAGCAATTCTCATTCCAGGATAAACAATAAAATCATCTTTTCCGAGATTTACAATCAAAACCTTTACTTCTCCTCTATAGTCAGAGTCTATTGTCCCAGGCGAGTTAAGAACGGTTAGGCCATTCTTGAAAGCTAGACCGGATCTTGGTCTAACCTGACCTTCAAAACCTTCTGGTATTTCTATCTGAAATCCTGAAGGTATTAAGTTATAGGTATTTTTTCTTATTAAAAGATTAGCAGATATACCTGCGGAAATATCTATTCCAGCTGCATCTTTTGAAGCATAGTGTGGTTGACCAACGGCATTTTTTAAAAGACAAATATTAATATTTACTTTGTTCAAAACAACCTCTTATTTAACTAGTAAAGGGTGAATATAATCTTTTAAAATTCTTTGAGATAAAGTTTTTTTATGCATACGATCTATTTTAGCAACTTCACCTTTCTTATTAATAATGTGAACTTCGTTCATATTATTTCCAAATACTTTACCTTTTGAAGATACATCATTGGCTATTAACAAGTCACAATTTTTCTTTGACATCTTAGTTTTTGCATTTTTTCGCAAAGAATTAGTTTCGGCGGCAAATCCAACTACTAGTTTAGGTCTTTTTGGATGAAAGGATATATACTTTAGAATATCAGGATTTTCAATTAGCTCTAATTTAGTAAGATTATTGCATTTTTTTATTTTACTGTTTACTGGGCTTTTTGATCTCCAGTCAGTGACCGCTGCAGCAGATATAAATAAATCTTTAGGAATATTATCTTTGCATATCTTATACATTTCCTCAGCAGTATTTATATGATAAATTTTTTTTATATTGTTAGGCTCTTTCAAGTTGGTTGGGCCAGTAATCAATGAGACATCTCCCCCTAATTTAGCTAATTCCTCGGCTATAGCATAACCTTGTATACCTGATGAGTGGTTGCTAATATAACGCACAGGATCTATTGGCTCTCTAGTAGGCCCAGCAGTAACTAACGCTTTTATGCCTTTAAAAATAGGCTTGTTCCTTTTAAAGTAACTTTCTAAATGCTTAACTATATCGTCTGGTTCCATTAATCTCCCATATCCTATATCTCCACATGCTAAACTCCCTTGGGGACCTTCAATTAAATAAATGCCTGATGATCTAATTCTCTCTATATTGTTTTTTATAATAGTATTATTCCACATATTAACATTCATAGCTGGGAAAATAAATGTAGGAATTTTTGAGCACAAAAGAAGTGTAGAACCTAAATCATCTGCAATACCAGAGGAAATTTTAGAAATAAAGTTTGCTGTGGCAGGTACTACTAAAATGGCATCATGTTCTTTAGCCAATTTGATATGCCCCATCTCCAACTCATCTGTGAGGTCAAATAGTTCATTATAGACTTTATTTTCAGATAATGATGAAACTGAAAGCGGAGTTATAAATTCTTTAGCCGCATTAGTCATAATACAATTTACATCACATTGATTTTTTTTGAGTAACCTGATTAAGTATAGACTTTTATATGCCGCTATACTTCCTGTTATTATAATTAGAATTTTTTTATTCTTTAACATGCGCTAAACTTTACAAAAAACGTTTAAATAGGCTACTCCGCCTAAATATTTTGTCTGATTATAACAGAAAAAGCCAGATTCTTTAAAAATATTCTTCAGCTCTGGGTTGTGTGGAAAATTTTTTATGGAATCTACTAAATATCTGTAAGCATCTTCATTTTTAGCTATATATTTTCCTATTTTAGGCAAAATTCTTGAGGAATAAAAATCATAAAAATATTTAAGTTCAATGTTAGTTGAGGGAGAAAATTCAAGGCAATATAGTTTTTTTCCATATTTTAAAACCCTGTAACATTCTCTAACAGATTTTTCTATATTCGAAAAATTTCTTAAGCCAAATCCAAGGGTTATAAGATCTATTGAGTTATCAGAAAGTGCTAGCTCCTCAGCAGACCCGTTAACAAAAGAAAAATCTTTATTTTTTTTCAAAAATTTTCTTTTAGATTGAAGCATCATATTTATACTTAGGTCATATATAATTATTTTCACGTCTTCTACTAACCTAGACAGCATTAATGATATATCACCTGTTCCACCTGCTAGGTCTAAAATTATATTAGCCTTTTCTTTGCTGACTGCCAAAACCATATCCCTTTTCCACACTCTATGCAGTCCTAGACTCATAAGATCATTCATTATATTATAGTTTTTGGATACATCATTGAACAGTTTTTTTATTACCGCTTTTTTATTACTAGCCGTTATTAAATTCTTTTTGTATTCTAAGGTATTCATTTAATTAATTATATATTATTTAAAAATATATGCCAGAATTACCAGAAGTAGAAACAGTTTGTACAGGATTAAAAAATAAAATCCTGAATCTCAAAGTAAAAAAAATTAAAATAATAAATGATAAACTTAGAAGGAAAATTCCTGCAAAAATAGAAAAGATATTTAAGGAAAAATCTGTTAAGTGTATCTTGAGAAGAGGTAAGAATGGTATAATTGTATTTAATTGTAATTATGTTATAGAGTTTCATCTTGGTATGACAGGAAAATTTATGATCAGTAATAATTTGCTACAATTAGAAAAGCATGACCATTTGTTGATAGAATTTTATAAAAATTGCTTTATAACTTATAACGATGTAAGAAAATTTGGATATATAGACATTAAGGAAAAACCAATAGACCTTGTTAACATGAATAAATTAGGTTATGAGCCAGAGTCGATTGATATTTTCTCAAAGTATATTATAAAAAAGATTACTAAAAGTACTAAAACTATAAAAAGTTTATTATTAGACCAGTCTATAATAGTAGGTATTGGTAATATATATGCATCGGAGATTCTTTTTAATGCAGGTGTAAATCCAAAAAAAACTGGAAACAGGATTAAAAAGAAACATATCAACAAAATTCTTAATTCAACTAATTATATACTTAGAAAGGCAATAAAAGAAGGAGGGAGTACTATTAAAAATTATAATAATGTCGAGGGTGACCTTGGTTACTTTCAAAATAGTTTGAACGTTTATGATAAAGAAGGATTATCTTGCTTAAATTGTAAAAATTTGATACTTAAAATTAAGCAATCAGGTAGGTCCACATTTTTTTGTTCATTTTGTCAAAGGTAATTATTGATGGAAAAATTTACAAGTATCAAATATAAAAATGTTGGAAAAGTTGCAATTATAGAGTTGCACATACCCAAAACTCTTAATGCATTATGCGATATTTTAATCTCTGAGATAAACCAAGTGCTGGAGAAAATAGAATTAGACAGTAAAATTAGTGTTTTGATTTTAAAAGGTTCAGAAAAATCTTTTGCCGCAGGAGCTGATATTGCTGAGATGGAGAAAAAGGAGTTTATAGATAATATTAATAATGACTTTATCAAGGCATGGGAAAAGATTAGTTATTTCAAGAAACCTATTATAGCTTCTGTCAGTGGCTATGCATTAGGTGGTGGCTGTGAGATGGCAATGATGTGCGATATTATTTTAGCATCAGAAAGTGCTCGTTTCGGGCAACCTGAAATTAACCTTGGAACTATTCCAGCTGCTGGAGGCACTCAAAGACTAATTAGAAGTGTGGGAAAATCAAAAGCTATGGAGTTAATTTTAACCGGACGAATAATTACTGCAAAAGAGGCTTTTGAGGCAGGCTTGGTTTCTAAAGTATATCCTGTAGAAGATCTAGAAAAACAGGCATTAAAACTAGCAAATGAGATAGCTACAAAGTCTTTACCTGTTTTGATAATGGCTAAGCAGGCTATATTGAGTTCAATGGAAACGCCTTTAACAGAAGGAATAGCAGTTGAAAGAAAAATTTTCCAAGGTACTTTTGCTTTAAATGACAGGAAAGAAGGAATGAAAGCATTTCTTGAAAAAAGGAAGCCGGAGTTTAATAATAATTAGTTAAGCTTGAAAAATAAAAAAAAATCATTAAGGTACAATCTAGGAGAAATACATGGCTAATACAAGTTCAGCAAAAAAAAAGATAAGAGTTATAGAAAGAAAAACTAAGATAAGAGAAATGCACAAAAACAAAATAAAAACCTACATCAAAAATGTCGAATCGTTGATTTCTGAAAAAGACCAGAAAACTGCTCTTGAGATGTTAAAAAAATTAGATCCAAAATTACAAGCTAGCGGTAACAAAAAAATTTTTAGTAGAGCAAAAATTTCTAGAATACAAAAAAGACTAAATTCTAGGATTGTAAACGTTAATAAAAAATAATTTCAATTTTGTCTTTCTTTCCTTCTTGTATCCTATATCGTTAATTTAATAAATTACAGTTAAATTTAATTTGTCATACGGGCAGATTCAGGATAAGAGGGAGAATTACGATTTCTTTAGATAATAACAATTCAGAAACCTATGATGATCTAGAAGCAAATTGGGTAAATATATTAAAGGCGCTCAGAGATGAAGTGGGGCAAGTTGCTTTTAAAAGTTGGCTAAATCATTTGGTTTTGCTTGGTATTAATGATAAAAAAGTACTAAATCTTTCATTGCCATCTAGATTCTTGATGGATTGGGTTATACCGCATTATGGTAACAGGATAGAGTATATCTGTAGAAAATACTGTCGAGACATTACTTCTATAAAAATAGTTTTAGCGGAAAATAACATCCGAAATTCTGAAAACAAAATTAAGCCATCTATAAAAAATATGGTAATGGATGATACCTCACCACTTGATCCAAGATTTACATTTGATAATTTTGTAGTTGGGAAGTCAAATGAATTTGCATTTGCTGCAGCCAAAAGAGTTAGTGAGAGCAGCAAGGTAGTATTTAATCCATTATTTCTATTTGGTGGCGTAGGTTTAGGAAAAACACATCTTATGCATGCGGTAGCTTGGGATATTTTGCTGAAAAGGTCTAGTCGAAAAGTAGTTTATTTGTCCGCAGAAAAGTTTATGTATGAGTTTGTAAAATCCCTTAGATTTCGCGATACTATGTCATTTAAGGAAAAGTTTAGGTCTGTGGATGTATTAATGATAGATGATATTCAGTTTATAGCTGGAAAGGATAGTACACAGGAAGAATTCTTTCATACATTTAATTCTTTAGTTGGGCAGCAAAAACAAATTATTATTTCTGGAGATAGGGCTCCATCTGAACTAGATGGTATAGAAGAAAGATTAAGGTCAAGATTAAGTTTTGGGGTTGTAGGAGAAATACATAAAGCTAGTTATGAGATGAGACTAAGTATTCTATTGGCTAAATCTGAAGAAAGAAAGGATATTAAAATCGATAGTAAAGTTATTGAATTTCTGGCAAGAAAGATAAGTTCAAATGTGAGAGAGTTAGAAGGAGCTTTTAGGAGACTTATTGCTCATATAGAATTAGTAAATAGGCCAATTACAATAGATACTGCCAGGCAATTATTGCATGATCTATTAAAAGTTAATGAAAGAAGAGTTACAGTTGAAGAAATTCAAAAGAAAGTAGCTGAATATTTTAATATCAGGCTTAATGACATGGTTTCAATCAGAAGATCTAGGATGGTAGCAAGACCTAGACAGGTAGCAATGTACTTATCCAAAACTCATACACCTAAATCATTGCCAGAAATAGGAAGACTATTTGGTGGTCGTGACCATACTACAGTTATGCATGCTATAAAGAAAATTGAAGAACTTTGCCAATCTGATATTTCTTTCGCAGAGCATATAAAGACCTTAAAAAGGTCAATAGGCGTATAGAATTACTAATGGATTTACTTTTATGACTTTATATAATACTATATGTTGTATTAATACAGCAATTATATACTAAAAGTTAAATTAATTGTGATTTAAGGATTGTAGATGAAGGCAAAAATAAAAAAGAATGAGCTTATGGTAGCTTTGTCTCACCTACATGGAGTTGTGGAGAAAAGAAACACGATTCCTATATTAGCCAACGTCTTAATAGAGGCAAAAGGGACTGTCTTGTCCCTTGCTGCAACAGATATGGAAATTGCAGAAATGGAAAGTCTTACTTGTGAAATTTTTCAAGAAGGTTCTTTAACTGCGTCTGCTCATATATTGCATGATATAGTAAAAAAGCTACCTGATCAGTCTTTAATAGAACTTGAAAGTACTGAGGGAAACAAGCTGGCCATTAAAACAGACAAGATAGCATTTTCTCTGATGTGCTTGCCTCCAAATGACTTTCCAGACATTTATTCAGACGAGTTTCCAGAAGGTTTCTTGATAGAGACATCTAAATTAAGTAGGCTAATAGACAAGACCTTGTTCTCAGTTTCTACTGAAGAGACTAGATACTATTTAAATGGCATATATATTCATTCAGTAATTGACGACGGGAAGGAGGTTCTTAGAGCAGTTGCAACAGACGGTCATCGATTATCAAGGCTTAGTGAGGATTTACCTAAAAACGCAGAAAGTTTGAGTGGCGTTATAATTCCTAGAAAAACAGTTATAGAATTAAAAAAAATACTAGAAAATAGAGATACACAAGTAAGGGTGCAAATTGCTAAAAACAAAATTAAATTTGTTGTGGATAATGTAATAATCACATCAAAATTATTAGATGGAGCATTTCCAGATTATGAGAGAGTTATTCCGAATAACAATAACAAAGAATTAGTAATACCTACAAAAGACTTTATAGATGCCGTAGATAGAATTTCTACATTGTCTTCTGATAGAACAAGAGCAATTAAATTCAAGTTAAAAAGCAAAAGTCTGCAGATAAGTGCAGAAAATCCAGATCAGGGAAGTGCTGTAGAAGACTTGAGCGTTCATTATGAAGGCGATGACCTTGATATAGGATTTAATTCAAAGTATTTATTAGATATTGCAAGGCAAGTGAGCGGTGCCCACATTAAATTTTTAATGTCCGACAATTTATCACCTACACTCATATATGACGAGGATGATAAGTTTGCTCTTTATCTGCTTATGCCGATGCATATTTAAATTGTTAATTTATTAATGCTTAAACTAATAGATAATCTTAACTATAATTATATAAATTATCTACACATAACAAACTTTAGAAATCATTATGATTTGGAGTTATCATCAATTGACTCATCAGTTGTAATCTTGGGTACAAATGGAGCAGGTAAAACAAGTATCTTAGAAGCTTTATCTACTTTCTCAAATAGCAAAGGTTTAAGAAATTCAAAATTTAGTGATATGTTAAAAAAAGGAGAAAATGAGTTTACTATTAAAATAGAAATCAAGGAAGATGAACTAATTAATCATGAATTAAAGTCAATATTTTGTAAAGACAAGGCTAGAAAGTTCTTTATAAATGAAAATGAAGTCAGGTCATTTCAAGCTTTTAGAAAGAATATACAAATGTTATGGCTAACACCATATACGGAGAGAATATTTACTACTAGCTCAAGCTCTCGCAGAAGTTTCCTTGATGGACTAGTATCTAACTTCGATTATAAACATGCCAGTAGATTGACTGAGTATGAAAAGTTACTTAAACAGAGATACAGGTTATTGAAATATGAAAGCTATGATAAAAATTGGTTAGAAACACTAGAAGATAATTTAGCAAAACTATCAGTAGTTATATCATGCAGCAGAAACGATATTCTAATAAGAATTAAAGATATGTTGAAATATCCCCTTGAAGAATTTCCAAAAATTGATATAAAGTTTGATCATTCCTTAGAAAATCATCTTTTAGACAGACCTGCTATAGAAATAGAAGAAGAACTAAAGAAAAAATATTTTGTATCTAGAGAAATAGACAAAATAATAGGAGGAAGTAAGCATGGTTGCCAAAAATCAGACCTAATAGTTACAAATTTAAGTAATGATATGACGGCTAAGGTATGTTCCTCTGGAGAACAACAAGCAATATTAATTTCAATCATCATAGCTACTAGTAGAGCTTTAAGAAAAAGCAGAGAATGCTCACCAATATTGCTTTTGGATGAAATTTTTCTTCATTTGGATAAAATAAAAAAGAAGGCCCTTTTGCAAGAAATAGAAGACTTAAAATCACAAGCATGGATTACCACTACAGAAAAAGAAAAATTCTTATCAAGTACAAAATTCTGCTATCATATTATAAAATAAAAAGGTATTTAAAAAAATAGATGAAAAAGAAAATTATAAATAATGAATACAATGCTGAGTCTATAAAAGTACTAAAAGGGTTAGAGGCGGTTAAAAAAAGACCTGGCATGTATATCGGCGATACAGACGATGGTAGTGGACTTCACCATATGATTTTTGAGGTAGTAGATAATTCGATAGATGAGGCGTTAGCCGGACATTGTGATAAAATATCTGTGACATTGAACGAAGATGGTTCTGTATCTGTAGAAGATAATGGAAGAGGAATTCCAATTGATAAGCATGAAGAAGGAATGTCTGCTGCTGAGGTAATTATGACAAAATTACACGCAGGTGGAAAATTTGACGAAAACTCCTACAAGGTATCAGGAGGATTACATGGTGTCGGTGTTTCAGTTGTAAATGCTTTGTCCGAAAAACTTGTATTAGAGATTTACCGAGATAATAAACGATATGAAATTTCATTCTCTGATGGAAACACTATAAGTCAATTAACAGAAAAAGGAAAAGCAGATGTTAAAAGTGGAACAAAAATAACATTTTTTGCTTCTAAAACTATTTTTTCTAAGGTCGATTATAGTTTCGATAATCTAGAGAGAAGGTTAAGAGAGCTAGGTTTTTTAAATTCTAATATCAAAATACACTTAAATGATGATAGAAAAAAACCTCCAACTAAAAAGAAGTATTTTTATACTGGAGGTCTAAATGAATTTATACTGTGGATGTCTAAAAGCGCACAAGCTTTACATTCAAAAGTAATAGATATATCGGGTGAAAAAGAAAATATAAGGTTAGAGTTAGCATTAAGATGGACAGACAGTTACCACGAAAATGTTAAATGTTATACTAATAATATACCTCAACGAGATGGAGGAACACATTTAGCTGGCTTCAGGGCAGCGCTTACAAGAGTGTTATCCAAATATTTAAGAGAAAATACGAACGGAAAGAAAGAAAAACTTAGTTTTACTGGAGAAGATATGAGAGAGGGGCTTTACGCAGTTTTGTCAATAAAAGTACCAGATCCGAAGTTTTCGTCACAAACAAAAGATAAATTGGTATCTTCAGAGGTTAGACAAGTTGTAGAAGGTTTGGTTAGTGAGAATCTTGTCCACTGGATGGAAGAGAATCCATCGGATGCTAAAATTATATGTAGAAAAATTATAGATGCAGCTTCAGCTAGAGAAGCCGCTAGAAAAGCTAGAGATTTATCAAGAAGAAAAAATGCTTTAGATATTACTAATCTTCCTGGAAAATTGGCAGACTGTCAGGAAAAAGATCCAGAAAAGTCAGAATTATTCTTGGTAGAAGGAGATAGTGCTGGAGGCTCTGCTAAACAGGCAAGGAATCGTATTTATCAAGCTATTCTTCCGTTGAGGGGAAAAATATTAAATACATGGCAGCCCAGAATTTCTGCCGTATTAGCATCAAATGAGATAGGTTCTATGATTACAGCTATGGGGACAGGAATAGATAAGGATTTTGATATAGAGAAGCTTAGGTATCATAAAGTAATAATTATGACTGACGCAGATGTCGATGGTTCACATATTAGAACATTGATACTCACATTCTTCTTTAAATACATGAAAGAAATTATTAAATCTGGACATTTGTATGTAGCGCAGCCGCCTCTTTTTAAAGTAAAAAGAGGAAAAAGTGAGGTCTATCTAAAAGATGAAATAGAATTAGATAATTTTCTAACGGAAAGTTGTTTAGATGATATATCTCTATTATATGGTAAAGACAAAGTAAGTATGAAAGGCAAACCTTTATTGGAAATTATAAAAAATGCTAATGAACAAGCTAGATTGATTAAAAATATTAAAAAGGACGACGAAGCTTCTATAGTTCAGTCAATAGCTATCTGTGGTGGATTTAAAGAAGAAGTTTTTGATAATAAAAATGTTTTAAATAGTTTTGCAAAAGATTTAGATAAAATCTTAAATATTGGATGTGAAAAAGATGAGAAATGGCTAGTAAAGATAGAGGAAGAAAATAATAAATTAATTATTACTCATATAAAAAATGAAATTAATAAGCAGTTTACAGTAGATAAAAGTTTGATAATGGCAAGTGAAGGAAAAAAATTAAATGATTTTGCAAAAGAAATGAAAGATATATATAAGGAAGGAGCGACGTTAGTAATTGCTGAAAAAGAATACTTTGTCAGTGGTCCATTAGACCTTAACGAAAAGATTTATGCTTATACTAGAAAAACTTATAATATTCAGAGATATAAAGGATTGGGTGAAATGAATCCAGATCAACTTTGGGAAACAACTTTAGACCCAGATGCCAGGACCTTATTGAGGGTTCAGTATAAGGATGAATGGGCAGCAGACGAGTTATTTGGCAAACTAATGGGAAATAATGTAGAGCCCAGAAGAAATTTTATTCAAAAATTTGCCTTAGAAGTAGAAAATATAGATACATAAATATTAAATTTATACTACTCATGAGAAGTTTCAAAATTATTATATTATTAGTAGTTTTATCTTCATTAGTATGGGTTTTCTTTTGTGTATTAACACTTCCAAGCCTAAAAGGCATAGGCAATAAAACCAGAGTTCCTTCTGTTACAGTTTTTAATGAACAAAAAAAAATTGTTGGTTCTATTGGAGATGTTTATGGAGGAGAAATTTTGCAAATAAAAGATCTACCTTCTCATCTTATTGATTCTATTTTAATATTGGAAGATAAGAACTTCTATTCACATTATGGTATAGATTTTAAGGCCTTAATAAGAGCAATTATCATTAACCTTAAAGAGATGAGCTATGTTCAAGGTGGATCTACAATTACTCAGCAATTATCAAAAGTTATCTTTCTTGATACAAAAAAGAATCTATCTAGGAAATTTAAAGAGTTAATTATTTCTTTCTACTTAGAGTATAAATTTACAAAAAATGAAATACTTCTAATGTATGTAAATAGAGTTTATTTGGGGTCAGGAGTTTATGGAGTGGAAGCAGCAGCAAAAAGATATTTTTCAAAATCGGTTAGAAGCCTTACTATCGCGGACTCAGCAATATTAGCAGGTTTATTAAAAGCACCTAGTAAATTATCTCCACTAAGCAATATTAATGCAAGTGTTAAAAGAGGAAAGCTAGTTATAGAACTTCTATACAAAGAAAAAAAAATTTCAAAAGAGGAATATAATTCTGCAAAAAAAAAATTAATTGATTTAAAACAAAATAAAAATTATCGAAGTTTTAGTCCTAGATACTATATAGATTGGATATACTCAACAACTCCAGACGAAATACTTAATAGTAAAAAAGACTTACATATCTATTCAACACTGAATTCTAAATTACAAAGAAATGTAAATAATGTTATTAAAAATAAGAGAAAAGATATTAATCATAATATTCAAACAGCTGTTGTAATAATGGACTATGATGGAGCTGTAAAAGCCATAATAGGAGGTAAGAGCTGGCATGAAAGCAAGTTTAATAGAGCAACGCAATCTAAAAGACAGCTAGGTTCTATTTTTAAAACCTACGTTTATCTTACTGCATTAAGTGTAGGTTATGATATTAATGATTATGTATTAGATGAACCTATCATTAGCGATGACTGGAAACCAAAAAACTTTGCAAGTAAGTATAGAGGAAAAATAACATTAAAGGAGGCATTTGCAATATCTTCTAATGTTGCTGCAATCAGAATAGCTGAAGAAATAGGTAGAAAATCAATAATAGACATGACTAAGAAATTAGGAATTATATCTTACATACCTGATGAACCTTCAATGGCATTGGGGGTAGCTTCCATGTCCTTACTAGAAGTTGTAGGGTCATTTGCAGCTATATGCGGAAGCGGACGGCCAATAATACCTTTTGGAATAAGAGAGATAAGACATAGGGATAGTGTTAATATCTGGAAAAGAAACAAGCCTAGTAGAAAAAAAGTTATTGATGAGCCAGCTTTATCAAAAATAAAGGTTTTATTAGAAGAAGTGATTAAAAATGGAACTGGGAAAAGATTATCAAAGATGCCTGTAACTATTATTGGGAAAACGGGAACAAGTCAAAAGAATAGAGATGCATGGTTTATAGGTTGTACTAAAAATTACATAATTGGAGTATGGGCTGGAAGAGATGATGATAAAAGTATGAGCAATGTTTTTGGATCTACTCTTCCTCTACAAATATTTAAAGATATTGTTGATAATCTTTAAGATCAGTTATTTTCTTATTAGAACAGGTGTACCAATTTCTATGATATTCCATAAATATAGAACTTCCTTATTAGAAATAGCAATACAACCCTCTGTCCAATCATTATTTTTATTATGATAGTTTTTATCATATCTTTTATTTGGAATACCATGGATCATTATTTGTCCCCCGGGATGATAGCCATTTGTTAATGCTTGTCTAATATCCCAAGGATTGGGATAAGAAATTTGTAACGCAAGGTAAAAAGCACTCTTGTTTAATTTTTTTTCTATAAAGTAAAGACCTTCTGGTGTTTTTCCATCTCCTTGCTTTGTTTTTTTTCCTATAGGCTCAAATCCTAAGGAGATGTCAAAAGTTTTTAAAGTACTTTCTCCATTAATAATGCTAAGTTTCCTGGCGGACTTATCTACTAATATATAGTTAGGAGTAATAGAATAACACAACTTTGAAAAGGTTAATAAAATAAGCACTATCTTGCAAATTAAAGGCATAAGCTAAATTATACTAATTTGATTGGTAGTTGAATTATCTTTATTGAGGTCCAAACTGTTGTTGGATGACCAAAAAAGGCTATTAAATTCTTTACAATTTTGACAATAAATACTCCACTTAAATTGATAGTGAGAACAGAAGTTACAAATCCATTTAAAGTCATCTTCAATTTGGTTTGAAAGCTTAATCCACTTTTCCGCTTTATTTTGTTCCCTAGAAAATAATTTTTCAATTTTCGCAAGATATAGATATGCTTCTTTACTAGGCTTAATATTTATAGATTTAATAATATCTTTTCTTGCTTCTCCCCATAATTTTGCCTCATATTTCATCTTTCCATAAACGAGATATTTTATATGCGAATTTTTACTTCTTTTAAGTATGTCATTCAGTGAAGCAATTTGTAGCTTTTGATCTTTACTCTCCAACCCGTATTCTAGACATTTTTGTATGTTAGGATGAGGAAAATCTTCCCAATATCTTTTTAATACTTTGATTAGTTGCCTTTTTGATTTGGCTATTTTAAGTTTACAGAAAAGTTCTACAAATGGAGGAAAACTTTTATTGGTATCCATTGCTTTAATAATATATTCTTTAGCTTTTTTTTTATTACCTTTTAAAAAAAAATCATTAGCTATTTGAAAATCTATTAAACCCTCTATATTTTTAGTTTTTGTATCTTTATTAAGGCGTTTCTTTTTAAGGAAATTAGAAAAATCCATCCAATTATTATTTTTAATACAAAAACTTATACACTCATTGTTAATTAGATTGATTGAAATGCCATATTCTCTTGACTTAGAAAGCATATTATTAAATAACTCGATATCATTTTTTTTGTTTGCAAACTTTATAATCCCCTTTAGGGCTAAAGGTCTTGTTACTTTATAGCTTAGCATTTTTGTTAGTATTTTGAAATTATCAGCCTCATTTGTACGATTGTCATTGATTTGTAATTTTAAAAATAATAATAGAGGCGACTCTTTTAAGTTATTTTTAGCAAGAAAGTATTTTTTTTTTGTTAATCTCATATCTCCATAAGATGAAGCTATGACTCCTTCATGAAGAGCTACTCTAGCTTTCCTAATTCTAGAGAGTTTTAAATTTTTTTTAATCTTAGAAGGGAAGCTGATTATTTTAATTAACAAAAGTAATGTAAATAGAAAAAAAAAGAGAAAACAAATAATTGAAATTATGAAAAAAGATATGCTAGTGCTAATCTGCCATCCTAACCAGTTAATTGCTATGGTACCGTTATTTTTAGCAAACCACATAGCTGATGAACTAACCATGGCCATAGATATGATTAAAGCTATAATTTTAATCAATTTCTTTTACGTAATGCGGCAGTAGTTTTTGCAAGTAAGTTTTCAGCAGCAATATTTGCATTTTGTCTTGCTTTGGCTTCTGATAGCCAAGCATTAAGAACACCTCTATCCTTTGGTATTAATGAGTCTACTTCTTTAATTGCTTTTTTTAAATTTCCCTTTGATATCGCATCTTCGGCTCTTAATAAAGCACCGGGTGTTCCTTGAATACTGTTAATATCTGTAGGTTTAATTTTTACATACTTGGATATTTCGCTTCTTAAATTATCTCTCCAATTTACATCTCTTTTAGTTTTATCTGCATCTCTAAGTTCTCCAGCTCTAACACTTAGCCTAGCTGCAAGGTCTGCTAATGTTGGAGCACCTCCTTTTGCATATCTTAAGAGTGCTGGGTTTAAACCTTCCTCGCCTAGAGCAACAAGTTGAGGAGCATATGGGACTCCTGACTTTAATCTATCAACTAAACTTTGAGCAAGATACAGTCTATTTGATAATTCAGTTTTGCTAGAAGACAGCATTAATTTAGAATTATTTATGATATTCTGCTCCAATTCATTTATTTCTTTTCGAATCTTTTCAGAGTTATTAATTACATTTTCTATCCTTTGATTAACAGCTTCTACATTTTTTAGGTTTTCCTTAGTATTATTTATTGAAGTAAAAACCTGGGTTTCTAAATCGTCAATTTTATCTATAGATACCTTGTTTGCTTCATTTTCTAATATAATATTACTGATTTTTCTATCTAAAACTTTTAGTTGTTCTTTTATAACAGAATTATCGGCTATATTTTGTTCATTTATAGTTTTATTAATATCAGAATTCATATCCATATATGAATATACGATTACGGCTGCAATGCTTCCTGATAAAACACCGAAAACTATACCAAATACTGCTTCTTTAATTTTAAAAGAAAAAATAAAAATTTGTTTTAATATTGTATAAATTGCTAAAACTATATTGATTAATATGCTTACTAACTTATTAATGAAAATGTATGGAAAATTAATAATCATTTTGGAAAATATAAATAGAGAACTATTCTTATAGTCAAAGTTTAACCTAAAATTGTTTTTAGTATTAGGTGTTTTCTTTTTATTAATTAATTTTTTCTTTTGTTTTGAGTTATATCTTTTCTTTTTAGCAGGCATGACTATTTCTCCCAACTTAGGATTTTTACTATCTCACGAGTATCAGGATTCTTAGCATATCGCTTATTAATTATACTTTTAGGTAATGTTTTTGCAATATTGGAACTAAGACAAGCAAAATTAATAGAATTGATTTTTGCATCAGTAAAACTTTTTTTGAGTAATCTAATACAATTTCTCGCACCCTTTCGAGAAAGTAGTACAATCCAGGCCAACTGTTCTGTATTTACTATATTTATAAATTCCTTGTGTAGAAATTTGGTAAATACTGTTTCATATAAAATATACCTGTTTACATTGTAACCATTGCTGGTCAGAATACTTGGTAAGTCATTTGAAATTTTTTTTGCACCTGCGTAAATAATCTCACCATTACCTTTCACAGTTTTATTTATTAATTCTAACATTCTATCACTATCTGCATTACAATCAATTATATTTTTGAACCCACATTCTTTTGCAGTTCTAGAAGAAGAACTACCCATGGTAAAAATTTTAATTTTTCTATCTCTTATTAATCTTGACAAAATTAATATACCATTTACAGAAGAGGTACAAATTGCTTGAGCATTTAAGGTAGAAATTCTTTCCTTTCTTATATTTTTTATTTCAAGTATAGGATATGTCTTTACTTGAAAACCTAAATTTTTTATTTTCTCCTCTAATTCTTCATTACTAATGGTAAGAGAACTTCTAAAAATTATAACGTACTTCTTCATCATTTTTTAAATTTAAATTTAATCTTGGAGAGTATTTCTTTTGCACATTGCCTTCCTAAATGCTTTGCATCCATAGCACATGATGTCTTCCTTACCTCTACGTATTTTAAACCATCTGTAGAAAATAACCTTGCTCTTATTTTAAGACAGGCCTTCTCTATATTTGCATATACACCTATTGGAGTAAAACAATCACCTTTAATTTCTTTTATTAACTCCCTTTCAGCTGAAATTATTAATCTTGTTTTTTTATGATCAATTAATTTTAATTTTTTTTTCAGGTGCTCATTATCTCTTCTTTGCATAATGGCTATAACGCCCTGACCTGGAGCAGGTAAAATTTTAGATAAGGGCACGACTCTTAAATTTATTTTATAGTTTTTACTTTTTAATCGCGCTAGTCCTGCCTGTGCAAGTAGGGTAGCAAATACTTTCCCTTCATATACTTTTTTAATTCTAGTGTCTATATTACCCCTAAGATTCTTTATAATGATGTCAGGTCTATAATGCTTTATGTAGGAAATTCTCCTAGGACTAGAACTTCCAAAAATACTTCCGTGAGGAATGTCTTCAATCTTTATAATACCTGACCTCCTAGTAACTAAAACATCCCTTGGATTTTCTCTTTTAAGAAATGCGCTTATTTCTAGTCCTCTACTTATGTAAGATGGTATGTCTTTAGAAGAATGTACGGCAATATCTATTTCTCTGTTGAGAACTAGTTTATCTAGTTCATTAGTAAATAAACCTTTTCCCCCAGCATCTTTAAATTTTTTATGTGTAAAAGTATCACCTTTGCTAAGGATGTATTTTACTTTTATATTTTCAATGCCTATCAATTTTAGTTTTTTAACAACTATTTTTGTTTGCTCTTTAGCTAACGGACTTTGTCTGGAACCAATTAAAAATACTTTTTTATTTCTCATAACTATATTTTTATTTATATTAAATATAATTTATATGAAAATACTAGGAATAGAAAGTAGCTGTGATGATACGTCTGTTGCTGTAATAGATAGCAACAGAAAAATTCTTTCAAATATAGTAAAATCACAAGATAAAGTACACATGTTATATAACGGAGTAGTCCCAGAACTAGCAGCTAGAAGCCATATTACTCATAT
>MDTD01191901.1_pt1 | contig 51177 bp, 47 predicted proteins | sample 811221 | NCBI WGS metagenome assembly MDTD01 (sample SAMN05326646, study PRJNA326480) | marine metagenome | isolation source: seawater | place: Pacific Ocean: South West | collected 2011 | reverse complement strand
GTTGATAGGCTGGATGTGGAAGCGCAGTAATGCGTGCAGCTGACCAGTACTAATAGCTCAATTGGCTTGATTTATGCACTGAAAAAAATTTTTATAAAACATCAATTTAAGAAATGTAGATATTATTTATTATAAAACTTTGTTAGTTAAATAATTTAATTATTAATTAAATAATATGTACTTAATTTTATCAAATGGCCATTCTGCGACAAGATGGATAACAAATATTTTATCTAAAGATCAATTTTCAAAATGTTTTCATGGAGATAGTTTACTTTTATTAAACCCAAAGATTAAAGATATTGTTAGTTATCATAAGTTTCTCATAGAATACAATTCTAAAAAAAATTTAATTGTTGGATCTATACATTTACCATTTAATTTAAATAAAAATTCAATTAGTGAATTAAAAAAATTAAATATTGAAATTTTTTACTTAATGAGAAATCCAATAGATAAAATAAATTCAATGATGCAGTTTTATCTTGAAAAGTTTGCTACTGATGGTTTTTTTGTTAAAAAAAAAAATACTATTTACAAAGATAATAAAAGTTCTAAATTTTATGTTGAGACTATTTTTAAAGACTACAAAAACCAGATAAATACAAATTTTAAGAATTATCAAAGATCGAAAAATATTTATTTTTCTGGTTATGCTTATGATTCTTTAAAATTTAAAATAAATAAAAAATTATTTAATACCGATTTAAATGAAGCTTTTATAAAAAACAGAAACAATAGAGAATACTTATCAAAGGTGATAATTCACTTATTTTTATTTACTTGTGGTTCTTGTTTGAGATTCGATGAGCAACTTGTAAATTTTAACCGAAATAAGGTAATTTTGTTTGAAGAAATAACTCAAAATAAGGAAAATTTCCTAAATTTTGCTAAATTATTAAATAATAAATTTTGTGAAGAGAATTTAAATCTTGAAGACTTTTCTTACAAAATTGGAAAAAATGTACGAAATTATTCAGGAATATCTTTATGGCCAGACGTTTTTAAAGATTACTTCTTTAGATGTATTAAGGAAAAAAAATTATATAATTTTTATAAAGAAATGAATTATATTACGAGTTAATCTAATAAAATAATTTTAATTTTTCATTAATTTAATACACTCTTTAACAACATCATTATAATCAAAATAAAACCTTTTTTCTAAAGGTCTATTCATCGGTATATGGCTGTTTGGCCAACAAATTCTTCTAGGTGGCTTTTTTAAAATAATATTTTCCTCATTAATTCGTGAAATAATTTCAGAGGATATACTTAGTTTTTTCCACCCATCTTCAACAACCAATATTCTTCTAGTTTTTCTAGCAGATTTAAAAATTTCTTTGTAATTAAAATTTGAAACACTTCTTAAATCAATTAATTCTACGCTAATTTTTTTTTCTTCTAATTTTTTAATTGCTTCGATGGATGTAAGAACTGAGGAACCCATTGCAATAATTGTAAGGTCTTTACCAGAGAGTCTTTTCCTAGGCTCATCTATTTTTATATAATAAGGATTTTTAGGAACATATTCCTTAGTATTGTATAGCGATCTATATTCTAAAAAAATTACAGGATCGTTTGACATGATGCTTGATAATAGTAATCCTTTAGCTTCTGACGGGGAGGATGGCATTACAACCTTCAGACCAGGAAGATACGCAAACATTGAGTGAAGTGTCTTTGCATGTTGAGGACCTTGACCCCACCCTTTACCAATTATTCCTCTTATTACTAGAGGAAGAAAGCTTTTTTTTGAGCTTTTAAACGCCCAAAGCGATATCCAATTGACTAATTGATCAAAACTATAAGCCATAAAATCTACCCTGTGATGTATTAAAATTGGTCTTAAACCATTTATAGCCGCACCTGCCGCAAGCATTGTTTCTGCTTGTTCAGAATTAGCTGTATCGAAAATTCTTTTTTTTCCAAATTTTTCTAAAATTCCCTCAGAGGTGCCAAATACATTTTTAGTTTTATCTACCGCTTGCCCAAATATAAAAATATTATTATTTAATTTTAGAGCTTGGTGCTGTGCTTCATTGATAGCTTGAGCAAATGTTAGAATTCTTTTCTTTTCTTTTTTCATAAATTTAATAAGGTTTTGGTTTGTGACCTTCTTGATCAGATTTAAATTTAATTTTATTTTCATAAAATTTTTTAATATGTGCGTATGAATTCAAATAATTTTTATCAATAAATGTTTTAGGAAATTTACTTTTTTCAGCAAAATTAAATGCGTCTTTTATTAATTTATTAATTCTTTTTTCAATAACAATTTCAATTTTCTTAAAATTCTTAATTTCCTTCTGTAATTTTTTTTTGTAATAAATTAATGGATCTCTCTTTTTCCAAAACTGCATTTCTTTTTTTGACCTATAATTAAAAATGTCATCATTTTCGGGACCAACATGTCCATTAAATCTATAAGTTTGTATTTCTAAAAATTGTGGTTGTTTATTTTTTCTTATCTCATTAATTATTTTTGAAATCTTGTAATATAATTTTTCTGGATTATTACTATTAAAGTAAGTGGTTTTAAGTCCAAAAGGCTTAACTTTATAGTGAGTTTTAAAGTTTGACACCCTTTCTCTCAAATGTGTATGAGTTGAATATAAATTATTTTCACATATAAAAAGTGTTGGCAGCTTCATCTTTGAAGCTAAATTAAAAGTTTCGTACACTATACCTTCTTCCATGCCCCCATCCCCAATTACGGCAACAGATATCGAACTTTGTTTTTTGTAAATCTTTGAAAATGCATCACCAATACTCAACGATAAGGCACCCGATAGAATTGTGCCGCTATAAAAATGAATATCTGGTGAAGATAACTCCTGTGATCCCGCTAAACCTCCATTAGTTCCAGTTTCTTTACCATAAAATTCAGCTATGAGTTTTTTAATACTTCCACCTTTAGAAATAAAAAAACCATGTGATCGATGATGACTGTAAATGGAGTCATTTTTTTTTAATAATAAACCTAAAATAGCAGGTGTAATTTCTTGACCTAAGCAAAAATGCATAGGGCATCGCATTTTATCCTCAGGATGATACCTATCTATCAACGCTTGCTGTGTGAAACGTATTAACTTCATTAAATGAAATATTTTGAGTTTTTTTGCACTATTAATCATAAGTTTTAATTTTAATATTATAAGATTTTGTTTATGATTTCATAAATTTATTTTAATAAATATTAAATATTAACTAATTTTATAATAAAATTTAATTTAATTGTGACTAAAATCAAAAGAATATATTGGTCTATAAAGGCTTATTATAACCATATACAAAAAAATACTAAATTCTACTCAAACTCTTTTTTGTTCTTAATTTCTAATTTATTCAAATATAAAGATATTATTGGTGTTTATAATCTGAATATCGAAAATGTTACATTTAATCTATTTGAGTTTTGCGTATTTCTAGATGCAGAAAGAAATGTGAAAAATAAAAGAAAAGTAATTATTTTTATTATAGATCACGAAAATAAATTAGATCTTAACAATTTTAGAGAAAGCAATGATTATTTATCAAACAGATTTAGATATTTTAATTTGTGCTTAGTTTCTTTAAAAAATTTTAGAGACACAAATGTAATAGTAAATAATAAAGAAATTTTTACAGATTTCAAAAAAATCTTAAATATTCATTCTTACGATGTCTTATACCATAAAGACAAAATTCTTGAATTTGATAATAATAGTCAGCTACCTTTTTTAAGTTGTGAAAAATCTGAAACTGATATTGTTTTAAAATGGCTAAATTCAAAAAATATAAATAAAGAAAAACTCATAACTTTAACACTTAGGAATTCGTCTATACAAACATTTAAAAACTCAAACAATAAAAATTGGATAGATTTTTTTAATTTTATAAAAAGCAAAGGTTTTTCTCCAGTCATAATACCTGATACGGATACTTATTCATTTAATTTAAATGATTATGATGTATTTGAGGTTGGTATTTTTAATTTAAATTTAAGAAATGCAATATACGAATTATCTCTAAATAATTATTTTGTAGAGTCTGGTAACTTCATGCTTGCTCGCTTTTTCTCGGCAAATTACTCAATTTTTTCTACCGCTCCTGACCAAGCACCTTCATATTTGACTAAAAAAAATTTTAATAAAAAAAGTGAAGATAGTTTTGTTTACAAAAAACATTATCTATTAAATGATAATTATCAAAATTTAGAAAAAGATTTTTTAAATTTTCTTACAGAATATTCAAATTATAAAAATCTTATAAAACGCTAATAGCAAAGCTTAATCACTATTTTTTTTAAATTGATCAACAAGAATAAATGTTTGAATATGTCTCCAAAATGGGAAAATATTTCTTTTATTTTCTAAAGTATTATTTAATTTTGATAAAATTGAGTTATTAAATATTTCAAATTCTTTAAAATTTTTGCTACTACAAATATCTATAATATTATTTCTTAAATGTTTAGAATTAAGAAATGATTTAGGAGTATCAAATCCTATTTTTTTTTGACGTTTTAAAATTTTTTCCGGTAAATTTTCTCTCATAGCACCTCTTAAGATTTTTTTAGAATAATTTTGATCTATTTTTGAGCTAGAGGGTAGAGAAAAAATAAATGAAATTAATTTCCAATATAAAAAAGGTGATCTTACCTCAACACCGTGAGCCATTGATGCTCTATCAAAATTTCTAAGTATATTTCTTAAAGATCCTACATGAAAATCATAAAAAAGATCACTATTATAGGTATCATTTAAAATACTATATTTTGGATTAAATTTATCATTCCCAAATAATTTATTTTTAAAATAATGAAAAAAATGATTATTTCTTTTATTTAATTTGTAACTAAGAAAATGTTTTTCATATCCACCAAGCAATTCATCAATTCCATGGCCATCTAAAGATACTGAAAAACCATTTTCTTTCATTGTTTTATATATTATCCATGGACCCAAATTTGTTTCACTAATGCATTCTGTGTCAAAAATAGACTTTTGTATACTTTCAAAATTTATGTCTTCAATATTTACATCTTTTATTATTACATTTTCATTTGTAAATTTTTCAATTTCGTTAATATATTCTAGCTCATTATTTTCAGTATTTTTAAAATTAAAATGAAATCCTATTATGTTTTTATTGATTCTATCTTTATTAATATCCGACTTAAGAATTTTTTTCACAGTACTAAAAATTGATGTTGAGTCGATTCCCCCACTCAAAGCACAAGCTATTTTAACATCACTTCTGGCTCTTGTCTTACATGAGTAATAAATTAGCTCTTTGAGATATTCAGCCTGATCTGAAAAAGACATATTAATATATTTATCTGAAATAAAATTATTAGTATCCCACCATTTTTTAATTTTTATTTGATTTAATGAAATTGTTATTTGATGGCCTGCATTTAAATTTTTGACATTTTGTAAAAAAGTATTTTCACTAAATTCGTCATCCTTAAATTTAGCTAAATATTCATAATTGAAATCAGGTTTATTGAAGTTGTCCAACTTAACAAATGATTTAAGTTCTGATGCAAAAAAAAAATTTTTATTTTTGATCATGTAAAATAAAGGTTTTTCTCCAAATCTATCCCTTGATAAAAAAAGTACTTTTTCCTTATTGTCCCATATTGCGAATGACCACATACCATCTAATTTTAATTGACACTTTTCGCCCCAATGTAGATAAGATTTTAAAAGCACTTCAGTGTCACCAGTAGTTTTGAATTGATATCCTAGTTCAATTAGTTCTTCTTTGATCTCTAAAAAATTATAAATCTCACCATTAAAAACTACACAATATCTTTTATCTGCTGAATATTGTGGTTGATTAGAAACATTGCTAAGATCCAGAATTGATAATCTTTTACTGCCCAGATATATACTGCTATCTAGTGAGTCATGTACTCCTGACGCGTTAGGCCCTCTATGATCAAGAGTGTTATGGAATTTAACAAAATCTTGCTTATTTATTATTTTTCCAGATCTGTTCCAGGCACCACTGATTCCGCACATTATAGTTTATATATTTATTAAAATTTTAAAATATTGAAAGAAAATATTTTGAAAAAAAAAATAATATTGTTGAATAGGCTTTTTTCATACTAAATGAATTCTGATTTTGAATTTTTATTCCTTTTTTAAAGTAATTAAAATTTTCTTTTAACATTTTTAAAATTGTATATTTTGGTTTCCAGCCTGTTGATTTTTTTAATTTATTGGTATCAAGAATTACAGAATATTTAAAAAGTTTTATATGATAGTTGACAAATGGAATAATTTTTATTTTGACTGCAAAATAAAAAAGAAATTCTCCTAAATTTCTATTAAATTTTATTATTTTTGTTTTTGACTTAACTGAAAATATAAATTTTTCTAGAAGCTCGTAAACACTTAATCTGTCATCAGAAGAAACATTAAATATTCCAAATTTATTTTTTTTTATTAAAAGTTCTATTGCATTGGATATGTCATCAACATGGACTACACTAAGTTTATTACTACCATCACCAATCAAAGGAATATTCAAATTTTTATAAATCATTTCAGTCAAAACTCCTAGTCGATAAGATCTCTTTTTACCAATTATGATTGGACATCTAAGAATTACAGATTTTTTATTAATCGAAGAATTCATAATTGCTATCTCCGATCTGTATTTTGTCTCACCATATAATGTTGTATAAGAGGGTTTTTGTTTTTCATTAATTGGTTTATTGTAATTTTCTTCAAAAATAGAAAATGTAGAAATAAAAATAAATTTTTTTACTCTAAGATTGTTTGATAATTTCAATAAATGTTTTGTAGTATTGTAATTTAAATCCCAAATCTTTTTTTTATTATTTTCCTCTAAAATTTTTGCAGCACAGTGAATTACAATATCAGGTCTGATCTTATTAAATATTTTAGTTGTAGAATTCTTATTTGTTAAATCACAATAGGAAAATTTAAATTTTGTCTTATTTTTAAATTGCTTACTTGGAGTTGAGACATCTAGTCCAAATAAACTATTTTTTTTTTTAAGAAAAAAATAGCATAGTTCTTCACCTAAAAAGCCTGAGGATCCTGTTATCAATATTTTCATAATTTGTTATTATAAGAAAAAATTATATATATATATTTTATGAATAAAAACCAAAACAAAACTACAAAACATTGGCATGTTCATTCTAATAATGAAAATATATGGGTGAATTGGAGGTTCTTAATAATAGAAAAAATATTAAAAAAAAAATTTAAGTTAAATAAAAAATATAAATGTTTAGACGTTGGGTGTGGAAATGAGAATTTTTCAATGGAACTTGAAAATATAACAAACTTTATTGTTGACTCTTCAGATGTAGACAAGAGGATAATTAAAAAAAAAAATATAAAAAGAAGAGGTAAGTTTTATTTATATGATATTGAAAAAAAAAATTTAAAAAAAAAATATGATATTATTTTTCTTTTAGATGTATTAGAGCACATTAAAAATGAGAAAAAATTTCTACAGTCTGTTTTTTTTCATTTAAAAAAAAATGGATATTTGATCCTAAATGTACCATCTATTCCATATCTATATTCAAAATATGATATATCAGTTGGTCACATTAGGAGATATAACAAAAACATGGTTTATGAAATATTCAATAACAAAAAAATCGTTTCAATTTCATATTGGGGTTTGACATTAGTGCCAGTACTTTTTTTAAGGAAGATTTTAATTGATTTTTTTTTGAATGATAAAAAAAATATAGTAAATGTTGGTATGAATACAAAAAATATTTTAATAAATAACTTGATGAAAATATTAAGATTTATTGATTTAAATATTTTTAAGTCAAAGTTTTATGGAACTTCTATAATAGCAATAATTAAAAAATGAGTATTTTTAACTTAAAACAAAAAATTAACCTCGCTAAAAATGCTATGGTTAAGAGACCTATTTATGTTCAGTTTTATATTACTTCGAGGTGCAACTTAGCGTGTGAACAATGTAGCATTATTTATGCAGATGCAAAGCATCAAGAAATGAACATAGACCAAATAAATAAGGTCGCAGAAAATTTAAAAAAAATTGGTGTTCTCATTGTTTTACTCATAGGTGGAGAGCCTTTCGTAAGAAAGGATATAAGTGAAATAGTAAAAGCTTTCACAAGCAGAGGAATACATGTAAGATTGCAGACAAATGGTGTTGCTTCAGAAAAACAATTAGAAGATTGTGTGAGGTTTGGAGCCAAAGATATTAGTATTTCTTTAGATAGTTTAGATCCAACAGTGCAAGACAAAATTAATGGTGGGTTTAATAAATCATGGGAAAAAGCAATAAACACTATTTCTAAAGTAACACAAATTTTTCCAGAACAATCTACAGCTTTTTTTAATAGTGTAATAATGCCAAAAAATTTTAAACATATTAAGAATGTAATAAAATTTGCAACAAAGATTGGTTGGGGTGTTTCATTAGTACCAGTGCATGTTTCAGAACCCACACATCCACTCCCGTACAGAACTTTAGATTATCTGGGTATTATGGATTTTAAAGATATTAAATCAGATGAAATAATGAAACTTATAAATGAATTAAAGCTAATGAAAAACAAATATAATTTATATGATTCAGATCAATATTTAGACGATGTAGCTAGATTTATTTTAAAAAAGCCAACTATGTGGAGAAATAAAAATAATCATGCTTGTGACTCACCTAATCTGTATTTTGCTGTAGCACCTAGCGGTTTATTAAAAGCCTGTTGTGATTTTGAAATAGGAAATGATTATTATGTTTATGATGATAAATTTTCAGAAAATTATGAAAAAAAAAAAATTCATGAGGATGTTTATAAAGTAACAAAAGGATGTATAGGATGTATGTATGGCAGTTATCCTGAGGTTTCTATAACTGCAAGATATATGTCTGCGTTTATAGAAAGAGTGAAATATTTTAATTTTCAAACTCCAAAATTAAAAAAATTTAGTAGCAATCAATTGCGAGATATAGCTTTAGAAACTCTAAATGAGTAAGTTAAATTCATTAAAATTTTTATTATTACAAAAGCTTAATGAACATAAGTCTTTAATAAACGAGGAAATACATAAAGAAATTGCCTACTCTCTTGAGGTAAAAATGAGAAATGATTTATATATAATTAATTGGAAAGTAAATAATATTATTAACGAGATTTCCTCTCCTCAAAGTAATTTTAATTTTTATAAAAAATCCGAATATAATGAAACACCAGACACAAATCAGATTACAAATAACAACTCTGAAGGTACAAAATTAATTTTAGAAATAATCAGTAAAAATTAAAAGTTTAATTATCTTTTTTTTTCCAAACTTTAAATTTATTATCTATTTGTAACTGTATCCAATCTCTATTGAGATGATCAGATATTATCTTTTTTTCTGACTTGAAAATTTTATAAAATTTTTTCTTTTCTAAAATGTTTAAGTCTGGGTGATAATATGAGCTATCCTGGCTAAATAATTGATCACTATCTTTTGAATTGATAATTAATAATTCAATATTATCAGGGGAAATTTTATCAAAATTGCAGGATAAATGCCAACATTGAATAAACTTGTCATTATTAATATCAAATGGCACGTATCCATCAACTAAAATATTTTCTTTAATATTTAAATCATTAATTTTTGAAGCAAAGGTTTTTAAATCGTTATTTCTTTTAATATCAGAGTTTTTACGAGCTTCAAATTTTTTTAAATTAGAATTTGTTAAAAAAATTAGTAGAGAGATAAAAATTAAATATTTAAAAAAAACAAATAAGTAATTCTCATAAACATTATTTTTTTTAAATTTAAATATAGACACGATTAAAATTGCATAAATACTTATGAACGGTAAAGTATAATGCTCAGTTGGCATGTTATAATTTTTAGAAATATAAATAAGAGGTATAGTAGGTATTATAAAAGCATAAAGATTTTTAATTTTGAATTGATCGAGAATTATATTTTTATAATTTATTAAAATGAAGAAGATTAGTAATGAAAATATTATTATAGATTGTACAAAAAATTGATCAAATCTAAATGCAATTGATCTTAAATCATAGTTTGTAGAAAAATACGAATACCACCTTAAAAACTCAACAATTTGAAAAATATCAAAAATTTTTTCAAATGTAATTAAAATGTAACAAATAAAAACAATCGAAAATAAAATAAAAATTTTACTTAATTTTTCTCTAACTATTATTTGATGAAAAAAAACAAATGGTAGAAATATAATAAAAGTAGTTTTTGTTGATATTGCTGCTCCTATCAATATGAAAGCAAATATTTTAATTGATAGCTTATTCTCCTCATAGGCTCTGAAGTAAAAAAACATAAATAAACAACAAAGCAGAGAGAAAAGTAACTCTACTCTAGCTCTAAATAAATAAGAGAACCAAAAATCATTATATAGAAATATGTTAAATATAAGAGAAAAGTATATTAATTTTTCAATGAAAGATTTATTAAATTTTTTTGTTAACAAATATGATAGGCCAACAAAACTTAATAAATTAATTAATAAGCAAGAAAAATATAATACTTTCTCAATTTCATAAATGTTAGGTTCTTGATAAATAAAAAATATATTTTTAAGTAATATTATTAATCGGGACCAAAAAACTCCATAAGGAATAAAATACGCATCCCCATTTTTCGCTTTATTGATCATTAGTTGGCTATCTGTATCAAAACCATAAACAATAGTTAGATCAGTGCTTATTTGCCACAACCCTAAAACAAAATAATAAATTTCTAATGAAATTAATATAAAAAATAAAAAAAATAAGAAATTTAAAATAAATTGAATTATCCTTTTCTTGTATTCTAAAAAAATTTTTGTTGAAAATTCAATTACAAATTCTCTTTTTAAATAAAAAAAGTAGAAAACAATTAAATAGATTAAATTGAAAGTTCTAATTAAATTTTTTGTTCTTGGATGAAGATTTTTATCACTTGAAAAATAATATTCTAAAAAAAATTCATTCAAAATAAATATCGGGAGAAGTAAAGTTAAAAAATAAATTGAATAAGAAAATATCTTAGAATTACTCATGATTTAAATAATATATAATTGTTATTTATTAAAAGTATTAATTAGTTATACACTAAAATATACCAAAAATGCTTTTTATTGATAATTACTTGCTTTGGTTATAGTTATAGCAAAATTTTAATATTTTTATTATGTATATAATTGGAATTAGTTCAGGTTTAAAACATGGCCATCACGATGGAGCGGCAGTATTATTAAAAGATGGAAAAGTAGTTTTTGCAGCAGAAGAGGAGAGATTTACATTAAGTAAACATGCAAGATCCGAATTACCCACAAATACAATTAAATATATTTTAAAGAAATTTAAATTATCGATTAAAGATATAAATTATATTTGTTCTCCTTTAAAAACTTATCCGTTTTATTCTCAAAGAATAAAAGAATATATTAAATTTCATTTTGGATATTGCCCAAAAGTTAGTTTATTTGATCATCATGAATGTCATGCCGCTAGTTCTTTTTACCCTAGTGGATTCGAAGAAGCAGGAGTAGTTTGTTTAGATAATTCTGGAGACTCAAAATCAGGAGTAATATATCTTGGTAAAAACCGAAAATTAATTAAAAAATTTTCTTTTGATAGAGAAAATAGTCTAGGACTTTTTTATGGAATGATAACTCAATATTTGGGATTTCAAATGACAAATGATGAGTATAAAATTATGGGTCTAGCAAGCTATGGTAAAAATAAATTTGAAGATCAATTTAAAAAAATACTTAAATCCACTGACAATTTTTACAAACTTGATAACAATCTGGATATAAGAAACAAAAGTTCTAAAATTTACACAACAGATTTTTCAACTAGACAAGAAAAAATTTTTACTGAAAAATTAGAAAAATTTTTAGGTAAAAGAAGATTAAATGGAGAACCAATCTCACAAAGATTTATTGATGTAGCTCACAGTGCACAACAAAGGTTAAATGAAGTGGTAATCGATATATGCAAGTATGCTCTTAGTTTAACAAAATCTAGCAAGCTTTGTATGGCTGGTGGAGTTGCTTTAAACTGTCAAACTAATTTAGCAATCACAGAAAAACTTAAAATAAATGATATTTATATACCATCTGCCCCTAATGATGCTGGGGTTGCTTTGGGTGCAGCAATTTTAGAGTCTGAAAAACAAGGATTTAAAACAGAGGTTTTAACACATGCCTATTTAGGGCCTAGATATTCAAATGGTCAAGTAAGAAAAATACTTAAAGATAACAATATTAGGTTTAAAGAAATAGAATATACTTATGCCTCAGCAGCAAATGATATACTTGATGGTAAAATTATTGGTTGGTTTGACGGAAGGATGGAATTTGGACCAAGAGCCCTTGGAGCAAGGTCAATTTTAGCAGATCCAAGGAGCAAAAAAATGAAGAAATTGATCAACGAAAAAATTAAATTTAGAGAGGAATTCAGGCCGTTCTGTCCATCTGTGTTATCAAAAAATACTAGTGCATTTTATGAGGAAAAATTTTATTCACCATTCATGAATATTAACAAAAGAGTAAAGAAAAAAACTAAGCTTTATTATCCATCCATTGTTCATCATGATAATACATCTCGGATTCAATCAGTAAAAAAAATTAAAAATCAAATGTATTATGATTTATTGATTTCTTTAGAAAAAAAAGACAATTTAAAAAATCTGCTCAATACATCATTAAATATAAACAATCAAACTATGGTAAATCACCCAAGCGAGGCTTTAAGAACTTTTTTTTGCTCAGGGCTAGATAGCTTATATATAGGGAATTTTAAAATATTTAAATGACGTTTTTTGTTATTTTAAAAAAAACATATTGGAAAATTCTTAGAATAAAAAAAAATTTTTATTATTTTGTTATATTTTTTATTAAAAATAATCTACTTAGACGGGATATTCACGCATATTTAGATTTAAATTTTTTTCCAACATCTTTTAATATTTTTGAATTTTTTGTTTTTTTAGAGGCAAAAAGAAGACACTTAAACAAAAATAACATAAATTTAAATATTATTCTTGATAATAAGAGATTTAATAAGGAACTTCATATTTCAGGTTATCAGTGGAGGTTTTTCAATATTTGTTTAAGTTCACTTCATTTTTTTAATAAAATTAAATTAAACAAAATTTATTATGATGAAGACAAATATAAATTTGATCTATCAAAAGTTAAAAAATTTAAGAATATAGAAGTTTCAAGCAATGAAAATCTATTCAATTATACAAAATTTACTTTTGAAAACTTAGCTATAGATGAAGAATTATTAAGTTTTGATAAAAGTTCAATTGACAATGTTCATAAATGGCTAGAGAGGAATAACTTAAATAAGCAAAAAATTATCACAATAAGTATAAGATCTAAGGGTGATGATAAAAATAGAAATTCTGAATTAAATGATTGGATTAAATTTTGCAATTATTTAAAGTTGAAAGGTTTTGACCCAATTATAATCGATGATATTGAAGGAGAAAATTTTGAGACAAACCTGTTTGAAGATTTTATTGTTTGCGAACCAGCAATGTATAATTTAATATTTAGATTAAATTTAATAAAAATTTCAAGTTTAAATTATTTCACAAATTCAGGTCCTTCAATTTGCAATCTTTTCTTCGATAATAATTATGTATTTATCAAACCATTTATTGAAAATTCAAATTTTGGAGATTATAAAAATGCAATAGAAAGAGGTTATGAAATAGGAAAAAATTTAAAATATAAAAATAATAATTTTTTTAGAGTAATTAAATGGGATTACGACAAAATTGAAAATTTGAAAGAATCTTTCGATTTATTTGAAAAATTTATCTTAAAAAATAATGAGTAAAATATTTAAATATTGTCATAGCCTTTTACAAAATAATTTTCCAAGAACGTATATTTTTATATACATTTTATTTTTTATTCTATCTTTCATACAATTATTTGGAACGATATCAATTATTCCAGTCATCACAATACTAGTAGCACCTGAATTGATTATTGAAAATCGTTATATAAATGAAATTTATGATTTTAAATCTCATAATCTAAATGATTTAAAAGTTTTTTTTGGTCTTTCATTTTTAATCTTTTCTTTTTTTTCTCAATCAGTAATTTTTTTTTCAACAATTTTAATAAAATATATATCGAGCTTCATATGTTTGAATATTAGAAAAGAATTTTATTCAAAAGTACTGAAACAAAACATGAGTATTTATTTACATTACGATACTGCAAAAATAGGAAATATATTTGGATCTGAAATAGAAAAAATAAATGAATATCTTTCTTCTTATCTAACTGTATTAAAAGATGTGTTGACAATTTCCATCATAGTCTCTGGAATGGTTATTGTTGAGCCAAAAATTATTTTTGGTTTACTAGCCATGTCGTTTTTTTTTATAATTAGTTATTTTGTGTCAAAAAAAACATTGGTTAAGAATTCAATTGAAAGTTTTGAAATTGCAACAAAATTTAATTCGATAGGAAGTATGATCACCCTCGGTTTTAAAGAAGTTATTCTTCTTAAATTAAAAAAAAAATTATTTTATGATTATGATTACCTAAAAAAAAAAAATAATTTTAAATAATTTAAAAACTACATTTTTAATTGGATTTCCAAGACATTTGATAGAAGTTATGATTTATACTTTGATTATAATTTATTTTCTTAACATTTCTCGAAGCATTTCAATTCAAGAAATACCTCTTTATGGTTTTTATCTATTATCTATTTGGAAATGTATACCTTCAGCATTTAGCCTCTATAAATCTTTTGCGTTAATTCAAGGGAACATATCATCTTTTAAATCTTTATCTTCTGTTAGAGAAAAATTCTTTAAGAAAGATAGTAAATTTTTGATAAAAAAAAAAATTAAAAGATTTAAGCACTCAATAAGAATAGATAAAATTGATTATTATTATCCGAACTCAAAAAAAAATTTTAAATTTGATTTTGAAATTAAAAAATATTCAAAAGTTTTAATATCTGGAGATTCTGGTTCAGGAAAAACTACTTTTATGAATATTTTGTGTGGACTTTTGAAGCCTATAAAAGGTGAAATAAGTATTGATGGAACAAATATATATAATGATTTAAATGGTTATATGAATGTTATAGGATTTGGTACTCAATTTAATTATTTTATAAATGATACTATTGCAGGTAATATTTGTTTTAAAAAAAAATTAAGTAATAGGGAAATTTTAAATCTTAAAAAAGTTTTTAAAGTTTGTGGACTTAAAAATATAGTTGGAAAATTTGATAATATATTTAAATTCAAATTAAAGCTAAATGCTCCAGAGTTAAGTGGTGGTCAACGACAAAGAATTGCTATAGCAAGAACTCTATATAGGAGTCCAGAAATTTTGCTATTGGATGAAAGTCTTAATAGTTTGGATAGAAAATCCGAAATTGAAATATTTGATAATTTGATCAAATATTATCCAAATCTTACTTTAATTGCGACATCACACAGACCAATTAAAAAATTATTTAACAGAACAATTAAAATTTAAAAATGTTATTAATCAAAAATTTACTATAATTTTCAAAAGTAAAATATTTCAAAGTTTTTTGATTTCCATTGAATGCAATTTTTTCTGCTTTTTCTAAATTTTTTTTAAAAAAAATAATCTTATCTTCAAGTTCTTCATATGAATTATATGTGATTACTTCATCCTCGTTAAATAATTCACGAATGTTTTCTCCATTTTCAACGAATAAACACGATCCCATTCCTGTAATCTCAAACATTCTCATGTTTGCAACACTATTAATTTCATAATCTGTATGAATATTTATAGATAGTTTTGTGTCGTTAATCGCATTTAACATGTCTAAACCATACAACTCATTTTTTATATCAGAATATCTTGATTTAAGAGAACCTTTGAATAGAAAATTTTCAGTAGTGAAATCTGTTTTGTGGAAAAGGTATTTTTTTAATTTTATTATGTTATTCTTTCGTATAATTTTGTTTTCTGAATTAAAAGTAAAGTTTGTGATTATTTTTAAAAATATAATTATTAAATTTTTAAAAAAAGCAGGTAATAAGGCTAACAAATTTAAAATTTTATATAAATAATTTTTATTTCTATAAGTAAATTTTAGGTCCTCATTTAAAAATACTTCTGCAATTTTTTTTTTACAAATTTCATCAAGATATAAATATCTTTTTTTGTGATTATTGTGATTTTTTCCAAATGAATTACCTATAAAAGAAGAAATAATCTCTCTTGATTTAAATGGTTTAATTAAAATTTTATTTAATACAGTTTCATCGAAGCAATGATAATGAAAATAAATATTATTAAAATCTCTCTTAATTAATTTTTTGAAAAGTAAAGGTGATCTTATTATAATTTTATCAAACAAAGGATAATATTTATCATCTACTGGAAAACCACAAGAGGAAACAAGATATTTTAAATTTCCTACTTTTTCTTTAATATTTTTTAATGAATCATAAGATAAAATTCTAGGATCTTGAAAGTAAATTATATCAGGATTTATAATTTTTATTCTTTCAATTGCAATATCTTCATAATTTAAATTTTCAAAATTTTTTGAAGAAAAATTCTTTAACCAATTTTGATTTAAATCCTTGGCATCAACAATTACATTATCTACAAAATAATTTAAATTTATTTTTTTTGATAATGTAATACCACCCTGATAAAATGAATTGTCAAAAATATTTTGCTCAATTTTTTGATAATCATTATTATTTGAATTTAATATAAATTTATCGATTAATCTCTCCTGATTCCATTTGTGTAAAAAAAGTATTTTAATTTTATTCACACTAGAAACTTATTATTATTTATGAAGTTTATAGAAGTATTTCTTAGCACACTATACTTCATATTATTAAATGAAATATTTTTATCTGAAAAATAGGTTTTTAGGGTATTTTTATTTAAAAATTTTTGATCTATCAGTTCTTTGGTCGCGTAAAAAATTTCATCCTCTGTATTATCTTCAACAGTTATATTAAGTTTTTTAAGAATATTAATATCCCAAAGACAATCCAAATTTTTTTTAAATATTTCATTTAATGACAACATTTTGTTATTAAAAAAAAATTTCTTGAAAATTATTTTAAAATTCTCATTTTGATATAGATTGTTAAAGTTAATTGCGTTTGTAATTACTGATGGAATTTCTAAAAATTTAGCAAGCATGCCTGGCCCGCTTTGAGATCCAAGAAAAAGGTCACAATTAATCATTGCAATAATTTGTAAATGTTTGTTTATATTTTTTCTAATATCAAATTCAATATATCCATATATTTCTTTTTCTTGGGGTTGATCAGTAAAATTTAAAACTACATAATTATTTTCAGTTAAATACTTTATTGTTTTTTCAAAAGTTATAAGCTCAAAATTCCTTAATATATTATTTCTCCCTTTTCTAATGTGAAGTACACATATTTTTTTATCAAGAATGTCTAATTTATCTAAAATAAGATTTTTGTTTTTTTCTTTATCAATAAAGTTTAAAAAATCTTGGATTTCTTTTTTTTTAATAATTGTCTCGTGAAATATATCATGATCAAAGCAACCATTAAGTTTATATTTTTTCATATAGTAAAATTGCTTTTCGAAAAAAATTTTTTTGCAAAAATTTGATTTATAAGGATTTGTCGTCAAAAAATTTATAAAACTTAGAGGGACAAGTAAAAAAGACAAAAAATTATTTTTTATAATAAATATTTTTTTACTAAATATTTGGCTATCTAAATAATTATTTGCACAAAATGTTCGTGGTGAAAGTGAGAAGAGTTTTTTTTTTTCAAATTCGTTTTTAATTAAAACATTTTCCATTTCTTCACAATAAGTACCTATTGAAAATGAATTAACATTTACAATTCTGAAGTTAAAAATGTAAAGGATAGCGGCAAAAGGATAATAAATTAATGAAATTGTTTTATAAAAAAAATTTCTTATGTAAATGATCAAACTATATTTATCTTTTGAAATATTTTTGTTAAAAAAAAAATCCAAGTAATTTAAAAAAGTGCTTGGAGTAGAGTAGTTCTTATTTGATATTAAACCATTATCTTGTGTGTAAATTAAGAAATTAATAAAATTTTTCATCAATATTTTATTGTCGTAAAATATGTTTTTTTATTTGCACTTTGAATAGGATTAAATAACATATTTTCTCTTTTCATAAATCTCACATCAAGAGAGAATCTTATTTTATTAGAATTGTTTATTCCATTTCCATGAATTAATTCTCCACTAAATATAATTAAATGATTTTTTTTAAATAATCTATATGGCGATTTTTTTTTCTTAAAAATGATTTTTCTTGCTTTATATAAATTTCCAGTTTTGTGAGAGTATGATCCCTTTTTAATCTTTGTAAAATACGGTTTAATTTTAAAATCTGAATTTTTCTTTAATTTGTGACTTTTAGGATAATAAAAAATAGAATTTTTATTTGTGCAATTTAGCAAGGGTATCCAAAGGTTATATATATTTTTGAAATATTTTGGACCTTGAAAAGTTTCTCTATGAAATGAAATGGGTTTAATATTTTCATCACTAGAGATTTTTACGGCTCTTAAATAGAAATAGTGCTGTAGAGCAAATTCTTTACAACTAAAAATCGTTGAAAAAATTTTTTTATTATTTTTAAAAAACTTTTTAGGAGGATACTTTCTGTTAATCTCATTTTGAATTTGAAAAATTAATTTTTCAAATTTTTTATTTCCTAAATTATTAAAATTTATTTTTTTATCTTTAATATACTTAAAAATAATTTTTTTAGCTAAGTTAACAAAATTATTTATTTTACTATTTTTGCTTATAAATATATATCCATTACCTTTTAGTTTTGTTGGATTAATTTTGTTCATATAAAATTGAAAATAATATAAACTTAATAAAATCTTTTAATTATTTTTGGTCTTTTTGAACAGAATTCAATCATAGTACAGTCTTTAGAGCTAATTTCGTTCTCAAAAATCAGATTTTTATTGAAAGTGAAAAATGTCGATGCTCCCAAAATCTTAATTTGATCTTTTTTATTTTTATGTTTTATTTTAATTTTCATTTTACCTGTGAGAATAAAAACTGCTGTTAAACCTCTCGATTTCTCTAATATTTTATAAGAATGTTTTGTTCTGTTCACTATCATTATCTGATTTGATGTAGAGTTTTTTTTATGGAAACAGTAACGCGATATATCTTTTTTTTGTCTTTTTAAATCTTTAATCAATTTTGCAATATTAAATGAATTAAATAACTTAGTATTTATAAATTTAGCTTGAGACATTTGTTAAAATTTTACTAATGCTACATTATAAAATTATTTAATTCAATTTTATTATTATGTTGTAAAATTAAATTTTAAAATAAATTTATGAAGAAATTATTTATTACAAATTAAATGTGCTTTCTATTTTTTTGAAAATCTAATTTATTAATATAAGAAAAAATATTAATCAAATTTTTGTAAAACTCCGAATATTTATATTAATTATTGCAAAACCATTGCTGTGAATTCACATGAAATTCTTAAATTACTTGTTGTGTTTGTGGGAGCAAAATGTACACACTCATCATCAAACATGACCACATCTGAATCAAAGTTTTTAAAAGGCATAACAATATTTTTTTTATTTATTTTCACGTAGTTTTGATCAATTTCAGGTTTTTTTAAGCCTTTTATAGTTTTATATTTACACTTAATATTATGTAAGTGACTATAATTAAAAAATTTTAGAGAATTTTGAGAATTACATCCATAAATTGGCAACCATATTTTTATTCTTTTTGTATATTTGTTAGAAATAAAAGGTGCCATTTTTTTATTTTTTGAATGTAATTTCCAAAAATCACAATCTCTGTGTATAAAAAGTGTATCATTTCTTTTTTTTCTTACTATTCTATAATAAACACAATAATTGTTTTTCTTTAGTTTTTTATTTACTTTTAAATCCAGTGGTGTCATTTGATGTAAAAAAACTTTTCTGAAGTTTCGATTAAGTTTAAAATAATCAATATATAAATTTATTTTTTTTGTTACTTTATAAGATAAATATCTATTAGCTACACTTCCAAATAAATTATCAAATGTAATATTGTCTAATTCATTTATATAATTCGCAATCCTATCAAAGCTTATATTTTTATTTAATCCTAATTTTTTATGTATATCTTTTTTAATATCTTCAGAAATTAATTTTCTAATATTCTTGTTTAATTTTACTATTTCGATCCCGTTTTTTTCTAAGTTAAATTTAGACATTACGGTATTATATAATAGATTATAAATTATAATGAAAATTAAATTTGATTATGTATATGCTTTTATAAATTTTTATTTATTGAATAAATTGATTAAAAAGTTCAGTTTTGGACAAAAAGATATATTATTTAATTAAAATCTTTTGATAATACTACCCATGAATATATATTTAAAAGATAATTCAGCTTTAATTAGTTTATTTTTAAATATAATAATTAAAAATGGCAGAAGTAAATTTATTAGCAAACTATCCTAAAACAAAAAGAAATCTTCAAGATGCAGCAAGAGAAAGAACAGATCACGAAAGGATAGTAGCTAGAAAATTTGATAAAGAGTTCTTTGATGGTGAAAGAAAATATGGATACGGAGGTTATACTTATAATATTAAGTATTGGAACTCGGTAGTTCAAGATATTTATAAATATTATAAGTTAAAAGAGAACGCAAAAATTTTAGATGTTGGTTGTGGTAAAGGTTTCATGTTATTTGATTTTAAACTTAATTACCCAAACTTAATTGTAAAGGGTATTGATATTTCTAAGTATGCAATTTCAAACGCAATTAAGGAAGTAAAAGAAAATTTATTAGTTTCAAGTTGCGATAATATTCCATTTCCAGATAATTATTTTGATTTAGTAATCTCAATAAATACTATTCATAATTTAGATTTAAAGGGATGTGCTAAATCTCTTAAGGAAATTTCTAGAGTTTCAAATAAACATAAATTCATTATTGTAGATGCATATTCAAATAATGATGAAAAAAAAAGGATGTTTGAGTGGAATCTTACAGCAAAAACTATTATGCATAAAAAAGAGTGGATTAAGTTTTTTAAACAAAATAATTATGACGGAGATTACTATTGGTTTACACCTTGATAAATAAATTAAAATTAAAAAAAATTTGTCTTTCTTCTATACGTATCAGGTTGATAGAGGAAGCTTTAGCTGAGGAGTATTTTAAACAAGAGATCAGAACTCCTATACATTTATCAATTGGTCAAGAATTTGTTGCGTCCAGTATATGTAATTTTTTATCAAAAAATGATTTTGCCATAAGTCATCATAGATCTCATGCACATTTCTTAGCAAAAGGAGGGTCATTAAAAAAATTTTTTGCAGAACTTTATGGAAAAAAGAGTGGGTGTAGTAAGGGAAATGGTGGCTCTATGCATTTAGTTGATTTAAGTAAAAATTTTTTAGGAGCAACAGCAATTGTTGGAAATTCTATTCCTGTAGGTGCTGGTTATGCATATTCACTCAAACTAAATAAAAAAAAAAGTAAAGTATGTATATTTGTAGGAGATGGAAGTACAGAGGAAGGAGTTTTTTATGAAACAATGAATTTTATAGCATTAAAAGAACTCCCAGTAATTATTTTCTGTGAGAATAATCAATATTCAGTTTTTACCCATATTAGTAAAAGAAGACCAAGGAATGTAAAAATTAATAAAATTGTAAATTCTTTAGGTTTAAAATCATTTTTTCTCGATAGTTCAAAGCCTCTTGAATATTTATCAAAACTAAAAAAAATTTTACATGAGAATAAAAATCAACCAATATTTATAGAAGTTTTGACATATAGATATAACGAACATACTGGTCCTAAAAAAGCTAGCAGTTACGATTATTCAAATTTAAAAAAATTAAATTATTGGAAAAAAAATGATCCAGTAGATGAATTAACAAATTACCTAATTAATAAAAAAATTATAAATAATAAAAATTTAAAAAATTTCATACGCAAGGTTAATAAAGAAATTAATAATTCAATAAAATTTGCCAAGCTTAGTAGGCCACCTAATTACAAGAAATTTATTAAAGAGTACGGGGTTAAATGAAAAATAAATATTTAAGATTTGATGAGGCAATTAATAAGACATTACATTCTGAAATGTTTAAAAATAAGAAGACTGTATATTTCGGATTAGGTGCAGATGATTCATCAAGAATTTTTAACACCACTAATGGTCTAAGAGAAAAATATGGTAATCTTAGAGTTTTTGATACTCCAATTTCTGAAAATTCTATGACTGGTGTAGCAGTTGGAATGTGTTTAAATGGATTCTCTACAATAATGTCCCATCAAAGAATGGATTTTTTCCTATTGGCAATGGATCAATTGGTAAATTCAGCAGCAAAATGGAATTTTATGTTTGGCAATCAAAACAAAATTAATTTGACTATAAGACTTATAGTTGGAAGAGGATGGGGCCAAGGGCCCACTCATTCACAAAATTTACAAAGTTGGTTTGCACATATACCTAATTTAAAAATTTTAATTCCTTCTTTACCCTCGAATGCTACTGCATTATTATCTCAATCTATCAGAGATCCATATCCAACATTATTTATTGAGAATCGATGGTGCCATCAATTGAAGGAGGGGATTGAGTCTTACAATAAAAATATTAAAAAAGTAAAAATTGGAAAAGCAAATTTATTAAACCAAGGTAAAGATTTGACAATAGTTACAATTTCATATTCAACAATAGAGCTTATAAAATGCTATAACTATCTCAAAAAATACAAAATTAATTTTGATCATTTGGATTTATTATCAATTAAACCGTTAGATATTGATGGAATTATAAAATCTGTAAAAAAAACAGGAAAACTTTTAATTCTAGATAATTCAAGCCATGAAATTTGTTCAATAGGTTCAGAGATTCTCTCAAAAATTATTCAAAAAAATAAATCAATATTTAAATCAGAACCAAAATTACTTTTTTTACCAGATGTACATCAGCCAACATCTTTTTATTTAACAAAAAATTTTTTTATATCCAAAAAAAGCTTACTTTCAGCGATTTTTAAGATAGTTGGAAAGAGATTTAATAATAATGAAGTTATTGAAGATAAATTTCATGATATAATTAACGATCAGAAAATTTTTAAAATTTAGTTCCATTGAAAAAAATTTTTTTTAGAATCTTTAAGCCAATAAATCCTATTGATTTTGATGGAAGAAAAATATTCAAACATAATTTGTTTAATAAAATAAAATATACAATTAATGACACAAGTTTTGAGAAAATTTACAACGGATGGTTGTTAGCAAGACTTATGATTATACTCAAAGAGTTAATTATTGTAGTTTTAACTATTATATATTCACCTTTATTATTTTTATGTTATTTCACTAAATATAGATTTTTGCACATCAATTCATGGCAGATTGGCGCATATATACAAACTTTAGATACGATTGTAAAATCTAATCTTTTAGAAAACAAAAAATATAAAATATTTTATATCTATCCAAAATTTCTCAAAAGTAACTCATTTTTGTCTAATTTTTATAAACAACATTTAACTATTTCAGAAAGCTTTATTTTATACATTTTTTTCTATCCTTTTATCATATCTAGATTTACTTCTATAAATAATTGGAAATATGAAACAATAAATCCCGACTCAGAATTTAATCAGATACATTCAAAATTTTATGAAAAATATAATAATTTTATTTTAGCTCAAGACCAAAATTTATATTCTGAAAAATATTTTCTCAAATTATGTGACGATCTAAGAATACAAAAACAAAAAAAAATTATTTGTATTCATCAAAAGGATGATAAATACTATGATGGATCATTATCTAGAGGATCAAAAATTCAATATTTAGAAAAAACAATTAATTATTTATTAAAAAACGATTATTTTGTTATTAGATTTACTTCTCAAGTATCTGAAAAAATGAATTTTAAAAACAGTTCTTATTTAGAGATGTCAATTCTAAGCGAAAAAGATAAAATAAATCAATATGCTATTTTAAAAAAATCAGCCCTAGTAATCTGCCACCAAGGCGGTATTCATAGTTACAATCAAATTTTAAATACACCTTTTTTGCAAATCAATTCTATCCCAATTAATATTAATCCAGTAATAAAAGAAAAAGATATGGTTATATTAAAAAAATTTTATTCAAAAAAAAACAATCGAAAAATGAATATTAAAGAAATATATGAGAACAATTTACATCTATACACTGATTATAGAACTTTAAAAGAAAAAGAAGTTGAGTTAATAGATAATGATGAAGAGGAAATATTTAACGCTATGATTGATATATTGCATAATAAGCAAGATAGTTTAAATGAAAAATTTAAATATCTTCTTCCTGACAAGATTTCTTTTAAATATTCAAAATCAAAAATAAGCCCATCTTTTTTAAAAAAAAATAATTATTTAATTAATACATGAAAAAAGTGAATATAAAAAATTATGATAACAGAGTTGTAATTAAACCTTGGGGTGAAGAATACAATATTTTTAGATATAAAAATAAAATTGCAATTACTTATCTTAAAATGAAGAAGGGCTTCTCAACCTCGCTCCATTGTCATCCATCAAAAAAAACGGGATTTTTAATTCTTAAAGGAACTGCAGAGGTTCAAATTGGGATATATAAAAAAAATATAAAAAAATACCCTCCCATGTCAATTTTAGTGTTAAGGCCTGGTTTGTTTCATAGAATTAGAGCTAGTAAAAAATCAAATTTATTTGCTTTAGAAATTGAAAATCCTTATCTCAAAAATGATCTCATCAGAATGAAAGATAATTACGGGAGAAGTAAAAAAGGTTATGAAAGTTTAAAAAATAGTAGATCGCTCAACAAAAAAGATGTTGTGTTTAAAATTCCAAAAATAGGAAAAATTAGTAAATACTTTTTAAATGATATTAATATAAGCATATCTTATTTTAAAAACTTCGAAAAACTTAATTCTTATGATGATAAAAGTATATCAATAATATTAGATGGAAAAATTGTTTCTGAAAAAAATAAGACAGTAATTACAACAGGTGAAATAGTTAAATCATTTACGTTGAAGCAACTTACAAATTATTTTAAAATAAATAAAAAAATATTATTATTAAGGGCTCAAAAAAAATAAAGTTGAAAATAATTTAAATCAAAGTATACGAAAGCTTATGAAATCTTTAATTATTACAAGTCAATTTGTACAAGATCATGAATTTATTTATCCATTTTATAGATTGAAAGAAGAGGGCATAGAAGTTGATGTCTATAATCAATCAAATGAAATAGTTAAAGGTTTTTTTGGTACCAAAGTTCCACCTCAAAAAGATGATAAGATTGTATCTATAGATGATATAGAAGTTGATAACTATGATTTACTAGTATTGCCTGGAGGGGTAAAATCGATGGAATTATTAAGGTTAGATACAAAAGCTTTGGAAATTGTAAAAATTTTTAATCAGAAAAATAAATTGATAGCAGCAATATGTAGTGGGACTATGATGTTAATTTCAGCAAATATAATAAAAAATAAAAAAATCACTGGTTATTATGCATGGAAACAAGATATAATTAATGCTGGTGCCACCTTTGTTGATTTACCGAGTGTAGAAGATGGAAATTTAATAACCTCACCACATTACAAATTTAATGGTGAGTGGATGAAGTCAGTGATTTCAAAATTAAAAAAATAAATTATTTGGCTTTGATCATTTTTAGAGTATTTATTCTAAAGTAACTATCTTTTTTTTTAATCTTATTTTGCATAAATTTTTCTTTAATTTCTATAATTGCATTCTCAATTTTCTTTTCAGGTATAAATCCCTCTTTAATAACTCGATCAGAATTTTGTCTGTATGATCTTGGATCATTACCAGTCTTTATTAAAATTTTAGAATTTGTATTTATTTGTTTTTTAATTCTTGTTGCCATATTTTTAATGCTTAAATTTTCAAATCCCAAATTAAATATAGTTTTATTTATTTCTCGATTTTTTTTATATTTTCGCTTTAAAAAAAATTTATAAGAATTAATCATATCATGCATAGTTAAATTCGGACGAATTTGTTTACCACCAAATACATTAATTAAATTATTTTGTAATGCACCAAATGTTAGAGCGTTTATAGAAACATCAAGTCTCATAGCAGGTGAATACCCACAGACAGTTGCCGGTCTAAGAATTGTTAAATCAATATTTTTTTTATAACTTAAAAGTACCCTCTCTCCTATCATTTTAGATTTATTATATTCAGAAATTGGCTCTAAGCTTAAATCTTCAGTAACTTTCTGTTCTTTTTTAATACCATAAACACTTCCTGAAGAGGCAAAAATAAATTTTTTAACTTTTTTGGTTATAGCTAAAGTTATTAATTTATATGTAGCTAAAACATTTACATCCCAAGTTAATTTTGCATTAAGTTCAGCAGCTGGGTCATTTGCAATAGATGCTAAGTGTATTATACAGTCAATTTTATTAATATCTTTTAATGAAATCTTTCTTATATCTTTTTTTATTATCTTTAAATTTTTATGTTTTTTTAGGTAATTACCGAACCAAAAAGTATCTAGTACGATTACATTATATCCATCAGACAATAACTCTTGAGTGAGATTAGTGCCTACATAGCCTCCACCACCTGTAATTAATATATTTTTCATTTTTAAATTTTGTTAAAGAAAATTTTTATTTTTTTTATAACATAATTTATTTCAGATTGAGTTATCTGAGGATTAATTGGTAAACTTAAAATCTCTTTACTATATTTTTCTGTCATTGGCAAAGATATTGAGCCAAATTGTCGTTTAAAAGCTATTTGTTTATGTATTGGTATTGGGTAGTGTATGGCAGTATCAATTCCGTTGTTTTTTAAAAATTTTTTAAGTTTATTTCTATACTTTGTCCTTATTATGTATTGATGAAATGATGGATTAGAAATTTTAGAATTATATATTGGTGTTTTTAAAATATCACTAAGATGTTTTGTATAGTACTTAGCAATGCTAAGTTGTTTTTTATTCCAATTATTAATTTTTTTTAACATTACATTTCCAAAACCAGCTTGTAAATTGTCCAGCCGTGAATTAGTTCCCCATATAAGTGATACATCCCTGTTTTTTAAACCGTGATTTCTCATTAAGAGAATTTTTTTATATAATTTAGTATTATTTGTTACAACCAAGCCCCCATCACCCAATACATGAAAATTTTTTCTTGGATGAAGACTAAATATTCCAACATCTCCAACTGTTCCAATAAATTTATTTTTAAATTTTGTTCCAAAAGCATGAGCCGCATCTTCAATCAAATGAATTCTGTTTTTTTTACAAATTTTTTTTATTTTTTCAAGGTCTGAGGGAATTCCAGATAAATGTACTGGCATTATTGCTTTTGTTTTTTTGTTAATTGTCTTTTCTATTTTTTTACAATCAATATTTAAATCTTCTCCAACATCTACTAGTCTAGGTTTTATTCCTGCGTAAGCAATTGCTCCAGCTGTTGCAACGAATGAATTGGAAACTGTAATTACTTCATCATTTTGCTTATAACCTAATGCTTTTAATACCATCACTGCACCTTCTGTCCAATTTCCAACTCCTATAACATGCTTTACTTTTAAATATCTTTTTACATTTTCTTCAAAAGTTTTAAGCTCTTTACCCAGAACATATTGACCTTCAAAGCTTATTTTATTGAATTTTTGATTTAATTCTTTTTTTAGAGTTTTAAATTCTTTGGTAAAATTCGTAAAGTTAACTCTCATATTTTATTATTTATAAAATTGTTTAATTTTTTTTATAATAAAATCTAAGTCCTTTTTCTTTAAGAATTCATGGACAGGTATCGATATTACTTTTTTAGATAATCTTTCAGCATTTAGAAATTGACCTTTTTTATATTTATATATTTTTGCAGAATCGTGTAAATGTAAGGGTTTTGGATAATGTATTTTACTATCGATTTTATATTTTTTTAAAAATTTATTTAAAAGGTCTCTTTTTTCACAAAAAAATTGATATAAGTGATATACAGACTTGCAACCTTTGCTCTCATTAATTATTTTAATTTCTTTAATGTTTATTAAATTTTTATTTAAATAATTTGCATTTTCGATACGTTTATTAGTTATATGATTAATTTTTTTAATCATTTCTAGAGCAACTGCCGCTTGAATGGTATCTAATCTCGAGTTGTAGCCATATATCTTACAATTATCTCGGCTGATAAGACCATGATTTCTCATTAGTTTTAATTTTTCATAAATTACTTTATTATTTGTTGTAATAATTCCTCCATCACCCCAAACGTTTAAATTTTTTAGTGGATGCATACTAAAACATCCAGTAATACCAAAATTTCCAGCAAACTTTTTTTTATTGTCATGAGCTAAAATTGCGTGGCACGCATCTTCAACAATATGTAATTTATATTTTTTTGCTATTTTGGTTATTTTTTTCATGTTACAAATTCTTCCAGACCAATGAACAGGGACAATTGCTTTCGTTTTTTTTGTAATTTTATTTTCAATCTTATTTTCATCAATATTTAAGTCATCTTTTATATCTACAAAAACTGGTTTAGCACCTGTTGTTGCTATGGCTCCTGCTGTTGCATAAAAGGAATATGTAGGAGTTATTACTTCATCTCTTTCACCAATTCCTAGAGCCTTTAAAGAAAGAAATATCGCGTCTGTACCTGAACCAACACCTATCGCATATTTTACTTTCTGATATTTACAAAATTCTTTTTCAAATGATTCAACATATCTACCCAAAGTAAAATCATTAAATTTAACAGTGTTTTTAATATTTTCAAAAATTTTTTTTGTGTTTTTAAATTGTTCAGATAAATAATTGTGCTTAATTTTCATTTTTTTATCAGAAATGTATTGTTTTATTAAAAAATTTTTTTTCATTTTTTTATTACATATTTCGTATCTTTTTTTTCAAATTCCTTACAATGTTTCATATACCATCTGATAATATTGTCGATACCTTTGTCTAATCTTACTTTATTGTCCCATTTCAATTTTTTTTTTGTTTCATTATCATTTATTTTGTAATCTTTATCCTTGCCTAGTCTATCTGCCACATTAATAATAAATTGTTCTGAATTAAGACCGAATTTTTTATAAATTTTTGATACAATTTTTTTAATTGAAAAATATTCTGTAGATGAAAATTGATAAAACTCTCCAACATTACCGTTAGTGATCATTTTATAAATTCCCTCACAAAAATCATCAGAATATATAAATGATCTTCTAGAACTTCCACTTCCATGCAAATAAAATTTTTCTTTTTTGAATGCTCTATGGATTGCAAGTGGTATTACTCTATAAAGTTTTTGATATGGTCCATAAAAATTAGCAAATCTTGAAATAATAACTGGAAAATTAAATTGTTTATTAAGTAATCTTAAATAATTTTCAACTGTCGAATGTGATAATGCATATGGTGTAGATGGATTATATTTAATAGACTCAGGTTCTTTAATTTTAGATGATCCAAACACCTCTGGAGTTGAAATTTTTATATATTTTTTCAAAAATTGAGTTTTTTTTAATATTTCGTACAATTTAATTTTTCCAATTAAATTTGAATTGAACGTTAGCTCTGGATAAATCCAGCTTTCAGCTACCATACCTTGACCTAAAAAATCTATTATGATTTTTGGCTTTATTTTTAAAATTAATTTTTCAATCTTTTTAGAGTCTTTATTTATATCTAATTTATAAAACTTAAAGTTTTTTTTAAAATTTGAATTAAGTATAACATTAAATCTTTTTGGATATAATTTTGATTGTGAAATTCCATACACTTTAAATTTCTTATTTATTAAAAAATTTGATAAATGATTTCCAGAAAAACTGTTACTTCCTAAGATTAAAATTTTTTTCATTAGTTTTTTTTCTATAATTTATAAAGAAGAACATTATGAGTATAACTTCCCCAAAATTTTTTAAAATATTTAGTGTTTGGATTAATTTTTTTATTTTTTAAAAAATTTTCCAAAATTTTCCCAAATTCATTTAATGCTAATGATATTTTATTGTGTTTATTTAAATTATTCAATTTATAACTTATTTCTTTAATTTCTCTTTTTAAAAGAATTATTTTTTCTTTATTGATTTTTTTATAAATTTTTATATTGCATATTAAATTATTGATTGTTTTAATATTTTTATCAATATTAGTTTTTTTTTCAAATTTTGTCTCAAAATCTAAAAAATTTAATTTTTTATTTTTATAGGTATCTAAATACTCTTTATTTATTTTTTTTAAATTAATACTTTTGTACCATGAATAATTTTCGTGATATGAGGGATGTATTTTTTGAATAATAGCCTTTGTGTGAATAAGTTTAATTAACTTTGGATAATCAATATAATTTTTTTTTTTAATCCATTCTTCATTAAGAATATTATCTAATATCCATTTTTTTTCGTCTCTAGTATATTTCGATAAATAATTTAAATGTGTTTTAAATATTTTTGATAAAAAAAATAATTTACTATTAAAATTTTCAAATTTTGATTGTTCAATTAATATAAGTGAAAAAATATACCTTAATTTCATGGAAAGTGCTCCAAAGTTGTCACCAATCGTCAAAATTATGTTACCTTTTTTTAAAGTAAAATTTATTAATTTATTAATAATTTTTTTTTCATTTTTAAAATTATCTAACCCATTTTGTAAAATTACATAATCGAATTTTTCAGCAGAAGAAAATTTGTTTAAATTTTTATTTATAATTTTGATATTTTTATATTTCGATAAATTTTTATTTATTAATCTTAAAGATTCAGGATTTTTATCTAATAACTTCATTTTTTTTATTTTAAAAGATTTTTTTAAGAAATAGGCATTCAATCCAGTTCCTGCACATAATTCTAGAATAGATTTTTTATAAAAATTTTGCTTCGTTATTCCTAAGCAAAAGTAAAAATTTTCTATTTGTTTAAATAAAATGTTTAATCTTAAATCGTCTAAATTTACTGTAGGTATTGATTTAATTTTTTTGTAATAATTTAAATGATCACTCATATTTAATTAAAATAAAATTTGAACATATAGTAAAAAATATAAAGCTTTATATAGATCTTTTAAAATTTATATACTATAGGTTGATTTTTAAAATGAATAATTCAGATTTTATAGCAAAATATCTGTCCGAAAAAGGATACGATACAGCATTCGGTGTCACTGGTGGTGGCGCTATGTTTCTTAATGAAGCATTTAGAAAACAAAAAAAATTAAAATTTGTTTTTACTCATCATGAACAAGCTGCATCTATGGCAGCCGAAGCATATTGTAGAATTAAAAAAAAATCTGCAATTCTCTCAGTAACATCTGGTCCAGGTGGTACTAATGCAATAACAGGTGTTATAGGTTCTTGGGTTGACTCAATACCAATGTTAGTTTTTTCTGGTCAGGTTGAGTCTAAAGATATGATTGGAAAATCACAAACTAGACAAATAGGTATTCAAGAAGCAAATATTTTAGATTTAATAAAACCAATAACAAAATATGCTATTACATTGAATTCCAAATCAAATATTGAACGTGAATTAAGTAAAGCCTTAAAGATTTCTGAAACGGGTAGACCTGGACCCGTATGGATTGATATTCCTTTAGATGTTCAATCCAAAAAATTCATTAATAAAAAAAAAATTAAAAAGTTTAAATCTCTGACAATCCAGCAAAAAAAAATAGGAAATTTAAGTAAGATATATTCTATGATAGCAAAATCCCAACGTCCTTTAATATTGATTGGAAATGGAATTCATGTATCTCAAAGTGAAAAAGAATTTTTAAATTTAATAAAAAAAATTAAAATTCCAATACTATCAACTTGGAATGCAAGTGACATTATTGAGTCAACTCACAGGTATTATTTTGGTAGACCAGGTTTATTTGGAAATAGAGTAGCAAATTTTGCTATTCAATCCTGTGATTTGTTGCTTATTCTAGGATCAAGGCTGTCTGTTCCAATTACAGGTTATCAAATGAAGAATTTTTCTCCTTTTTCGAAAAAAATTTATGTAGATATTGATGAGCACGAAATTAAAAAAAGAAGATTGAAAACAAAAATAAGAATTAAATCTGATTTAAAATTATTTTTAAGTCAACTTAATAAGTTTATCAAAAATAGAAATCAAATTATTAAACAAGATTGGCATAATAAACTTGTAGAATTAAAAAATGATTTTAACGAGAATGATAGCTATACTAGTCCCAAAAATTATATAAATTCTTTTAATTTTATAAAATTATTATCTAAAAGTTTAAAAGGAAATGAAAATATTGTAACTGATATGGGGACAAGCTTTACTTGTACTATGCAATCTTTTCAAGCAAAAAAAAAACAAAGACTTTTTACATCATCCGGTATAGCAGCTATGGGTTTTGGTTTACCAGGACTTATAGGTACTTATTTTGCAGATAAAAAAAAAATTCCTATTTGCATAACTGGTGATGGTGGAGTTATGTTTAATTTACAAGAATTACAGACGATAATAAATTATAAAATACCTGCTAAAATTTTTATTTTAAACAATAACGGCTATCTTACAATGAAGCTTATGCAAGAGAAAAATTTTAGAAAATTTGTTGGCTCTGATTTAAACAGTGGAATTAAATTTCCTAATTTTATTAAACTTTCGAAAAGCTTGGGTTTTTTAACACACAAATTTAATAATGAAAAAAAATTAAGTCGCAACTTGAATAAAATATTAAAATCAAAAAAACCAACTATTTGTGAAATTCTAATGCCACCAATGCAAGAATTAATACCTAGAGTTCAAACTCAAATGAATAAAGATGGAACATTTGAACCATCAATGATAGACAATATGTATCCCTTTTTAACAAGAAAGCGTTTATACGAAACCCGAAAAAGGCTAATTTACAAATAAATTATGCAAAATATACTTATTACAGGCGCATCATCAGGACTTGGATTGTTTCTTGCAAAACATTTCGATAAGTTAAATTTTAATCTAGTGACTGTTGGAAGAGATAAAAGAAAAGTAAATAATCTAAAAAATCTTTTAAGTTTAAAAAATAAGTCAAATTGCTTTAGATATGATCTGTCTGTCTCGAAAGACTTTAAAAATTTTATTAATAAAATTAAATCAAAAAAATTTAATAGTGTAATTCATTGTATGGGTGGAGGACTAGGAATGCATGAGACATTAATAGATAAAAAAAATCTATCAGTCCTTTTTGATATCAATGTTGGTATAGCATTAAATATTAATAACGAAGTCATTTCAAAAAATTTAAAAAAAAAGAACCTTAAGTTAATTCATATTGGATCTGTTAAGGGTCTTGAGACAGGTGCCTCAGTTGGTTATTCTATGGTAAAAGCTAGTTTAATTGCATATACAAAAACGTTAGCAAGAAAATTAATAAAAAAAAATATTTTTATACATTGTGTTCTTCCTGGTGCCTTTGAGTATAATCACAACTCATTTGAGAGATTAAAAAAAAAGAATAAGAAGATTTATAATAAATTTATCAAGGAAAAGTTACCACTTCAAAAAATTTCTAAACCCAATGATTTTATAGGCTTATTCGAACTTTTAATTTCTGATAAGGGTAATATATTAAGTGGCTCAAGCATAACAGCAGATTTTACAGAAACTAGTACTTTTAGAATTTAGAAAATGCAAAAATTTAGTTTAAAAAAATTAGAAAAAATTTCTAAGATCATCAAATCAAAAGGAAAAAAAGTTGGTTTATGCCATGGAGTATTTGATATAATACACGCTGGTCATATAAGTCATTTCGAAGAAGTTAAAAAAAAATGTGATTTTTTATTTGTCACTGTTACTGAAGATAGATTTGTAAATAAAGGACCTAATAGACCTGTAAATAGCCATTATTTTCGAGCTAAAATACTGGAGTCAATTAAATTAGTAGATGCTGTAGGTATTAATTATTCGCCAGACGCAGTCCAAAGTATCAATACCATAAAACCAGATTTTTACTTTAAAGGAAAAGATTATGAAAACAAAAAAGATCTTACTCAACGTCTTTACAAAGAGATTAAAGCAGTAAAAAACTGTAAAGGAAAGTTCATTTATACTGAGTCCCCGCTTAAGAGTTCTACAGAAATTATTAACAAAAGCTACTCTTACATATATGATAGTAAGTTACATAAATTTTTATCAAAAAAAAATAAAATATCTTTATTGAATAAATCTATAAACAGTTTAACAAAAATTAAAGATCTTAATGTATTAATTATTGGTGATGCAATAATTGATCAATACGATACAGTAAAACCTTTAAATAAACCTTTAAAAGAAAATATTATTGCGACAAGATATATAAAGTCTGATGTTTTTTTAGGTGGTGTTTTTGCGGCTGCAACAAACTTAAATCAATTTAACAATAATATAGAAATTTGTACAGTTGTCGGCAGTGATATCGATATAAAAAAAAAAATTTCAAATTTTTCTAAAAAAATAAAAGGCAAAATTTTATTTGAAAAAAATAAAGTTACTGTCAGAAAAAAAAGACTTATTGACGAAGGTTATAATAAAAAGTTGAATGAAGTTTATTATATGGAAGATAATTTATTGAGTAAGCAAAACTTAAAAAAAGTTAAGACCTATCTAAATCAAAATCTATCAAAATTTGACGTTATTATTTTAATTGATTATGGTCACGGTTTTATCAATGAAGATATATATAAAATATTAGCAAAAAAATCTAAATTTCTAGCAATTAATTGTCAAACAAACGCTGGCAATTTTGGATTTAATTTAATCACAAAATATCCTAGATGTGATTATATTTGTATAGATGAGCCAGAACTAAGACTTGCAAGTTCAAACAAATTCGATCCAATTGAGAATATTGTTAAAGATATTGCAAAAAAAATTAAATGTAAAAATATAACAATTACAAGAGGTCGTAATGGATCTTTTTCATATATTAATTCAAATATAGTAAATACACCTGCGCTTATTTCAGAAAAAGTCTTAGATACAATCGGTGCAGGAGATGTGTTTCTAGCAATAACTTCATTGTTACATTCAGTTGAAACAGATCAAAATGTAACCAATTTAATAGGAAATATTGCAGGTGCTTTAAAAGTGGATATACTTGGACACTCCAAATCAATTGAAAAGTCTAATTTTTATGCTGTTTTAAATCATTTATTAAAATAAATAATGATCAAAAAAAATTTATCTGCTGTTCTAGTAAAGCAAAATACGAAACTTTCAGTGTTAGATTTAAATATTCCTAAATTAAATAATGGATATGTATTAGTTAAAATGAAATTCTCAGGAATGTGTCATACTCAATTGAATGAAATTAAAGGGATACTAGGAAAAGATAAATTTATTCCACATTGTATTGGACATGAAGGTGTTGGTGAAATTGTCAAAATTGGTAAAGGAGTTTCGAAAATAAAAATAGGGGATATGGTTGTAGTAAGTTGGATTAAAAAAAAAAATAAAAAAAAATATAGCCCTATATTTTTTAATCACAAAGGCGGAATAGTTAATACGGGAGGTTGTAATACTCTAATGCAATATTCTGTAGTTTCAGAAAATAGGATTTTCAAAATAAGTAATAAAAATAAATATTTTAGAGAGTCTACTTTGTTGGGTTGTGCTTTACCTACGGCATCTAATGCTATTTTAAATGTTGCCAAAATAAAAAAAAATTCAAGAGTATTGATTATGGGAATGGGAGGTCTAGGATATTCAAGTCTAATTGTGCTCAATTTCATAAAATGTAAAAATGTAGTTTGTATAGATAATAACTCTAAAAGATTAAATCTGATTTCAAGAAGTAAAAATTTATTTTTTAAGAAAGTAAATGATTTTAACATTAATAAATTTATTCAAGAAAATTATGAAAAATTTGATTACATCATTGATTGTACAGGTTCGAAAAAACTTATAGAGAAAACACACTCATTGTGTAAAAAATTTTCTGGTAAATTTATAATAATAGGTAACACAAAAATTAATGAAAGAATTTCTCTTAAAACTTGGGATTTTATTTTTGGTAAAACAATTACTGGCGCATGGGGAGGACAGGGAACATTTATGAGAAATTTTAAATTAAATGAAAAAATCCTGATTAATCAAATCGGTAATATTAGAAAAATTTTACCAAAAAAAAATTATAAAATTTCTGAAATTAACACTGTAATAACAGATTTTTTTAAAGGAAAAGTTTTAAGACCAATAATAAAATTTTGATATGACATATTTCGATCCAGGATATTTTAAGAAAAAAAAAAAAGTAAATAGAGTTGTAAATAGAAAAATCAAAAATAAGTTAATTGCTTGGGGGCTTGATAAAGAATACTACGATGGAGATCGTAATAATGGGTATGGTGGATTTTCTTATGATGGAAGATGGTTAGGCCTTTTGCCTAGATTTATTAAAAGATACAATTTAAGTAATAAATCTAAAGTATTAGATTTGGGTTGTAAAAAAGGATTTATAATGAAAGATCTAAATATTTTACTCCCAAAAGCGAAAATTTATGGAATTGAGGATCATGAATATCCAATTAAAAATGCTGAAAAACAAATTAAGAGAAATATTATTTATAGTAATTATTATGACATTCCATTTAAAAAAAATTATTTTGATTTAGTTATAGGATTTAGTTCTATATATAAATATAATTTTTATGATGTCGTTAAAACTATCAAAGAAATTAATCGAGTTTCAAAAAATTCATTTATAACTATAGCTAGTTATTCTAATTCCAAAGAGAAAGAGATATTTGATAAATGGACATTGCTAGGTACAACGATTTTACAAAAAAAAGATTGGATAGAGCTCTTCAAAATTCTTGATTATAAAGGTGATTATTACTTTACTACTGCTAAATCATTAAATTTATATTGACAATAAATACCCTTATTGTATGAAATTTCATGCTTAATTCATCATCAATGGATCTTTATTGGAAGACTTTAGAGTCTAAAAAAATGCCACCAAAATATGTCAAAAAAGTCTCAGTTATAGATTTTAGTAAACTTAAAGAGTCCGTAGATAATAAAAATGAAATATATGTAAAAAATTTAGCTAAAAAAATTTATGATGGTGAGGCATTTATCATTAGAAAAGCTGCAAATAAAAATCTAAAAAAAGTAGTAATTGATTTAGCAAAATATTATGACAAAAAACATAAACCATCTTTTCATAAAATGTTAGATGGAACTCCAAATTTTCATAGAATTTATGACAGTGAAATTACTAAGAAATATAGTCTTTATGCAATTAAACATTCTTATTTTTTTTATAACTGGAATATAAAATCTGAATTAGAGAAAAAATTAAAACAAGGTGTTTATAGGCATTGGAGATATATTAAATTTTTAGCTGGTAACAAAATGTATCAATACGAAAAAAATATTCCAAGTGATGGTCAGATAGATAGACTTCAGATTGTTAATTATCCTAGAGGTGGTGGAGAATTACGTGATCATGTTGATCCAAGAAAAAATCAAAGAGTAGTCTCGGGATTAATAATGAGTAAAATTGGAGAAGATTTTAATTCTGGCGGATTTTATTTTAGAGATAAGCAAAACAAGAAAGTTAACATAGAAAAACAATTAGAAATAGGAGACTCGGTCATATTTTATGGTTCTGTTATTCACGGTGTTGATGTCGTTGATAGACATGCAAAATTAAATTGGAAATCTTATAACAGTAGATGGTTTATAGGAATGTTTGTAAATGATAGTAATCATGTGAAGGATAGGATCACAGCTAAAGATTTAACAGGAAGTGTTAAGAATAAAAAAATAAGTTAAGTATTTGTTAAATGACAAAATTGAGCGCAGATTTAATAAAAAAATATCACCAAGACTTAGTATTCAATTATGCTGAATATCCAACCAAAGATCATTGGAGTTTTGGATTTAAAAATGACGAGTATAAACAAGCACTTTTAGACTGGCTACCAAAAAATAAAGACAAAAAAGTTTTTTTTTACGTTCATATACCTTTTTGTGAACAATTATGCTGGTTCTGCACTTGTAGCAAGTTCATAGTTAAGGATTATGAAAAAGTTACGGATTACTTAAATTACTTATATAAAGAGATAGATATTTTATTTGATTTTTTAAAGAAAAATAATTTGAAATTAAATGTTGGTACAGTGTTCTTTGGAGGTGGTTCACCAACTATTCTAAATAAGAAAGATCTAAAAGAATTAGTCAATAAACTAAAAGCTTTATTTGATTGGTCAACTGTTGACTTCTTTACAATTGAGAGTGATCCAAGAAGAGTAGATGAAGATAGATTAATTTATAATCATGAGGTATGCGGAGCAAATAGAATTTCATTTGGAATGCAAGATTTTGATGAGGAAGTTCAAAGAAGAGTTAATCGTATGCAACCTTCTAATTTATTTGATAAAATTTTAACTCCAAAAGTTAGGAAAATGTATAAAGAAATTGCATTTGACTTATTAATTGGACAACCTGGCCAAACTCCTGAAGGCATGGAAAAAACTTGTGATGAAGTTTTAAGATTGAAGCCTACATTAGTTCAGCTTTCATTAATGGCCTATAAACCTTGGGTAGCAAAATATCAAGTTCAAATGGTTGCAGAGGGTCCTCTGCCTGATTTTTTAGAGAGGAAAGCTATACTCGAGGTAATTCATAAAAAATTACAAGCTGGTGGCTATATAAGAACGGGTTTTGAATGTTATTCATTACCGGACAGTCCTATGACCAAAGCTTTTGAGGAAGGTGAAGCCCATTATGGAGCTGCTGGCCACCAACCCGGTGGTAGAGTAAATTTTATAGCTGTTGGTAGTTCATCCATGAGTAATTTAGGAAACGATTATTATGCTCAAAATTTTTATGATCTTCCTTCGTATAAAAAAGCTTTAGATAACAATATGCTGCCAAATTTTAGAGGAATTAAATTAAGCAAGGATGATAAAATTAGACAACATGCCACTCAACAAATTAGAAGTTATTTCAAATTAGATTTCAATAATTTTAAAGATCAATTTGATATAGATTTTTCTAAATATTTTGAGACAGAAATCAGTTCTTTAAAGGAAATGATTGATGATGAGCTATTAATAGTAACCAATGATAGTATCACACTTACAGATATAGGAAGAGATTTTACTCAAAATATTATGAATGTTTTTGATAAATATGACCCCCCAAATAAGAGTTATAGAGAAAGATTGGAAACTGTAAAAAAAGCAAAAGAAGCTCAAGCTGATATTCTTGAAAGATTATAAAAAAAAATGAAATTTAGAGATTTTTCTGATTTAGGTTGGAAAGTTTCTGAAATTGGTCTTGGCTGTTGGCAAATTGGATGGTGTTGGGGAGATGTTCAAGACAATGAAGCTAGAGAATTACTTAAAAAGGCACTTGACCAAGGAGTTAATTTTTTTGATACGTCTGACACTTATGGAGATGGTAGAAGTGAAAAATTTTTGTCTGAAATTATTCGATCTACAAAAGAGAAGATCTATGTCACTACTAAATTAGGCAGAAGAATTAGAGGCACCAATTATCAAAAGGGTTATAAACATTTTCCGATGGAAGAGTTCGTAGATAGATCTTTAAAAAACTTAGGTATAGAGCAAATTGATCTTGTTCAACTTCATTGCCCGCCTATAGAGTTTTATAAAAAATCAGATACTTTTGAGTTGATGAATGAAATTGTAAAAAAAGGAAAAATTTCTAATTATGGAGTAAGCGTTTATAATCTTAGTGAGGCTTACGAGGCAATGAAATTCAAAAATGTAAAAAGTATTCAATTAGTATTTAATATGTTTAGACAAAAACCTATAGAGAAATTTTTAAATGAAGCAAAAAAAAAAAATATAGCAATTATCGCGAGGGGCCCTTTAGCAAGTGGATTATTAGGTGGTGAGATAAATATTAATACAAGATTTGCTGAAAATGATCATAGAAACTATAATAGAGACGGAAGTGCATTTGATATAGGAGATACTTTTTCAGGAGTTGATTTTGAAAAAGGTCTTCAGGCAGTTGAAGAATTAAAAAAGATATTGCCTAAAGATTTTAAATTATCTCAATTAGCACTTAAGTGGATTCTTATGCATCAAGAAATAACGGTTGTTATTCCAGGAGCTATCAATTCAATTCAAGTAAAAGAGAACACCGATGTATCAAAAAAAAAATCAATCAATGATATAATGCCAGAAATCAAATCTATTTATGAAAAATATATAAAAAATGATGTTCACCATAGATGGTTATAATTAATGATTTACAGAAATCTTGGAAATTCTAAATTAAAGGTAAGCATAATAAGTTTAGGTACCATGACCTTTGGTGAACAAACATCAAGAGATGAGTCTTTCAGAATTATGGACTTCGCATTTGAGAATGGAATTAATTTTTTTGACACAGCCGAAATGTATCCAGTATATCCAAAAGAAGAAACTCAAGGAAGAACAGAAAAAATAATAGGTGATTGGATTGAGTCTAGAAATGTAAGAAATAAAATCATAATTGGTTCGAAAATTTGTTCTTCTCATCCTAAAGGAATAGGAGCAACAAAACTTTCATGGATAAGAGGTGGGGGTAATAACTTAAAATTTGATAAAAAAAATTTTGATGAAGCTCTTAATAAAAGTTTAGAAAGATTAAAAACCAATTATATTGACTTATACCAATTACATTGGCCTGAAAGAAATATTCCAATTTTTGGAAATTTAGACTATGAGCATGATAAAAATGAAAACAAGTGGATACCTGTAGAAGAAATTGTTGAAATTTTAAATAATCTTATTCAGAAAAAATTAATAAAAAACTATGGATTATCAAACGAGTCTTCTTGGGGATTAATGAAATTTATATATGAAGCAAAAAAAAATAATTTAAAGGGACCTGTATCAATACAAAATGCATATAATTTAATTAATAGAGTTTTTGATATCTCGCTGTCAGAAATATCTATGAGAGAAAATTGTGGATTGTTAGCTTATTCTCCTTTAGCAGGTGGAAGACTTAGCGGTAAATATTTAAATAAAAAAAAACCAATAAATAGTAGATTTCTATTATGGCCTGGAAGATTTGATAGACACTTTACAAAAGAAGGAGAAAATGCAATTCAAAAATATATAAGTTTATCGCTCAAATATAGTTTAGATCCCATATTACTTGCCCATTCATTTGTCTTAAGCAGACCATATTTAACAAGTAGTATAATGGGTGTCTCAAACCTAGAACAATTAAAAGAAAATATTAAATCAATCGATTTTTTTATTGGAGAGGAAATTTTTGAAAAAATTAATTTTATTCATAATGAAGATAGAAATCCTTGTGTTTAAAATTTAATAGTATAATTTTTTTTGTATGAAAAACCTTAAAAATGAACTTATAAATGGCAAAGGCTATGCAATACTGCCAATTGAGAATATTGATAAATTTAAAATTTTGACAAACCAGTTCATAGAAAAAATTCAGCCTTATACTAAGAAAAAAAATTTTAAAGATATAAGAAAATCAATGACAAAAATGAGCAAGTTCGAAATAAATGAGCTTATGATTTCCTTATTATCATTTAATCAAGCCTCTGAGGTACTTATTAATTCTTGTAAAGATATAGTTAAATCTTTGAGTGGAAATGAAATATTTTTACAAAGGAGAGCAAATACAATTTTTAACTTACCGGGGCAAGATCAGAGAAGACAGTGGCCACATTATGAACTTATGTCTGGTGTCTCACCTTTTACTTATGTTTTATGGGCGCCTTTTCATGATTTAGATGATAATGATGGAGTTTTTTATTTAGACCTGAATCATTCACACAAAATGATAAAGCAAGAGCAATCAAAAGGAATAGTTAATGGTCCTTTAATTTTAAATAAAAAATATAATGAAAAACCTGCCAAACTTAAATTTGGAGAAGTTATCGTTTTTTGTCCATTTGTTTTGCATGGTAATATAAATTTCAATTCAGATTTAGCTAGAATTGCTTGTAGTGTTCGGTTTCAAAGTATTTATGATCCACTATTTCAAAAAGATACAGATTATTTTAAATTTTATAAAATATAAAAATGACTATAGCTACAGTTACTACCGATATAAATATCGGACCGTTTAAAATCCCGAGCAATGGACAAAACATGATTATGAATAATTATGCTCAAAGAAAGAATTTAAAAGTAGAATTTGTTATTCCTGAACCAATAAAGTCTGATCAGTTGGCAACTATTCAATGGTGCCACAAAGATTATAATTTTTCTAAAATAATATTATGTTCAATTTATCAATTACCTAGGAATAAAAATAAATTAAATGAATTAATTACAAATATGAAAAATGTTGAATTCCATTTTGCTTTAGAAGGTGTTTTTGGTACAGGTGAAATATTTATTAAAAAATGTTTCGAGGAGGTAAAAATTTTTGAAAATACAAAAAAAATTGATAGTACAGACTCAGATTGGCTAAAATTATTTGATTTATATAAGTCAAACTAAATGATTAAGTTCAATACAAAATTAAGAGATGAATTAGTAAAATCAGAAAGATATAGACTAAATTGCAAAAAATTATCTAAGTCTAAATTAATTAATAAAGCCTTTTCTTTGATTAACGAATTAGGTTTTTGTGTATTAGAAAATGTTGTTAATAAAGATATAGATGATATTAAATCAGAAATTAGAGCAGCACAAATTAAAATTTCAAAAAACCACAATAAATATAAAAATTATCTAAAGAAAAAAATTGATATAGAATCGCTTTTAAAAAAAAAAGATATTAAAATAAGAAAATCAAAATTTAATAATAAAATTTATAAACTAGTTAATGACATTTATTGGTTGCCAAAGTTTTCAAAATATTTAGCAGATCAAAAAATAACAGATATATTTAAGTTATTATTAGACGATCATATAAGAATTTCACAAATACATCTGAAATGTAATAATTTTAAAGCAAAATTAACTAAGAAAAATTCCTATGAATTAGATCAATTTGGTTTGCCAAGAATACGTGGTTCACACAAAAGTCTTAGAGAATGGCATACTGATTGGCCTCATGACCCTTGGGCTTATGGTGGAAAAAATCCTAAAGAGAATATTGGCTGTATTAGAGAACCTTTTCCTGATTTAATAATGGGACTTGTTGTAATCCATCTTTTTAATGGTACCACTAATCAACAAGGAACTTGGGTAATTCCAGGATCGCATAAATTTGGAACATCTCCCAGAAATGGAAAAATATCTCTTACCTCTAAATTACCCAGTGAAATGCAGATAAATGCTAGTGCTGGTTCAGTTTTTTTTCAAGATACTAGATTATGGCATTCTGCTTCTATGCTTTCAAGCCAAGTTGAGAGGATAAGTGTAGTTAGTAGATGGTATCCATGGTGGTTACAAATAAATGACTTTGCAACAGAAAGTATATTTAATATAGTCAATAGACCTTTATCAAAGACTGATTTTCACCGATTACCAAAAAAGTTAAAACCATTTATGGTACATTTATGCAATGATATAAATGAAATTATTCAAAAACCAATACTTATAAGATCACAAAAATACGTTAAAGACTCATTTAAGTTCTACAAAAATTTACCAAAAAAAAATTAAAATTTTATAATCTTAATATTTATTTTATAATTATATTTTATGAATAAATTTTTTAAATTGATTTACTTTTTAGAAATAAACACAATGTTTATTTTTGTTAAACCATTAGGCCATGCAACATATTTTAACTTAAAAACTTTGACAAATAACTTTGTATACCACTTAATAAATTTTAAGGTTTTTTTTTCGTTAAGAGATATTGTAATTATTATTTATGTTATAATTCTTAATTTAATTAAAGTATTTTATTTGCCTATTGCGATAATTTTTTTTTTTTCAAAATATAGATTTTGTCAACTAAATTTTACCCAAATTGGAATCATAAATCTTCATATATCCTATATGGTAAAAAAAAATCTAATAGAAGGTAAAAAGACAATAATTTTTATACCGAAAGAAACCAATTTTTTTTTTATAAAAAATATTTTTAAAAATCTAATTATAATAGATTCAAAAATTTTATATTTATTAGCTCTACCGTTAAGAAGTTTTAGTTTTATATCAGTATTAAATAAAAAAATTGATCCATTATTAAATAATAATTTTGAGTATTCCTATACTGAAAAATTACATAAAATTAATAGTGATTTTAAAAAACTCAAAAAAAATAAAGTTTTTCATTTAAATAAACAATATTCTATGCGCATGAAATACCTAATGAAATCTATGAACTTAAAGTTAAATTTTTCAAAAACTTTAATTATTCATATAAGAGAAAAAGAGGCAAAATTGTCTAGTGGGAGAAGTGATAATTTAAAAAATTATTTAAAAACAATTAGGTATTTAATTTCTAAAAATTATAATGTTATAAGAATAATTAATAACAATTCAGAAAAGTTAAGTTTTAAAAAAAATTATTTTGAACTCAATATTGACAAAAAATTTAATAAGGAATTACAATATTATATCATCCACAAATCATTAGGATTAATTTCAAGTCAATCAGGTCCTGCAGCAATTGCAACTATACTTTCAAAGCCAATTTTAGAATTAAATATGAATAATGTTTACCCACATGGTGTGGATAAAAAATCTTTATTTTTGCTTAAAAAAGTAAAAATTAAAAAAAATATTGTTAATTTTCAAGAACTTTTAAAAATGAAATATTATAAAGGCATTTGTATAGCACATAGCCAATTTAAGAAAAAACAAATTAAAATTATTCAAAATTCGCAAAAAGAAATTTTTCAAGCTACCAAAGAATTTATAAGAACTATAAATTCAAAAAAACAAAAAATGACTATTAATCAAAAAAAATTTAAATCTAATTTACCATTAGATCTAGAAATGAAATATTTCGATTCTAATTTATCTAATGCATATATTAAAATGAATAAAAATTTATTTTGATTTAAAAAAAGATAAAAGATAAAATATTAATTTATACAAAAAATTAATATAAAAAGATCATTAAAGTTTTATAAATTAATTGAATGATATTTAGATCAAATTTTATTAAGAAAATAACATCTTATTTTTTTGTACTTGATCAAAAAATGCTTTATATAATTGTTGAACCTGACAGATATCCTGCCAATGTTTCAAATTTGAGAATTGTCAAAAATATAATTTTTTTTTTAAAAAACTTAAAAATTAAAAATTTTTTTAAAGAGTTAATTTTTTTATTATTTTATAATGTAATCAAAATTTTAGAATTAATTTATATACCTATTATTATTATTTTTTACTTTTCAAAATATAGATTTGTGCAAATTAATTTTACCCAAGTAGGAATAATTAATGAACACCTTAATTTCATGTTAAAAAAAAATGCCCTTAATGACTATAAATCAATAGTCTTGATACCAAAACATTCTAATTTTTCATTTTTAAAAGAGATTTTTAGCGAATTAATTATAATTGATAATATAATTTTAAATTTAATACTTTCACCACTTAAACATAATAAATTTATTTCCTGTAGGACTGATAAAATTGATAATCGTTTAGATAAAAATTTTGAAATAATATTAAAAACAGAGCATACAAAAATTGAAAATCAATTTAGAGAAAAATTTAAATCAAACAATTTATTTAAATTGAAAAATTCTTACGAGGATGAGGAAAAAAATAAATTAAATTTACAATTTAAAAATTTAAACTTACATAAATTAATTATTTTTCATCATAGAAAAAAATTTTACAAAACCACGTCTGCACTAAGAGGTTCAAATATAGATACTTACTATGACGGTTTAAATTATTTGCTTGAAAAAAATTATCATATTGTAAGGTTAATGGATAATAATTCAGAAAAAATTCATTTTGAAAAAAAAAATTATTTCGAATTAAATATAAATGAAAATAAAAACAAAAAATCTCAATATTATCTAATTAAAAATTGTAAAGGTTTTTTAGGGACGTCCTCTGGACCTGTTTCAATTGCAACTTTATTTGATAGACCGGTTTTAGAAACAAATGTGTTTGCGGGTAGAGTAAACGTTTTTAATGATAGAGGAAGTTACATATTAAAAAAAATTTCACAAAATGGAAATATATTGTCTTTTAAAAAACTATTTGAGATAAATTTTTATAAAGGCATATTTTTATCAAGAAGAAAAATGGAAGAAAATGGATTTAATGTAATAAATAACAGTTCTGAAGAAATTTTAAAAGCAGTAATAAATTTTGAAAAAATAATTAATGATCAAGAGTTTTATCCAAATCAAGCTCAATTAAATTTTAAAAAATCTATTCCAAATTATATGGAATTAAAGTTTACAAAAGCAAATATCGATAAAGAATTTATAGATTTGAATAAAATGCTTTTTGAAGATTTAATTAAATATGAATAAAATTAAAAAAATTTTTTTTTGGGCTCCAATGTTGGGAAATGTAGGTACCATTAAAGCTACAATAAATTCAATTGAATCAATTTTAGATGAAACAGATTACAAAGTTTATATTTTAAATGTTTTTGGCGAATTTTCTTTTTATGAAAATAATAATATCAAACTAAAAAAAATAAACATTTTTAGGTTTTTAAAATTTTTTCCCAAAACAGGGATTTTATCTAAATTTTGTATTTATTTTTTTTCATTTTTATCCTTTCCTATCCTTATTTATTATTTATTTAAATATAAACCAAATATATTACATGCTAGTCTTGTTGGTTATATACCGTTAGTATCAAAAATATTTTTTAGAAATTTAAAAGTTTTTAATTCAATTCAAGGATATCCTAGGTTTAATTTTATAAGAAAATTAATTTGGAAAACATTTTACACAAAGTCAGATTTGATTATTACAATGACAGAAAATACAAAAAAAAAATTAATTCAAAGTTTAGGTAATATAAAACATATAAAGACAATCCTTAATCCAGTTATTGATAATAAGATCTACGAAAAATCTGAAAACAAAATAGATGAAAGATTTGAAAAGGTTTTTTATAATAAAATTTCATTTACGAGTATAGGTAGGTTAACTCGTCAAAAAAATTATATTGAATTATTGAAAGCTTTTGAAATTTTTCAAAAGGAATTTGATATAAATTATGTAAAAGAAAATTTAAGTTTGGCAATAATAGGAGAGGGCGAAGATCTATTAAAATTAAAAAAATTTGTAAAAGATCATAATATTTTAAACGTATACTTTTTAGGTTATCAAGATAATCCATTTAACTTATTAAAATACTCAAATTTTTACGTATCGTCTTCACTATGGGAAGATCCTGGTCACACATTAATCGAAGCTGCTGCATTAAAAATACCAATTATTACAAGTGACTGTCCTTCTGGACCAAAAGAATTTTTTAATAATAATAATTCTTTTGTATATAAATCGGGTAATTATAAACAATTATCAGAAATATTATTGAAAATTACTAATGATATTACTAATAAAGATCTTAATATAAATCAAAAAATAAATACTGCGTTTGAACTTTCAAAAAAATTTACAAAAAAAAATTTTTATGAAGGTTTAAAAGACTTTTTGTAATTATTAAATGAAATATATTTACTATAAAAACAATGATTTTAAAAAAATTTATTAAAAACAATAAAAAATTAAATTCCTTTTTTTACAAAAATATTATGACTTTTCGTAAATATTCAATTTTAAGAATTTTGCAGATAGAAGAACTAAAAAAACAAAATATAATTGGCAGTATTTTAGATGTTGGTGGTAAAGAAACACCAAATAATACATCAAATTTTTTAAATTCAAATGTTAAATATCTAGATAAATATTCTAAAAACGAAAATGATTTAAAGATAGATCTTGAGAAAAAATTTCTAGAAGACGAAAAAAATCTTAAACAATTTGACAATGTTCTTCTTATGAATGTTTTGGAGCATATATACGATTATAAAAATTGTATAAATATATGTTATAAATTGACAAAAAAAAATGGAAGATTTATGGGTTCCACTCCATTTTTTTTTAGAATACACCCTTCACCCAATGATTACTTTAGATATACAAAAGAAGCATTAGAGAGAGTGATTAGAGATAATGGTTTTAGGGAAGTAAAGGTATATCCTTTAGCAGGAGGTATTTTTATTACATTTTATTCAAATATATTTTTAATTACAAATAAGATTCCTTTTTTAAATAATTTATTATTATTTTTTTTTATTTTTTTAGACAATTTTTTATATTTATTTACAAAAAGTTACAAAAATATTATGCCAATTGGATATTTTTTTACAGCAATAAAATAATATAATGGAAGTTGTATATTTTTTTTTTAAACAAATAGAAAAAAAAATTTGGTTAAAAGTTTTTTTTAATTATCTTCTAATATTTGGTTTAATTATTACAGAACTGCTTTTTCTAACTAATTTTTTTATTTTAGTAAATGATCAATCAATAAATGTAATTGATAATAGTTTAATAAATAATTTTAATATCCAAGTATTAAATTTTTTTGATAATTTATCCTATAATGAAACTTTGTTGCTACTTTTAATATTTTTTTTAATTATTAAAAATTTCCTCAATTTATATCAAGTTTATTTTCAATTTAGTTTTATATATTCTCTTACAGTTAATAAAGCATCTCTTCTATTAAAAACATATTTAGATAAAAATTATGAAGATTTTTTAAAAAAAGATATATCAATTTATATAAAACAAATTACGAGAGATATTGAACATGTTTTTGCTGGAATATTTGGTTTAATAATTTCAATAATTGGTGACATATTTTATATTGGAGTACTTCTTTTTTTTTCTTTGTCAATTATAGATATTGGTTTCAATTTAAATATTGTACTTTTATTTATTGGATTCGCTTTTTTAATAAATTCCCTTTTTTCATTGTCAAAAAAACTTGGTGAAATAAGAGGAAATACTGAACAAAATACGTTTAAATTTTTAAGTGACACTTTAAGAATTTTTAAAGAAATAAAAATTCAAAAAAAAACAAACAATTTTATTGATAGATTCTTTTCAACTTTTAACGAATTTTTTCATACAAGAGTTAAACAGGGCATTATTAATTTAATGCCAAAATTTTCATTAGAACTTTTATTTTTACTAATATTTTTTATATTTTTTACCACCGAAGGATTGGCTATAGATAAATTTATTTTAAAGTATTCTGTATTTGCAATCGCTATTCTAAGATTGATACCAACAATAGCTCGTTTAACGTCAAATTTATCTCAAATAGTTTATAATTTGAAATCAATAGAGTTTATTAAAAAAGATATAGAGCAAAAAAAAATTAATTACGTCAAAAAATATTATAAAAAACAAAAGACTAACACATTTGCATTAAAAAAAATAAGACATAAATTTTATAATTTAAAAGATGGTACATCTTTTGAAATTTTGAAAAATTTTAATTATAAATTCAAAAAAGGAAAAATTTATGGTATTTATGGACCTAGTGGTAGTGGAAAAAGTACATTACTAAATATTATTTCTGGCCTTTTAAAGCCCAATTCAGGAAAAGTATTTATTAATAATAAAGAGATAAAATCAATTGATATACCTAACATAATAAATTTGTCATTTGCTTCTCAGGATAATGTAATTTTAGATGATAATATTTTAGTTAATATAACATTGAATTTTCATCACAATGAAAAAGAAATTATAAATATAAAAAGTTTATTAAAATATTTTAATTTAAAAAAATTTATTAACAAAAAATTTTTTGATAAAAAAAGTTTGGCTTCAATTAAAAATATGTCAGGTGGTGAAATGCAAAGAGTTAATTTTATCAGAGCTGTAATAAGTAATCCAGATGTTTTGATTTTAGACGAACCCATGTCATCACTTGACATAAAAAATGAAAAGAAAATGATTACGTTTTTACAAAAATTTAAAAAAGACAAAATTATAATCTTAACTTCTCATAAACTAAATCATGCTAAATATTTCGATAAAATTATTAAATTAAAATCAAAGTGAGTAAATAATTTTAATATATTTTTCACATTGAATATTATAATCATATCTTGACAAATTTTTTCTACCTTTTTCAATTTTTAATAAAGCATCTTTATAATGATTATTAGCAAATAATAATTTTTTTGCTAAATCGTGATGATTATTAACCTTACATAAATAACCATATTTATTATTTTTTAAAATTTCTTTAGGTCCACTATAGCAATTAGTTGAAACTATTGGCAATCCATAACTCATTGACTCTAAAAGTACATTTGGCAATCCCTCAAAGAATGAACTTAAGACAAATATACCACATTTTTTATAAAACTTATTTGGATTTTTAAAATTTAAGAATTGAATTTTTTTCTCCAGATTTAATTTCTTACTTAATTGAATTAATTTTTCTCTCTCTTGACCTTTGCCCATTATAATTAATTTGATATTTTTTTTTTGCTTTGAAACAATAGCCATAGCCTTAATTAAACAATCGTAGTTTTTTTGTTTATGCAGTCTACCGATCGAAAGTAATAGATTTTTATTTCTTTTAAATTTTTTAAAATTATTCTTAAATTTTATTGGATTATAAATAGTTAAACATTTTTTTGAATCAAAAATATATTTTTTAAAAAAATTAGTTGAAGATAAAGAGTTTGAAACAACGAAACTACTAAACTGATAAAAAAATAATTTTACAAAAATTTTTAATAAAAATAAAAATTTATTGTTAAAATAATTTAATGATCCTATGGGATGATTTGCAATTCTGATAATACAAGGAATTCTTTTTAATATGCCTGTCATAATTGAAAAAGGATGATCTTGGAAAGACAAAATAACTGAGTTTTTTTCCTTTTTTATATTTAGAAGAAAGTAAAAAAAACAGTTAATTGAATTATTAATTCTATGATTTAAATAAAAGTTTACACTAAATGTTGATTTAGTAAGAATTAATTTTTTATTTAATTTTTTTTTAATTTTGTTTGATATCTTGGAGTAAACTATTTGAACGGAGTTATTATGCTTTATAAAATAATCACTTAATAAAATTAGATTCTTCTCTATTCCTCCATCTTCAATATTTGGCGCGAAAAAAATTATTTTTTTTCTCATTTATATTGGGTTTGGTTTTTTATTGACACGATTTATTTATATTATTGATTAAATCAATTTAATATATTAATGAAATTATATAAATGAAAGTCGTTATATTAGCTG